>Ga0308009_10001670_pt1 | contig 12540 bp, 9 predicted proteins | sample Neamet127_FD_203134 | JGI IMG/M metagenome (GOLD analysis project Ga0308009, IMG submission 203134) | Marine microbial communities from water near the shore, Antarctic Ocean - #127 | ecosystem: Environmental > Aquatic > Marine > Unclassified | place: Southern Ocean | collected 2014-07-24
GTGACCGTTTGCAGCGGTCACGTTCGTCGGAATCAGCGGTCACGTTGCCGGAATCCCTGCGGTCACGTTCACCGGAATGTCGGTCACGATCCCGGAATCACCGGTCACGTTGGACCGGAATACTCAGGGCGATACGTTTTTAGCTAGCGTGGAAGACGAAGGTCACTTTGTGCTGATCGAAGTGAAAAGGTCTACGGAGCTCTTCAAAGCCAATCAGCTCCGCGTTCAATCGACCGTAGCAGTGGTAGGGACGCAGACAGCTACGCGGAAGCTGACAAGGGCAGACGGTTCAACGGTGACACTTGCAGTGGTTGTGCCGGCGTGTTTGGGCGAGGGGCCCCATCCACTCCTAGACCTTGCACCGTCTTGAAAATTCCAAGCAACCACCAAGCCCATGCTCTCGACAACTGACTGGCAACTAAAACACTACGTTTCGCTGACGGAAAGCTGGACGACAAAAAGGAATCAGTTGAGGTCGTCTGTGTAGCTGCAGATGGAGCCGTCGATAAGGTACCGCAAGGAACTAGAACGAGAAATTCATAGGGCGCGACAAACATGTGCTACGTTGCAGCGGGGGACAGGTCGTCGCCGGTGCACAGTTGCTGGTACCAGACTTTATCAAGCAACGCAGTAGTTCCACGCTCGTCGGTCTGCGAGCACAAGGCGGACAGTCGGGCACGTGTTCGCGGATCCATTCAGCCTGGCAAAGCCTCTACTGCGAAATTGCTCGCGTGCTTCCCCGGATGGAAGTGCACCAATAGTGGGCATTCGCCGTTGCGCACGTCAGTGCGAAATGGCTGGCGTCAGGCCCTCTTATATGCGCAAAAATATTTTTTTTTGCCCCGAAAAAATTGCAAATAAAACCGCTGGAAATCGCACTTCAGCGAATTCAGAAAAATGCTTTGAAAAACAAGAAGCTGAAAGAAATGCAGTTGAGGGATTCGCGAGAAAAAAACACTTATCGAAATCCTTCAAAAAGCTACGTTTTCCTAGCGTTTTTGATGGTTTCGAAATTTATTGCAATTGCAATTCGCGCCCGAACCAAATTGCTTAATTTCTCTTTTTGCAGAACTTTGCGAGCAAAAAAACAAACTTACCAATTTACAACCCGCTTGGCTTTCCAGATCAATGCGGAGCGAAGAGAAGAGCTGAAAAAGTTTTTCAAACTGTGAATTCGTAACGCAGAGATCTTTCTGTGCCTCCTGGATTCACTAATGAACCGCAACAACGCTATTCAAAAGCACTCTCCCCAAAACTGTTCTCTTTCACTTTCTAAAGAACTGCTTCCGCCCAACCTGCCGATCGATCACGTCCTAGTGCTCACAACGTGGTGCAGAAGCACGCTTTACCTACGCATGGCGGACCCGAAGGACCCATTCCCGCGCCAATTCAAAGTTGGACCCCGGCGCGTGGTGTGGCGTCGAGATGAGGTCCTTGCGTACCTCAACAAACAGCTGGACGCGCGTGATGCCGCTACCGCCTGACGGGAGTTAGAAGTTGCCTCACCTAGTAATTACCCCACATCAGCATGCCAGACCACTTTCAACCAATCAAATTAAGTTACATAACCATGAAGAACACAAACACCTCAGCTGACGGCATTTTCCTTTCGTCCCTATTCGATACGGTGAAGGTAAGGATTCAACTCTCCCACGAACCTTTGTATGAAATAGTGGCTAAAAAGAACTTCCTTCAATACACCGGTAAAAAGTACCAAGTCCGCAGTAGATTTGGAACATTCGCCATAGTCGCCAGCGAGAAAAACAGGACCTCGTTAACAATCGAGGGCTCCATCCCCAAATTTCTGACAGGGCAAAACTTGATCGGTACGGAAGATCTCCTGACTGGAACGGTTGAGCTCATCGACCTTGTCCTCCTGCGAGCGGGCATTTTGGCAGCAGAGGCTGAGAAAAAGCGCTACAGAGAAGGCACTTTTCAGTTACTACGGGTGGACTACGCGAAGCACGTAAACTGCGGCACCCCAAAAAAAGCGCGGGTGTTCATGACCGCACTCCGGGCGACGGTGGCCTCTACGGCGTACGAATACAGCGCCTTCAACAATGAGACTGTTTACTGGGGACTTTTCTCGAACCGCCGAACGCTGCGCGCGTATAACAAGGGCTTGGAGATGGAAAAGCATGCATTGGGCGACAAGGTGTACGCAGCGACGAAGCTGACACGGGAGGCGCAGAGTATGGTGCGGTTTGAGTTGGCGCTGAGAGCAGAAGAATTGGCTAGACTCAATCTTCGCCGGGCAAGTGATTGGAAGGTAGAAGTAGCGCGTGAGCTTCTCGAAGACTTTGTGAAGCGGCTGCTTCCCCTCGACCACAAAATTCCTGATGTCACAGGGATGGATTTGTTGTCGCCCACGCTGCGGGATCGTTTAGAGCTCTGGCTCCGGGGATGTACCGATGCCTTTAGCCGTTACCCAGGCTCTCTGAGTCAGGCTCGACGCGAGGTCCTGCTGCTTACAGGGATCGACATCAAGAACACGCTGTCGCATGAGGAGCAAAAGGCTCATTTTCAGGTCCTGGATGAAGTGATGCGTGCCGGCTGGGGTTACAAATGCTGGCAAGAAAAGTGGGAAAAATTGAAAGCAGGTAAATCGAAGAAACCGTAGTACTTCAATAAGTGGCCGGGTAGAGTTCCCGGCCACTATGCCAGCGGTGCATTTCGGCGCCAGTGCAATGGCCGACTTGAAAGCGGGGTGGTCTTTGGGAGAGAAATGCGCCACGGTCGCATTCGCTGCTTCACATGCGAGACATTAGTTTCATGTGGCAGGGCGTGCTGCTGCAACTCCGCACGGTGACTCGAGGGGCATTAACTTGTACGCTGCGTTCATTAATTTCATATGCTCGCAGTCCACTGGAGGAGGTCTTGCCTCATGACACGATAAATGAATGTTTACGCGATTTAATATTTGAGTTCAAGGTGGCAGTGGCGCGGCAGGGTCAAGCGGCGCTGCACGTAGGTTCGCCAGGAAAGCAGTCGAAAGTTGATCCTATCGGCAATATGTACTTATCGATAGTCAGCCGCTACGACTGCTTTCGGCCAGAAGCAGCCGTTGGCGACCCCACGCGACTTTCCGCTACTGATTGCCGTCAGTCGGGCTCGAAGATCGACTGACCGCTTGCACTGCAAGCGCAATCTCAGTTCGCCGTACATCAGCTACCGATCCTGGCGATGCGAGCGCCCCACCCGTGGTGGGCAATGGCAACCTGACGAGTAACGACATGGGTTGGAGATGCCGTCGGACTAGAAGGTGTTGCAGATAGCATCGACCTGTGAGCGGAGTTCGTTGGCCTTTTAGTGCGCCATCTTTGCGGGTAGGCTGCTTGTCGTTGGGGTCAGACCGCCAGCTGCGGCTCGGTCAGCTGTCCAAAGTAGGCCATGCACACGGCCTGCTGAAATGCAACCGGCAGGTCTCCCTGAGAGTGCAGATTTTCCACGACGCAAACCGCCGCATAGGGTTTGTTCTTGCCGGGGGCTTGGTAGCCCAGCAGCCCTTCGAGGTCGGGTGACACCATGTGGACCTGGGCAGGTCCTTGAGGCAGAAGCCCGAGGATTTGCTGATTGGTAGCCTGTGCTGCGGGATTGCCTGGGTCCTCGTCGTGCAGAACCCGGTACGCGATGTTGAACGCGTTGAGCACACGCAGGAACGCGGGAATGTTGGACTTGCCGTTGCAGTCCACAAGCGAGACCTCTCGCCGCAGGCGCAAATGACGCTCGAATAGCCCCATCAGGTCAGCGGCGCGCTCGAAGGCCGCAATCGCACTGAACTCCTCCATCAGCACGACTCGTTGGGCGAAGAAAAGCTCGTTGACTGTGGGATCGAAACGCGCGACCGTGTTCAGGCGTTGCTTGTCAGCCTGGTTCGGCTGCCCGGGGAACAAATCCTGTATTACTTGATGGCAAGACGCGTCCCCTTGGGGCGTCTTGAACATGCGCACGATGGCGCGGTAGTTCGCGGCGATGTCCAAGAAAATCGGGGAATGCGTGCAGCAAGCCACCTGGGTACCTGGCTGCGCCGCCAGGCGATGTAGGACGTCTCGCATCAGGCGCTCCATCTGAGGATGCAGATAGAGCTCAGGCTCCTCGATCAGCAGAATGGTGCCGCGCTCTAGGCCGGGCACTACGCCTTGCATGCCCTGACCTTGGGCATCAGCAAGCAACTGAAGCAGCGTGATGACAAGCGTGCGCTGCAGACCGTGACCCTGATGGGCCACCTCGGTATCGATGCCTACTTGAGCATCACGAATGACCAGGGAGGTAGACGGCAGCACCATCGTACGCAGCTCAGGCGCCTCGGTACGGATGAAAGCCTGGCCGCCGACGACCTCGTTCAGGCTGCGGTTGATGCGGTCCTGCAGGTCACGGACCTCTTGAGCCTGCCTGTGCGGGTTGGCGGGGTCAGGACGGAAAAGCGCCAGGACGTCATCTAGAGCTGCTTGGAGCGCGATCATCTCCGGGCGCTGAGCCAGACTGCGCTCAACGATGAGGTTGACGAGCTTGCCGTACGTCGATGCGTCCCTCGCGTTGGTCTCGTCGCTTGCTTCTTGGACGGCTCTCACCAGGATGGGCCGAGGTAGGATGGAGTTCGCGTTGCTCTTCCAATTGCCGCCGCCGCCGGGATTGGGTACCCAAGCCGCTGCGCCGACCACGACTAGCTCGGGGCGCTGCTCGCGCACGGCAGCCTTAAGCGACTCCCGCGAACCGACAGTGGGACGCGCACCCCTATTTGGCAACGAATCGATGATCGGCTGATAGTCAGCCGGGAACGCCGCCCAGGTTGTGTCCGGATCAGGCCAACCCACAAACTGCTCAAGGCCCGAAAAGGAGTACAGCACTTCCTTCCACCCCCCGGCCTCGCCGTCTTCGCCTGGCTCAAACCAGTTGCGCTTCTTGAGCACCCACCGGTCGCCATCCATACGACCGCGCACGGCAACCTGACCCTTCTCGTCTTCGGTCAGGCTGTCGAAGTGTCCTATTAGTTCGATCGCATTGGCGTCATCGGTTTGATGTCGACGAAAGAGCGACGCGTCCTTGATGGAGCTGCCGCTGAGAAATGCGGCGATGGCTGAGAGTACGGATGACTTACCCGCGTTGTTTTCCCCAATGAGGATGATCAGGTCCTCCCACTCCAAGATCACGTGCTCAATGCATTTGTAATTGCGGATTTCAAACCGACGCAGCCGCATAGCACTCCCTCGGCCTTTTTTAGGCTAATTTGTTCGTCGAAACATTTTGGCACATTTGTTGGCGAATTTGCGAAGGCCTTTAACCGGCTGCTTTGGGCCCGAAGCCGACGGTGACGCTTTTCCAAAGCGGTCGTCCAAGTTTCGGTTATCTCTCGGAGTCTTCAATCTCAAATTCGTCACTAATGAAAAATCCATCAGTAGGAAATGAATGAGAAGCGCCAAACCAGAACGTGCATCCTACGTCTAGCAGGAGCAGGATTTCTTTAATGAACAGACCAGCATCAAACTCGGGGCTTTCCTTCCACCGGGAAAAAATCGCCTCAATCTCTTTAAGATTTCTTGCAGTTTGTGGACTGCAACGCGACAGCAAAAACGTTTTCAGCTGACTTCTTTCGAGTTCGGTGCCCGCCCCGCCGGGAGCAATGACAGTGACAAACTGACTGAAAAACGCTTTGGTGGAATCGGCAGAACTCATCTTCTCAAGTTCCCGACGAACTTTCTTGTATGCGTGCGCGTCCCCGTCGTGATAGAAGTGCTTAAGCTCAAGCCCAAGCATCGAAAATCGCTTGGCCATACGATGATGTTGAAGCTCGTTATCTAGGATGCCAAGCAAGTTTGGTATGACCGTCCGATGTGGGCACGGCTTTTTTGCAACGGCGAAGGTGTACTGTCGGTACCCGGCAATTTTCAATTCGGCATGAAGAAGTTCATGTGCGAGCGCCGACGCTGGGTGCTTCCCTTTCGCGTAGTGGATTGTCGTGCGCCCGAATGATGTCTCACTCCCCCACATGCTATCGTCCGAAGGAGCATAGCTTACTGATGAGCTCGCGGAGATTGTCTTTAGCAGCACCGCGACCGACTCAGTCGTGAGGGCCGCAGAAATTTCGGCCGGATGTTCAGCATCGTTACTTATCATTATTCGACTTTAGCGGAAAGCTGCAAGGGTCTTTCACCTGCCAACATCTAGAGGCTCAAAAATGATATTTCCTCGGGAATTTCACATGCTTTCGCAAGAAGGGTATCTCGCTCAAAATAGCCTGTTGTCGGGAATTGAAGCCCTCGGAAAGTTGAACTACGACAAGACCGGAACTTTCTATGCGGCCTTCTTCCAGCTATCCATCGGGCTTGAACGACTGATGAAAATAGCGGTCATCATTGACCACAAAAGTAAGAACGACCTACGAAATCCACCAGGAAAGCAGATAAGAAGCCTTGGGCATGACTTAGTCGCGGCCTATGGCGTGTGCAAGCAGCTCGCCCTAGACCGTAGCAAGAACATGAGCCAGTGGTCCGAGCCTGACACCGCTGAGCACGATGTTCTTGTCCACCTCTCTCAGTTCGCCAAGGGTGCGCGGTACTACAACCTTGATTCATTCGCAGAGCGTCAGGACTTCCAAGACCCCATTGTTCAATGGTCGAGTGTTCATCAAAGGATTGCCAACCAATACATCAGTGGACTGAGGCAGGAAAAAATCAATGCCTTGGCAATTGCGCACTGCGACAAGTGGAAGATGTTTGGATTTGAGAGAAGTATTACTGGCGAATACAGGACTCAGGTGGACTGCACCTTTATACACGAGCTCCTCAGGCAAGCCAACAAATATTGTGTCTGGACGATAGTCCAGCTACTCGAGCCCTTCTACTTCCTGCTTGACAGTTTGTGCGATGAAGTCCGTAAAGTGGAAGACACCAAGGGAATTGACGTCTACACAGTCCCTGACATGCACGAGTTCTTCCCCTTCATGCTATGTGACATGGCAACCGCCACTCGCAGGCAAAAGTGGGTAGGCATTTATTGACTCCGACAGTTAGACATGCGTTAGCTGGTTTGGTAGGATTCTGAGGCGCCACTGAGCGTCCGGTTTTGGCCGATAGCGGCAATACAACTTATGTAGCTGGCTATCGATAGCTACATATTGTCGCTAGTCAGACGATCAAGCGACCTCGGTTCTCGCACGCGTGAAGGCACAGTTATGGAGTGTTGGGCGTTATCGCGCTTCAGCGCGTAATTGCAGCTCCGAAGAGCGTTCGCGGCATGCGCAGAGCCCTTCTGCGATGCGGCCCTGCCGCACCACCATGCGGACCGGCCGACGCCCGAACCAGTAAGCCAGCTCCGCCGCGTCGCGCAGGCTCCAAAGCACGAAGTCGGCAGACTGCCCGACCTCAAGCGTGCCGTACGTAGCCTGGCGGCCGAGCGCGCGTCGACGTTGTACCTAGCTTAGCTAATAGAGTTGTGCGGAGTTCACGGTCGCCGGGCTCTCACTTCTCAGTAGGATTCGTCCAAGAGCCGGAAGAGATTGCGCTCGAGTGTTTCTTGAAAAGCCTTAAAGTCGGGCATTTTCAGGCCCTCAGCTTTTGGTGCGTAAGTTCTTATGGCTTCAATTAGCGGGGCAAGTGTGGGATTGTTCTGTATTAGGGTCTCTTTTGCAGCGATTTTGTGCAGCAGAGATCGGCAAAGATGCATCCCGGAATTGGTTAGACCAAAAAACATCACCATAGAAGTCGTGTTTGTTTCAACGCGCATGTACCGAACGTGTTCGTCGTAACGATGGAAGCGAGGATGGTATGCCTCGCTAAACTCGGTCGGCCGTGGATAGGACCGTCTGGTTCTAGAAAATCCGCCCCACACGTCATCGCTTTTCTCGCTATTGCAGTCTGTGCAAGCTACAGCCAGATTCCAAAAATCGATTGAATATTGTGGGTAGTGCTTTTTCGGCAATATGTGCTCAATTGGCTTGGCATATGCGGTGTTTACGAGCCATCTTCGGCAGTAGCAGCAGCGTCCTTGTTGCAACTCAAGCAGCCTTCTTCTAAATGCCGACTTAAGGGCGGATCCCTTTACTACTCCTTTTTCGGTAACTTCTTCAATAGCTCCTAGCTCCTCCCAAACATCCACATACGGAATTTTTCGTGATTTACGCCATAGCGAGCTAACCAAAATGCGGCTGGTTGGAATGTGCTTCTTCGTCTCATGTATTGATGCAAGGTACAAATCGAGCTGAACTCGCATTTCTACACGCGAGGGATTGGGGCCGGAAAACCAGCTCATACGCGTGACTCCCTCGACACGGAGAATATTTCCGTCACTGCAGCGCGGGTGCGAGAAATTAGAGCTAAATCGTCCTCTGTGTGGTTGAGTTGAGCGCTTTCTGCATTTCGTATGATGTCTTGCATCAATTCAAGTTCATCTAGATAGTGTTTAAGGTCCAATCCGGCGTTTTTCTGAGGCTCGTTTAAGTCCTTGATGACGCTTGAGACCATCGATGCGCAACGCTCGGCGATCTGCCTGTTGTTTGCCGTGTAGGTTCGAAATCCTTCAAATAAAGCCGTCTCCACGGATCTCCGATCGCGGGTAGCTAGCTCAGTTAATGCGCGATTGCGAGCCACGAAGCAGCGGTCGTTTGAATGATTGGCGCTGGCTACTATGACCGGGGAATGCGTGGCGATAACTATCGAACATCCAAGTCGCGACCCAACGAGATCTAGCATCGCCGGGATCGCTCTTTGCCAGCTTACGTGAAGGCTGAGCTCGGGTTCGTCTATCAAGATGACCGTGTTGCGATCTGCGTGAGCGGTAACCTTAATTGCTAACGTCAAAAGCTGCTGTTCTCCGGAGCTGAGTTTGCTGAAGGTGGTGATTACACTATCCGATGTCTTGCGCATAAGTCCGAGCACGTTCTTGCTTAGAGCTAGCCCTCGGAAAATTTGCGCATTGTCATCAGCTTCGTCACTCAGGCGCTCCAGTCGGGCGTATTCTGTCCGATCCTCGCTAGAGTTGTTTTCGACTTCGGTTGGAACCAGGTAGCGGCGCTCGCCAAAACCTAGCAGTTCAACAATGGAACTGAAAACACTCAATCGCGTTGGATTTATATGAATGTCGCGAATCATCGTGGTAACCGCTATCGAGGTGCGACGCAGCGCTATGCTGCCCTCAGTTGTGCGGGCTCCAACATATGTGAACAGTCCGGCTGGCCCTGTCGAACTTGTGAAAGAGAATCTGTCGGTTAGTCCAAACGAAATGCCCACTGTCGGGTGATTCTGTTGTGACAGATGGTCGACCAAGTCGGCAAGAAGCATGCTTTTGCCTTCGCCATTGTTGCCGATCACATATGCGCGGATTCCACCCGGACCAGCTTGATCAAGAGCTCCACGCACTGCCTCACTGTCAATGAGCGGAATCCAGGATCGCCGATGATTAGATGTTTGGACGACCCTAGCGGCAGTCAGAGCGGAACCCCGATGAGAAACTTCTTGTCTCGTCAGCAGCTTGCAAAGCCCGTCGACATCTCGGTAGCCATCTCGAAAATATGCATCCAACATTGCCCTATACTCGCTAGCCACCCGGCTGCGCGGTATGGGCAATGGTGAGGCCCATCCACGGGGAATTGCAATAGAAACAGCTCCAGCAATAAAGGCCATCAAACGGTCGTTTTCAGTTAGATCGCTGGTGCGCGATAGCTGATTGGCATCGAGGAAAAGAATGCCTTCGTTGTCATGCTTATTGGTGGTGATAAGCCATGCGGAAGTTTGCGACTTGGACTTACGTTCGTCCCCAGGTAAGTCAATTACTGCGAGAAGCATGCCGCTGAGTACGAGGTGTTGGCGCAGCTGCTTTCGCCAACCTTGGCTTGTTCGATCAGAGCCGGGAACTACTATCAACGCCGCATCAAACTTTGCATCTTGAGTTAGCAAGTAATCCAGCGCTTGTAAAGCGGTGTACTGCTCAGTTAGGGCGTCGGACGTATTTCGATGGGGTGAAATTTCGCGCTTCGGATGGTCAATCAGCAAAAATGCCTTTTGAAATCGATATGCAACGTTGTCAAGGCGAGGGGGAAGAGTCGTTGCCTCAACGTTATATAGCATCAGTCGCAATTTGATGGGAAACTCAAGCTGCTCGACCGGCCCGATGGCGGCGGCGTTGCTGACGCCCACATTCTTAAACTTGCGCAGGACTAAGAATTCTGCAGTGACGGGAAAATAGTCAATCACTTCGGTTGATTCAGAGGATAGTTCCGCTGCAAGCGCGGCAGCGGCATCCGAGTTTCTATATTTTATGGAGGCTTCGCTGCTCGTGACCTGATGAAATACTTCATCGAAAAACAGTAAGTGCCGGGTGTGGGTCCTCTCGTCGTTCTGAAATTGAGTTACTAAATCCGAAATTTGGTATAGAGCTTTGCGCCCGTCGAAGTTCAGGGAATTCTTATTGCTCGACAATGAATCCGTAGCATCGTTCAACATAGCTTCCGATGCGGCCCAAACGTCTTGAAAGGCGGTTGAGTCTTTGCTCTGAGCTGCGGCTGAAAGTCGCTTAAACGTCATCGTCGCGTCGAATGAGACTTGCTTCAACGATCGGTCGCTGCTCTCTAGAGATAAATATGCAAGAATTTTTAGGGCGAAATATTCGAATTCCTGCCGATACTGCCTCGGGTAGTCGCTTGAAATTGCCTGTAGTCTTTTCCAGAATTTGGCTACTACCACGGCTTCTTCGTTGATCATTCGGAGTTCCTACTTGGTGCTCTATCGGTCAGTCGTGAATATTTGATATGTATCGTGCCGGGACTATTGATGCCGTCGCTCGACGAGGGATCCAACGATGAGCTCTGCCCATTTCAAGCAGTCAAAAACAAGAGATCTCAAGATCGGCTTCGAGCCGTGGACGTCCCCCATGTGCGACCGCAGTGTCTGCATAATGTAAGCACCTTGGTTCAACGCGCCCTCGAGATTCTTATGAAACGGCACAATGTCGTTTGGTTGCCACCCGAGAGATTGCAATTGTTGATCCAGTTCGATCAAAACACCCTTCGCAAGCACTGCTTTTCTGCATCGCTCTTGAAACGAAGCTTGGGTTGGATCGCCCAAGTTCTTCTGGTGATAGACAAGTGCGGTGGCTGAATCCACCGCGCCGCATGCGCCCGAAATTGACCCTGAGAAATCACCATCGCGGAAGCGGGCTGCGGCTTTAAGCAAATCTTTGTGACATTCCTCGGGTGTGTCAGAAAGATCCTGAGGGTCGAGAAGCTGTAGTGGGAGTAATGTTTGCTCCCGAAAAGCCCAGCCGAGCCGACTCAGGTACTCCGAAAGCTTCTCCTCTGAGTTTGGCTTCCGCCTGAGAATTTCCTCAATAAGAATCGTCAGAAAACGCGCCTGAAGAGGCGGAAACAGTTTTCCGAACTGTGCGTCAATCGCTGACATTAGATGACCCTTGGTGGCGCCACCCTGTTGCTTTTGGATAAGAGGCGCCAAAGCTATCACGTCCAGACCGGCGAGGCCTACAAGTTCTTTGATGTCATAAAAGTTGAACTCCTGAAGACAGGCGCGTATTGCCGGCCAAGCAACGAGCATTGAGGCGGCGCTTTTTTCATTAGTCGGAATCGTGGGGACATGGAGAGTCTCTTGCCAAGCAGCGGAGGACGTAGGTTTGCTCCATGAACGGACTTCGCGCTCAGCCGCGGCAAAGGTGGCGTACTTTAGGACCCCCTCGCTGGGGCTCAATGTAGCGTCAGGGAGCGACAGATTGATTGAGTGCCCTCTCAGCCAGAGCGAGTTCTCAAGCATTAGCGTGAGAGCATTTTTTGCGTCTTCAATGGCGACTCCCGCATGAGTAGCAAGTTTTGAAATGAGGAGCGGCGCTTCCTGAGTTTGTCGATAGTTCTCGCGCACTACGCTATATAGCTTCTCGATATCCGATGAGAGTTGCTTCGCTGCATCGGTTTCCAACAGTGAAACGGCTGCAACGCGCACGAAGTACCGCCCGTCCGTTGTGCCGAGCAATCGACGCGACTCTAAGTCATCGAGCACTTCGATTTCTGAGTAGTTCTCAGCTCGAAATTTGGCTGCCACGACTCCAGGAGGTGACAAGGTTTGGTTGAGAAGCTGCCCCAGCAGCTCCTTAGCAGCCGGAGTAAGTTCGTTGCGCAGCGTTTCGCTTGGCATAACTGTGCATCTTTCGGGTTGGTTTGTCAGCATTCACTTAGAGTCGGCTGGTGAGGGTGAGGCGCTCTTGATGCTTGACGATGGCACGGTTAGTTTAAAGGGCCTGAACCAGGGCGGCGCACGCCTCATCTCCTCTAATTAGAGGAGGGCGCTTCTTTATTTGCGCTGGAGCGTGAGGCTGAGAGCAAAAAAACTGCTCAGCCTCACATAATGGAATATCTACGCGCGTTACCGTTCGCGCGATGGTATGGGTAGACCACTTCCTGGTCATCGCAGCGGGGTGTGGGATTCCCCCAATATCACGGACACACAGTTAAGCTCGCGTAGCGTTTTTCAAACTCTACCGGACTCAATCCATTGAGCGTCGAATGCCGACGCCTGGGGTTGTAGAACCTCTCAATGTAGTCAA
>Ga0308009_10001672_pt1 | contig 12501 bp, 3 predicted proteins | sample Neamet127_FD_203134 | JGI IMG/M metagenome (GOLD analysis project Ga0308009, IMG submission 203134) | Marine microbial communities from water near the shore, Antarctic Ocean - #127 | ecosystem: Environmental > Aquatic > Marine > Unclassified | place: Southern Ocean | collected 2014-07-24
CCCCCCTCCCCCACCCTCAACCAAGGTATGGAATCTATCGCCGCCCACACCACGAACCTGTAGGCCGTCACGACGAAGACCGGCACACTCTGCACACAGCCACAGCGGGGTTCGGCTCCCTTTGCCACCTTTCCCGCCATGCTCTTTGTAGTCCCGAACAGGTTCCAGACCAGAGCAGTCCGCGCAAAGCCGCTCCCACTGTCCCGTCTTGGCGTGCTTCTGTCCTACAGGGTCCTTGCCCGCGAGCAGAGCCTCCAGGCCAGTGCGTAAGGTAGCGATTCCCGCCAGTCTCGCGTGAAAGATCCACGCACACTTCCACTCGGCAAACACCGACGCACACGCGGCGGTGGTCTCGACTGCGGCGACACTCTCCTGGGCCGCGGCGAGGACGAAGCGGTCAGAGAGGTCGTGGCCGAGGAGCGCCATTATAGTGCGCTGGATTCCACCGATCGGAGGGACAGCCAAAACGCCAACAGTGCCGACCCCCACCAACACCGGGAGGGCGCCTCGCTGTAATTGGCGCTGTCGTTGGCACAGGAGGACACACACAGTCTGTACAAACGCCACGTGTTCCGCCCGCTCTTCCTGTAACTCGCCAAGCGTAGAAAGCAGGCGGCGATAATACATGTCGGAGCCCCCGAGCAGCATAGCCTCGATCGAGGCACAATCCAGCCCGTCGTGGCAGAGTTGGCACCCGCCGCAGAGCAAGGCGTTCACCCCCGGCTCGTTCGACTCCCGGCCCGCGCTGGCCGCAGGGCTCTGTTGGGCGCGCATCTCAGCCTCAAGGGTGGCCAGCTCGGCGTCGATTGCACGAATCAGCGGGGCATCACGCACGAGGGTCCCCGCCTCGACGCTTCGCAACCTGCGAACATCGTCAAGGAGGTCGTCGGGGGGTGGCTGTTGGAGTCTACCGATCTCAAAGTCTGCCAGGATCTTCCACGAATCAAACGACTTCGACCGGCTCAACATGACCATCAACCCGGCACGGTCAGCCATGAATGCCTGGATTAGAACCAAGTCCACGGTCGCACCCTGCCACGCCCAGTCGGTGCCCCCCGCCGTGGGGTGCACCATGTAACCGGTTCGCCGCAAGGTGTACGTCTGCGCGAGGCCCGCCCGCTTCCCGACCGCCTCCCAGAAGAGAGGTGCGATCGCCTTGAGGTCGAGCGTCCACGTCGCCGTCTTTGGTCCAAGGGGGACCACTCCGGGCTCCAGGGCCGAGTGGACTCGGTCGTCACCCATGAGCGACCGATCAAGCTTCATCAGCAAGAGTGTGGGGACCCCCCGAAGGTGCCAGTGGTTACCCTCGAAGTGGCCTTCACCGCCCAGGTCGACGTCGTTCGGACGAATTCCCACAAACGTACCGGTTGCGTGGGTAACGGCACCGGTGGAGCCCACGGATGGGGTCCCGCCGCCCGTTTTGCACAGCGCATAGCTGTACCCCGGGACCCCCTCCGGGTGTCCCTCCAGCGTGCGCGAAATGTAAACAAAGTCAGAGCCGATGTTCCCCGTCTTCTTCTGATGGAGAGCGCAGCGATTTCCCCGTATCAACTCCCGCATCCAGCGAGGCGGCGCCACCGGGGACGTGCACCTGACGCCGCCGACGGCCACGACCACATCCGGCTGCTCCCAGACCACGGCCCGGATGTTATGGCGGTCGGCCCACGCACGCGGGTGGTCTTGGAGCACCGGGGCGAGCAACCTGTGGGTCGCGGCGATGACATCGGCAAACGCGAAGCGCGCGCGGTCCTCGGCGCTGGCGCGCTCGAGTAAGTTGAAGCAGCGTATCGTATCGTGAAGGGCCTTGTCGCCGGAGCCGTGGCGCAGCCTCCGAATGGTGTGCTGCTGTAGCGGGCACGCACCCGCCCGGTGCTGCGAGTCAAGAAAATGTACGTTTGTAAACGCTTCACGCATGATGAGAGTTCCCCGCGCCTTTCTCTCGATTCGCTGCCGCTCTTTCCCCGCGGCCGCCGTCGTGTCGCCAGGGCGCGCGCGATCCAAGGGGGGGCCATACAGCTCCTCCCCCCCCCACTGCTTCTGGAACGGGTCCCCGTTGCCGGAGATGAGCATGTCGCCGAAGAAGCGCCCAGGCCGCCCCCGCAGGTCGTTCGCCGCCTCGCTCGCCTTTTGCACGAGTGAATTGGGGATCGCCCATATCTCCTCGAGCGACATCTCGCGCAACTTCTGCAGCATCTGTACCCGGGCGGGGTCAGACCCTCGCTTCTCCTCCCCTAAATCACCGCCCCCGGCGTCTCGCGGGTCCCCCTTCCGCCGTGAGTTGAGGCCCAGCACAGAGTGCATGGTCTGGCCACCTACGCGCGACGCAGCAGCCCCGCAGTAAGCAACGGTTTGGTGCTGGCCACCGAAGCCACGAAGCGTCAAATACTTGGAGTAGACCATGTGGCAATACGACTTCCCGCTTCCCGGTGCCCCGTACACGAGAAGCGGCCGCAGGAGGGCGTCGCAGAGCTCGCGGCGGGGCGGGCCCGGCTCCACCCCGAGAAGAAGGCGAGGGCAAGGGTGCGCCGTCGGATCCTCGTCGCTCGACTTGTCTGCGGCGAGCTGGAAGCGAACCCACCGCTTCACCAACAGGTACAGCTGCTCCGCGTCGAGGCCACGCAGCACCCCCCACTCGACAATCCCCGGGACGCACGCCGCCGCGCGAGGCACCAGGAACCCGGCCGCGAGTGACTCGGGCGAGGGGGGCGTGAGGGGGTCCGTGGGTGTCGTGCCTGGCACCGCCTCTTGGAGGACCTCGTCCCGTCGCACCGTGCCCCCCGCGGCGGGCGGCGGAGGGCGGGCGCCGCTCGAACCGGGCGCCCCGGGCGGCGGGGGCGGCACGAACGACTCGCCCAGGAGCAGGCGTTCGGCCAGATCCTCGTACCCCTTTTTCACGTCGGCGGCGGTCACGGTTGCGGTACCCCCGCCGCGCCCTATCAACGAGGCTGCTTCAGCTGCTGCCACTGCTGCTGCGGCGGCTGTTCGACCCGCCGGTTTCGCTATCCTCGTCGTCGGGCCCATCGCGGCGAGCAGGTAGCCCGGGGTGACTTCCTCCGTCCGTCGTCCAGGCTGGCCGGCCAACGGCGACGCGCCCGCCGGGCTCGCCGGGCTCGCCGCAATGCCCTCCCGCACAAGCGCCGCCCATGCATGCGTCAGCCCCTCCGCCTGCCCCTCGGCCGAGCCCCGCATGACATTCGCCCACTGAATGTCCAGCGAGCCGTCGAGGAGGCCGGCAACGCCGGGGTCCGCCGCAAGCATCCCCGCTGTGATGTATTCCTGCACCTCTTCCGGCAGCGCCTCCAGCCGTTCCGCCGCCGTCGCCGCCGACTCCGCGTCGCGGTCAGCCTTCATACGTTCCGCTCGGGTGCTGCCTTCGAGGCGATTCCAGCACTCCTCAAGAAGTGGGTGGCAAAGCTTGCCCCCGCGGGCGAACCACCGCCGGTCGCTCACCAATCGTTCTCGCAAGGTCCAGTGCCGCAAGGCCTCGCCCCAGCTCGAACACACCCGTGTGATGTCCCAAGAGTCGGCTCGTGGGACTGACCGCGCCCCCCCCCGCACGGCGGCGCCGAGAGCGCAATGCCCGTCGACCAGACATCGAACAAGGAAAGTGCCGGGCGTGATGCCGACGATCTCGTGGGACGCGCCCTCGTCGGCGTCGCCATCACCGACGTCCATCGCATCGCCCTGTCCGATGGGACGACTGCGGATGCGGTCACCGACCTCGACGGCAGCCGCGGCGATCTGCACGGTCAGCAAGTCCCGTGTTAACTGCACGGCCGCCGCTGCGCCAAACGTGCCCCCGCCCTCGATCCCCTCCGTGATGCTCCAGGGGCGGAAGCACAGCAGGGTGAATCTCGCGATCTCTTCTGCACTTCCGGCGCGGGGCGGGATTTTACCACCGATCACAATGTCCCGACGGTATTCGCGCTGGTACTCGCGCAACTCCCGTCCCTTGAACTGCGGGTGCTCCTTCCGCAGGCCACCGTCGGTGGCATCCAGCCACTGCAAGATCAGGAGGTACCCGCGCTTGGTAAGTTTGGCCGTCGCGGTTCCCGCCTTCCTCCACTTGTCCAGGAGCTCCGTGCTCAACCCTAAGGCCTTCAGCAACCGGCTGGTGCTCCTGTTGACGGCGGGCAGGGGGGCCGCCTTCTTGGTGTTCTGATACTCGTCGCGCACCACTTGAATGGGAAGCTTTGCATGCGGCCGCGTCGTGACGTTCCGACAAAAGTTGAGCAGGTGGTAATCTGCCGTGAAACCCCCGACCGCTCTTTTCCCCGTCTCACGCAACGCGTAGTGCTGAACATTGTTTACCAGGCAGAGCCCGCCGCGTCCGTCCTGCTGCACGCGGCCACCATTGTCGTCGGCCACGGTGGCGCTCGCAGGGCGGGAGGGAGGGGCGCCGTCCGCTGGATTTGTGTCCTTCGCCTCGTCGTCCTCCGTATCCGTGTCGTCGTCTGCGGCACGCGAGGTTGAACGCGTCGCACCCGCTGCCGCCGCACCGGCAGAGTGAGGCATTCCATCGCCGGTTTCGTCGTCGAGGTCGACCTCCTGCTGTCCGAAACGGGGCGCCGCCGCCGAGAACAACCAGCGCCGTGGAAACGTGCTGCAGTCCATCAGTGCCACGACGTCGGCTTCTTCCGTCGCCTGCGTCACCGTCGCTACCCACTCGTCGCGGTCGCCGTCGTACGCCCACCCAGCGCGTTGGGCAGCACCGGCGGAGGCGGCAACGGCACTGCCGCGTATTTCTACTAGCCGGGCTCCAACGGGAACGTTTGCGCAGTGCCCCGCGCCTCCAGGCTCGACCCAGAGAACGAGGGCGCCGGGATATTCGAGGCGAATGCCAAGGCGGGCGGCGGCAGAGCTCTGTTCCACCGTCACGGCCGTCGCCGCCAAGGCAGTAAGGTCACCGGGGAGGGGGGGTGACACGGCCGTGCCCGGAAACAAGGCGTCAAACCCGGCAATGGTCATCTGCTGCACTTTGTCCAGAAAAACTCGAACCGGCATTCCGCTCGAATACTCGAGGGGATAGTCGAGAAGGACGGTCGCTGCTAACGTCGCGGGCATATCCACGGACCCCGCGAGCTGCAGCACGCACCGGAGAGTCAGCATAGCCTCCGTGGGGTCTGGGCGGTCGGGCGCATCCGCCCTGTTCTGCGCTGCAAAATCTTCGCGCGTTTTGCTAGCTCTGGCCAGGATGGCAAAGGCATTCGCGGTGTCAAGCTCCCCCTTTATAATATACGAGGTGAGATACCTAAAGGGCGATTGTGCACGTGCGCGCGTGTGCAGGTGAGTGTATGCGTGGGCGTGTGTGCGTGTGTGTGTGCGTGTGTGTGTGTGGGCGTGTGTGCGTGTGTGCGTGCGGGTGGAGAGCGGACGGGAAACGTGAGTGGTCAGAAAGATGGTTGGTCCAGCTGCGGCTGCGCCGAACCACCATCGCCGACACCGACGCCGACGCCACCACCCCAGCCACGACCACACCCACCCGCCCTTGCCCCCCCCCCTTGCCCCCCTCGACCACTCACTCCTGAATCGCCCACCCGTCCATTCCTTGCAGAATCCACTCGAAGCATGTATTGCACCGGTCCTTCAACGTCTGGAGCTTATTGTGCGGCACGACGTGCCCGAAATCTCTCTGCAGCTGGAGCCCCCGGTCCACAGAATAGCGGGTGCACGAGCACAACTTGCGCCCGGTCGACCCATAATCGTAGCGACACCGCGCCTGCGCCGCAGCCTTCTTGGTTTTGAAACACGAAAGGTCTGTAGGGAGGTGAGCAAGGGGGCGAATCGAGTGAGCAGGAGCGGGGGGAGCCAAGCACGTGGGACAACACGCCGTACAACAGAGAAGGCGGGGCATAGAAGCGGAATGAATGACTGGGGTGTGAAGATGCAGTAACCTTACGGCAGGTTCGAAAGTGCTGACCGTTGTACTCTGGACTCTGTGCAACGAGGTGGCGGAGCCCATGCAACAGGCGTTGAACAACGATGCCCCCTGTTTCGCAGACCACCCGCGCGTCGTACGCCTCCTGGGGGCTGTGAAGGAACCCCAAGATGGTGCGCTGGATTCGACAGAGCGAAGGGATGGTCTCCTCGCCCGGCGGCTGTACACATCGCCGCTGGAAACATCGCAAAATATTACGCACCGTCACCCCCACCGCCACCCGCACGTTCAAGGCGGCGACGCCCCGCTCAACCGTCCCAAGACTGTGCACGGCCGTTGTCCACATCGCCTTCATCGCCGCCGCCGCCACGCCGCCGTCGTCGAGGAACGCCATCAGGGTGTGCTGGATTCGACCGATCGGAGGCACCTCCACCACCACCACCCCCCCCCCCCCCACCAACACCCGGAGGTTGTCCCGCTGTAGTTGGCGCAGGATGACACACACTGTCTGTACCGGCGCCAATCGTTCCGCCCGTCGTTCCAGTAACTCGGCAACGGTCGCCACCTTTGGAGGCAGTGCGGTGGGTTCGAGCGCATACGGTACCCCGGTCCCCGGATCTCGATTCAAGACGGCGTGGCGGTCGATGTAAGAGTCCAGCTTGACGGCCTCGGCGCCCAGCAGCGCGACGACGGGCGCCCCCTCCGGAGTGACATGTTCGATGCAAGCCTGCGCCTGCGCGCTCACGACCGAATCAATGAAGCGGGCGTTGATACCCGCAACCAGTGGCATTAGATCGTCGTCCATGCAGAACCGGCGGAGCAAGGCCCCCTCGACGGTCCATATCACGTAATGCGCGTGCAGCCCGCCTCGCTGGGCACACTCGAGGGGTGCGAAATAGTCCAGGGTCGTTCCGAACAGGCCTCGCCGCCCCGGGGTACCGCGTACTGTACTCGGTTTTGCCGAGACGTCGAAGCCGAAAAGGTGCTTGATCATGGCGACGTTTATCTCGCGGAACCACGTGGCCAGCGCAGCCGGGTCTCTGGCCACCAGGGTTTCGAGAAACTCTCTTTTCACCGCAACCGTTTTGCATTCCTTCAGCCTTCCGTCGGGGAACCCGGCGACCAAGACAATGTTGCCGTCCCCGAACTCGTCAAGGTTCAAGGTAAACCACAGATTCAGGGCACTACGTTCCGTGGCCAGCCCGACCATTTGGGCCTTCGACCGCTTCCGCGCGTGCACAGTTCCGGGAACGAGTCCGCTGACCGCGGACACGTTCTGCATCAACCGGGCATATTGAGGATGTGTTTTGTATATGTCGTCGCGGGTTCGCCCGGAGGCGAGGAGCTCCACGATCATTTTGAGGCGGTCACTACTGAGCTCCTTGGCCATCAACCTCGTATCCCCGTCACGCCGCTTGAACCGCAGCTGCGCATGTAAGAGCATGCGCCGTCTCGTCTCCATGTTATTCAGATCGAGCAAGAACGCATCCTCTGAACGGGCGCGATTCGACAACCCAAAAGTGAGGCGCTTCCATTGGGTCGGGGTGAACGTATAATTGTGACGGCGGTACGGGTCGAACATCATGCCGCGGGCCTGGGGGAAATGCTGTGGATACACGGCCGCGACCAGTTGGGACTGGTGCGAGAAATCGCCGAGGGGTTTCTTGCCGTGCACAACGGCAATAGGACCACGTTCTTCCGGCTCGCGGCGGGCGTCGTTAAGATCCCCTGCTTGCCCACTGTCCGAATCGTCGACGTCGACGTCGACGTCGACGTCGGCGTGGGAGCCCTTGCCACGCATGTCACGACGCCCCCCGTCTCGGTCGCTGCCCGAGGCGTCGCCGTGGGAGTCCTCGCCGCTTGTGCCCCCCCCCCCCCCCTCTCGACCGCGGCTGAAGTCGTCGGAGCCGGCGTCGCTCGCATCACCACTCGCGTCCCAGCGCCCCCCCTCTCGACCGCGGCCGGAGTCGTCGGAGTTGTCGTCGCTCGTATCACGGCGGTCAACCTGCAGGTCGCTTCCGGGGTCGTCGCTGTGTGAGTCCCCGCCGTCCCCGTTGCCGTGCTCCGCCTCCCGCTCCTCATCCGTCCTGCCGCCCACGTTGCCGGCCGCACCTTGTAGATGCCGCGCCGCTTCGCGGAGGAGGTCGTCCGAACTTGTTGTCGACGCGGCGACCTGAATGATACCGGACCGTGTGTTCGTCGACGACCGCCCGTCTGAGCTAACTGCCAAGGCCACCGTGCCCTGCATGATCGCAAGCTGCCGCTTTGCGAGAAATTCGCGGTCGCTGCCGATAACTACAACCTCTCCCAAGGCCGCCGTCGCATCGGCAGGAGCGCTCCCAAGAATATCATCATTGGACTCGTCGCTCACTCGGGGGTGGTACAGGCGGTACAACCGCGCATACGCACGGGCAACGCCAACGTCGAGCGGAAACCCATATTTGACTGACTTTAAGAGATCCACCTCGGTTTCAGAGGGCGACACGAGGACCACTTTTCGCGTTGCCAGGGCCTCCACAAAAGACGTTTGCCCCGTCATTGTACACCCGAGTTCCAGCTCTTTCTCCAAGCCGTGGAAGTCATGCGGGAAGTGAATGCAGTGGGACGAGCGCCCCCGCTGCAACCGTTTTTTCCGGCTCCCAGGCGTATGATCTGCAACGAGCGCGGGTCGCCGGCCGCTCGCCTGCGGTGCCCCACCCGCACCAACCGGCGGCGGCGGAACCCCCGCAGCCATTGCCCCCGGCGCCTTTTTCCCCGAAGGCACCAGGCGTATTACGCGGGTGCGGTTGCGCGCTGGGGCGAGGGCGGCAAGTGCGTCCTCGCACAAGGGGGGCAGCAAGCGGATATGCTGCTCCACAAACTGCCCGTCTTTCGGCCACAGGTCGCCGGCATCCTCGACGATATAGCAGGCGCACTCGGGGTCGCCGCACTTTGCATACAACTCGGCGCCCCGTTCGTCGACGTACGGGAGCGGCACGAAATTTTGCTGCAGGCGGCAGATGGACAGGCTCGGGCACTCCTTGTTGGTAAGCGCCGCCGAGCAGTCGCCACACACCCGCATGTGCGTTCCGGAGACATTCCACGCATTCACATCGAAGCCCCCCCGCCGCCACCCGTCGCCGTCGAGTCCGGCTTTCGCCTCGAACGTACGATTAGCAAGAAGTAGACGCATGTTATGGATGGCCAGGCTTTGGACTGTTTCACGGACGGTGCAACACGTGTCGTCACCGGGATCGTCGTTGAGAGACTCGGCATAGGCGTCCCGCGCAGGGCCATCGCCCCCGGCGTCCGTGGTTCCGTACCCGTCGAGGCCATGGTACCTACGAGGGGTGGACAGGACATGAGCGGAGGAGGGGGGGGGGGGGGGGGGTACCCAAACGGGGCAACGATACGTGGGTGTAAGAACACGGAGACACAAAGCAAGAGCTGCTCCCCTGCATAAATAGTACTAAAGGTGACAGGACTTTACACGCACATCAGGCGGTACGGGCACTGGCGTTCGCCCTGGCAGTGGTGGAAGGTGGACGGGCGGTCCGCCAAGGTTGGCACCCCTTCCCCAACTTCAAGCTCAATATCGTGGTCCCCAAAATGCGACAAAGCTGCGACAAATCCGAGGACCTTCTTGCCGACCCATCCGGTGCCGCGCCACTCGGACGTCGACTCGGCGTTGGCACGCACCGTCGCATTAGGGGAAGTTTCATCTGCAAAGCACACGTACCTGAGAGAGGAGGTGGAGAAGAGGACAAACACTGCACGGTTACGTTCACGTATGGGACAGCAACATGTGAACGTACAGTCCACGCACACCACGACATGCACCCAACAGAGGTGGAGCCAGGGCCGTGCCAGGTTGCAGGGTCAACGGCTGCTCATCCCTTCGCACCCCCTCTCATCACTTCTCATCACTTCTCGTCACTTCTCAGCACGTCTCTTCGACTTACACGTAATCACCCAGCCACGCATCGAGGGTTGAACCGGGCGGAACGTTACGATACCGTTCTTTCTCTGCCCCATGAAGCCCAGAGAGTGGCAGCCGCTCCATGGCGTCTACCAGCTCGTCTGCGGGAACGGGTGTACGGTACATCGCAGGAACCCCCTGGAAACAGACGTTACGGTGCAGAAAGAGTTTGTCCACGAGAGCGGTACTCTCAGGGGGGCGCAGGTCCCACAATCGCGTGTCGTCGGTCGTGGAAACCATCACCCCACAGCACGCACAGGCGCCCGACCGCTCCATCTTTTCTGGATTCACATCCGTGGCGTACGCTGCGAGGCAATCCTGCGCCGCCGCGGAGCTAATTGGATTGAGGGTTGTCGCGGACGGTCCTCGACGCTCCTTCTCGACCTCGCCCAACTCGAGCCGAAACGACACAGGGTACAGTGAGAGTTCTGGAGCCCCCGCCCCGTCGCCGATACGGTCGCCGTGCAAGGGCGTAAACGCCACCTCAAACGCCCAGGGCTGAACATCCCTCGACCCCGCTTCTGCCGCCGTCCTAGCTTTATCCACCAGTCGACGGATTTCCTCGACGTCAGAGGAGCGTGCCTGCGCGAGCACGTGGCATTCAGTCCAGTGCAAGCTCGCCCTGTTGTCCGAGAAAGGCCGGCTGCGCTCCAGATCGTCGTCGGTGGGAAACACGAGCCCGGGTCCCACCTCCTTCTCCTCCTCGTCGTCGTCCGCCTCGGTGTCACTTGTAGAATCATCTGCAACGTCGCCCACCCCCCCCCTCGACACGGGGAGCTGATGAAGTCCAGTAGCACCTGCATACGGGTGGCGCCGCGCTACCTCCTCTGCTAATGCTCCTTTCCGCATGCTCCGTGCCAACGGTCGATGGCACTCCAACAGAGTGGACGAAGAAACCACCTCCGGTCCGCCCAAAGGACGCACGCACTGTCCTTTGGAGGACAACCAACCCGCCACGCTGCGCCCACACGGTGGAAGCTCCCGGACCTGCGCGAGGGGCAGCGCAGACAGGTCCGGGCACCACTCGTCAACCGGGGCGTCAACCCCGGTGTCGTACGCCACGCAGTGCAGCCGCCTGTCCACCCTCCCGTCCCATCTAGTGACCGTGCCTCTGTGCCACGTATCGTCCACCGCCCGGTAGACCTCGACGACCGCCCCGACGAGTGCGCCCCTCGGGCGGCGACCGGTGTCGAGATACTGTCGAGTCACCTCACAGGCTGGACACACTAGGAACGAGGCAATGCGGTCAACGATCACTGCCGACTCGGCGGCAACAGCGGCGCTGCGTGCCTGTAGCCGCATCATCTCGAGGACGACGTTGGTCGCTCGCCCCGAAGCCGGGTCGTGCTCCGCTGCGTCTCCGCCCCGCGTCGCCTCGTGGGGTTCTGTAGCAGGGGCCGCGCGCGCTGTGGTCGCGTGGGCCGCTGTCTGGGCAAGTACCAGGGACGATTGCTCGCGCCCGAATGCAAGCGAACCGCGAAGGCCTTCGCGGCCTTTGGCGAGGGCGGCCCACGTATTTGGCGCTGTTCGACAGAGCTGCAGCAGGAGGGGATCAACGCAGAGCGCACGTTCCAGGGCACGCAGTGCGTCCCGCAGCCGCTCCTGGTCGATGCGGCTGCGGCGGTCGGAAGAGGAGGACGAGGAAGAAGCAGCGGTCGCCACCACGGACAGGTCGGCCAACACCACTGCCCCATACACGGCCAACAACGGGGCAAGATGCCCCACCTTGCCGAAGGGGAAATAGCCGGTGGCAGCATCGGGAAACACCGCGGCAGGATTGTCGAGAAGGCGTGCACCCTCGCCGTCCGCCCCAGCTGTCACAAGGCCATATTTGACGCACGCCTTCGTGATGCTCGCAACGGCACAGGCGAGGGACGCCGCCCGAGACGCCGGAGACCTCGCGGCATCCCGCGCCAAGCCGTGGTGGTACACTGCAAGGTTTAAGCGAAGGTGGCACTCCAGGATTCGCGGGGCGTCCGGGTGCGGTAGCCCCTCTTCGCTTTCTCCCTCTTTGCTCTTCGACGTCGCCCGCGTCGATCGTCGGGCGAACAGCCGTGGCCATCTGCTCGGGTCGCACACTGCCCCCAGAACCCGCGTGAACACGCCGACAAGAACGCGGGGCAAACGCGCAGCGAGCGGGGTGCCCGATATATCAGTGTGAGCGGCCTCAAGCCCGCATGGGCACCACGTGTCGTCATCTGCACCATCCGCCGAGGAACCATCCCAGCAAAAGGCCGTTCTGCAATGGCAATACGGGCAGGGTTCATCCTGTTTCCTTTCCTCGTAATTTCGTTCACCGCGCGCCTGCTGGTTTTTGATCCCCTCCGGCGTCTTCGACCATTTCGCCTGCGCGTTTTTAACGACTGCCATGCGTGCAGGCGTCGACATTCGAAGCTGATCCTTCACCCGTTGCTTTGCTTGCTCCCATGCAATGCCCCACGCATCGTACACGGCACGACAGGTGTTCTTCAGCCGAAACCTCCCTGGCTCCGTCGGCCTCCAGATATCCCATACCCGCCGATAAAGCGGCGGAAGCCCCCCCCTTTCCCGCCCGCGAAGCTTATCGAGCAGCTTCTCCATGTAAGCCGCCTTCGGCCCTTTGAGCAAAGCGGCCGCACTAAGAGGTTCACCCAGCAGCTCTTCCACAGACGGGCCCGCCGACTCG
>Ga0308009_10001673_pt1 | contig 12498 bp, 12 predicted proteins | sample Neamet127_FD_203134 | JGI IMG/M metagenome (GOLD analysis project Ga0308009, IMG submission 203134) | Marine microbial communities from water near the shore, Antarctic Ocean - #127 | ecosystem: Environmental > Aquatic > Marine > Unclassified | place: Southern Ocean | collected 2014-07-24
AACCTCGTCCGTAGGGTCAGGGTCTGCGGATTGTAGCAACTCAGTAAACACCGAAAGTTTTTCTTCCGGCTTATACCCACCTTCGCTAGGTGGCAATCTCGCTGTGCGTATAGTGTTTATTAGAGGTGTCACAATCTGCTTTATGGTTTGGTTAAAATCTGGTGCAGACATACCTGACTCTGTTAGATATGTAGACCGAACTTCATTATGCCATAGCTTGGGATCATCCTTATACTTCTCTGGTACGTCCCTTGCTATATCGCTTAGCAGCGTTCCAGACCCTGCTGATCCGCGCACTGCACGTTGGGCATCTTTTGTAAGGTCATTGCTATACGCTTCCGCAACTTCTCTTCCTTCTGCGGAAGTATAATTAGCTACCATTTCAGACCTGTACTTATCTGTGTCTTCTCGTTCCTGAGTAAGGCGCTTCTCGGTCACTTCATGCTCAGCTTTAGTCTGGGCTAAAGTATCATCAAACTGGCTCTGCTGGTTAGCTATAGTAGTATCAAACTGGCTCTGCTGGTTAGCTGTAGTAGTATCAAACCGTCGGTTACTTTCTTCAACTGCCCTGAGCCCAGTAGCTTGATCCTCATACCGCATAGCGCCGTCTGCATCATTGTTTGCGTTATATAGCCCACGTCGCATCTCCGCCATTTGTAGCGGGGTGTATGCTGCTCCGGGAGATTGAACAGGGCTCATGTTTTGTTGTGGTGCAAGGGTATTTTCACCTAAACCACCAGATTGCGCAGTGTTTGCTATGCTAATCTTACTTGGGTCATTTTCCGCCGCATACTTAACGCGCAAAGCCTGATCTGCATCTAGTTTAGAAAGCCCTTTAGCAATAGCTGCGTCACGTTCTTTCTCTTCTTTAGCATCACGATTAGCTAAAGCTTGTTTTGCCATTGCGGTGCCTGCCGCCATTCCTGCCGCCCAACCCATTACGCCACCTCCACTTGTTTCATCGTCATGCCAAGCATGCCGTAGTTAACTGCGTAGAACCCTTCTTCGTCGAGTACGACTGCTTCGGGCATAAAGTTCATAACTTCCTGTGCAGAAACACCTTCATACTTAATGCTATCTGGATCAGATATGTAGCTAAAGTGGTACAAGTTAAGTCCTGTGTAAGGGTCTTTACCCACTTCCTCAACATTTTCTTTAAGGCGCATATCCGAACCTGTGTACAATCCAACTCCTGCACCAAGCATAGAACCAAACATTTCACCCTGTGCGTTAACAGAGTTGTTGTATACGCTAGCTTGAGTATTAGCCATGCTGCCATATGTAGACCCTGCACCTGCTAACCCTGCTTGGAAATTGTTACCTGCTGACTGCGCTACACCACTAGCTTGCGATCCTGCATTAGATGCGTTGGCGTATGCTGCCGAAGAAGCACCTGCTAATCCACGACCAAGACCCGCAGCGTCAAGTTTACGAGCATAGCCCGTCTGCATAGCTTGGTCTCTAGCACCTGTCATACTGGCGGCACGGCGAGCAGAATCTTGTAAGCGAGCTTGAACACCGCCACCGCGAGCAGCGCCTGAATTTGGATTTACACCACGAGCAGCCATTGCCCGGCTAGAAGCTTCTCTTGCTAAACCAGAAGCTTGCGCGTCTGAAGCTGAAGCCTGCTGAGCTTGTGATTGTCTATAAGCGTCAGTGTTAAAGTTTTCTGCATCGCGGACTAAGCCCTGCTCAAGAGGCCTAAAAGTCTCTTTGCTGTAGTCGTAATAATCTTGGGCTTGATCCATCTGCTGCTGCTGAGCTTGCATCTGCTGTGCAGATATAGCCTCAACTATAGGTTTCATGTCGTTGTATTGCTGTCTGGAAAAGCTAAGCTGTTGAGCTGCTACTTGTTCCATACCTGAATAGTCAGGAGCCTTTGCACTTTTACCACCCATTCTTTAAACCTCCAATAACCAACGACAATTTGTGGGCCACAATACTAGTATCATCATATCTGCGTCGGGAGCTGCATCTTTCATTACAAACTCTTCAACGAAACCCAAATGTTTGTTAAATTCTATAGTTTCAGGCTCATTAGTAGGAACCATACCTGTTAACCTTTTGAGACTACATACGTTGAACGCGTAGTCGCTAACTGCCCGGAATAAAGGTATTATCATTCGATTGGGCTTTGTTATGGCTATATGTGCTGTAGCATTAGTGTGATTGTAATTGTTTATCACCACTCCGGCAATTATTTCCCCGTTGTGTTCTACACCTAATGCGTAATAATCGCCCCAACTTCCCTCGTGACCTACTTGTTTTGCTACCCAAACGCTAAATCGTTCTTTCTCTGTGTAAATTAACTTGCCATGTTGTGTGTCCATGTGCTAATTATGCCTTAATTGGGTTCTGTAGGCCACACTATATCTGTAAGCGAAGTCGCACCCGTGTTATTTTCTGGTATATCTCGCAAAGCTTGTCGGTAAGTAACCCACTCAGCCTTCTTACTATCACTAATAGGAGCGTCTACTAGCTGTGACCAATCAGAAGAATAGAGCAACGCAGTTCTTTGTATCTTGAGGTTAGTCAGAGTGTCTGCTGCTATGTTAGCTCTAGCATCTTCGTTATCTATCCACGCTCCAGACTGCCACACAGACCAAGTTTTTGGCCTATCAGGTTTAGTTGCCCAAGCAGAGCCAGTCCAGTAATTCATTATAACGTCCATAGCCAGATCATTTTCTAGCCACGTAAATCCATCGGCATCAACAGAGTTATGCGTAGGCTCCGCTTCACCTGAACCGTACTGAACTAATATATTGCCGTGTATGTCTACTTTTGTCTTGTACATTTTACATTCCTAATCCGAAGTCAGCTATTGCAAATAATTGTTTGCCGTCGTAATTGTCAAGTATAATAGATGATCTGCCACTATAGGCAAAATGTGCAGGGCTTGTAGCTGTTGCAATGTTAGTCCACTTTAACCCTACGCTGTTGTTACTAGCCCAACTATAGTGCTGCCTAAACTCTGAACTAACTCCAGAAACATACTCGACGTGCCCGTATTGCGTTCCAGTCATTCTACAGTATCGTTTCGTAGTAGACGTAGTTAACGAACCTATATTAGTTGTAGCTATAGCGTTTGATCCGGGCAGTACGCCCTTAGCTAGTAATACTTTAGAGGGTCTTCCTAACGAGCTATACGTTATATACTGGCCCGCAGAACTAGCCGCATGAAACTTTTGCCCGCCCGCTGAGTAAGCTTCGCACCCATAACTACTAGTACCTGATTGATGGGCCTTTGCGCCTGATATGCCACCCCAGTCTTTAGCAGGCATGGCAACTACAATCTCAAACGTGTTAGTCCCAGAAGCTTTGTCTAGTATACGTATTCTACGATTATACCTGTCACCAGAAACTGAGCCCCCTGCGTCAACCTGCATACAAAATTCCCCTGCATAACTAGCCGAAAGTGGCCGTGCATATATCGTGGGGGTATGCGTGTAAAAAGTACTGCCTACATCTTGGTCTTGGCCGTAACACCAACCGGGAATGTCTAACCATAACCCATCTACTACAGTAGCCTTGTATGCAATTAACTCACAGTAGGCGTTACTATTAAAAATAGTTTTTCCGTTGCTATCAAGAATAGATATTCCATAAGCCACTAGATCGTTTTTCCTATAGCATATACATCAAACGTGTTAGGTACAGCATCAAAAACTGTACAGGCCCTTGGAGACCCAAGAAATGTTAAGCATGACCCGTTCCACTGAAACCTTACTACTCCAGCACTAACATACGTAACAGAGTGCGTTCGCTCTGACCCAAATACATTCCACCCGCCCGCGTCAGTACGGTTAAACACGTAGTTATCTTCAAGGTCAGTCTGGGAAGTTACGCCCGGTAAATTGTAGGTATAGGTGTTAGTTCCGAAACCACTGGGGTATAACGTAATGTATAGGCCAGAATCTATTTGAGAAATAGTCTGCACCGGAGCGGACGAATCAACTACAACATTGTCATTGCTATCTCTCTGTTGAAATCCGTAAGCCATTACGCGAGGTTTCCTATTTTAACTCTAGGGTTATTAGATGCATCAAACACCGTTATTACACTGTCAGTTATTACAGTCCTAACCCCAGAAGCTGCGCTTGCCACGTTTAAAGACCCAGAAAAAGTTCCTGTCGTTCCAGTAATAGTAGAGCCGCTAAGATTACCTGAGAATGTTCCCGTCGTTGCATGTACTTCTCCACGAACAAGGACGTTACTAAACTCCGCAGTACCTGTTGCAGGAATATTAAACCCAGATGACCCAGATACATAGTTTGTAGAGCGTATGTACGCTCCAGTGGACATGGTGCCAGCAACAAGTTTTGTTACGCTTAGAGAATCTATCTTCGCGTTGGTAATAGCAGCATCACCGATCATGGCAGAAGTCATAGAGCCATTCTTAATGTACGCGGTATCTATGTACACTCCGGCGGGTACGACCACCCCGTTCAGTGTAGTAGAAGAAGTAGTAACAACAAACGGAGTTACTTCGTCACCGTTAGACGCGCCTATAGAAAAACGATCTGCGTTAATAATAAAATCAGAAAAAGGGGTGCCGTTAACTAAAGTAGAAGCTAAACCAAACCCTGCTACGTGCCCATTGTTATCTACTTTAACTGTGTACTGTGCTTCCACTCCGTTAATAGAAGTAGCGTTAGTTTGGATAGCCGCAGTCTGGGCACCGACTGTAGTTGCCAGCGTAGTAGCATCAGAGGCTATAGAAGTAAGGGTGCCATTAATAGTAGCTACAGAAGTAGTTAAGCCACCAACAGCAGTCGATGTAGCTGCAACACCTGTAGTGCCATTGTTAACTGTTGTTTCCAGTGCAGTTATGTCCGCAGCTTGTGTAGTTATGGAGCCTTCAGCAGTAGTTACCCGTGTAGTTAGCCCGCCCAAAGCAGTAGAAGTAGCTGCAACACCTGTAGTGCCGTTGTCCACAGTAGTTTCTAGCGCGGTTATGTCCGCAGCTTGTGTAGTTATAGAACCTTCGGCAGTAGTAACTCGCGTAGTAAGCCCACCCAAAGCAGTGGAAGTAGCGGCAACACCTGTAGAACCGTTATCAACTGTGTTCTCTAGAGCGGTTATATCTCCTGACTGAGTAGTTATAGAGCCTTCAGCAGTAGTAACTCGTGTTGTAAGCGCAGATACAGCAGAAGACGTAGCGGCTACGCCAGTAGAAGCATTGTTTACTGTGTTTCCAAGCGTAGTAATATCTGCGGATTGTGAAGTTATAGAGCCTTCAGCAGTAGTTACCCGTGTAGTTAGCCCAGTAAGTGCAGTGGAAGTAGCGGCTACGCCAGTACTACCGTTATCAACCGTGTTCTCTAGAGCTGTAATGTCTGAAGACTGAGAAGTAACTGTACCTTCTGCCGCTGTAACCCGTGTATTGAGCGAAGATACGGCAGTGGAAGTAGCAGTTACGCCAGTAGAAGCATTATCAACAGTATTTTCTAGCGCAGTAATATCAGTAGATTGCGAAGTTATGGAACCTTCCGTAGAAGTAACCCGTGTAGTTAACGCGCCTAACGCAGAAGAAGTAGCAGCTACGCCAGTACTACCGTTATCAACAGTGTTCTCCAAAGAAGTTATATCTGCTGACTGTGAAGTTATGGAACCTTCCGCAGAAGTAACGCGAGTAGTTAATGCTCCAACCGCAGTTGAAGTTGCGCCCACACCTGTACTACCGTTGTTAACTGTGTTCTCTAGTGCGGTAGTCTTTGCAGACTCAGAAGTTATCGTGCCTTCAGCAGCGGTGACACGGGTAGTTAAGCCACCTACAGCCGTCGATGTAGCTGCAACACCTGTGGTGCCGTGGTCAACTGTATTCTCTAGTGCTGTAGTCTTAGCTGACTCAGAAGTTATCGTGCCTTCCGCAGAAGTAACGCGAGTAGTCAATGCTCCAACCGCGCTAGAAGTAGCTGCAACACCTGTGCTTACATCGTCAACTGTGTTCTCTAACGATACTATGTCTGATGACTGAGATACTATTGTTCCTTCGGCAGTGGTAACGCGAGTAGTTAAGGAGCCTAACGCGCTAGAAGTAGCTGCAACACCTGTGTTTACATTGTTTACCGTGTTTTGTAAGGCTGTAGTTTTAGCAGATTCAGAAGTTATAGTTCCTTCGGCAGTGGTAACTCTAGTAGTTAAGGTGCCCACAGCAGTTGAAGTTGCGGCTACGCCCGTAGTGCCATTGTTTACTATGGTCTGTAAAGCTGTGGTTTTTGCCGCTTCTGAAGTTATAGTTCCTTCGGCAGTGGTAACGCGAGTAGTAAGGCCACCCAGTGCAGTTGAAGTTGCGGCTACGCCAGTGGTTCCATTGTCCACTGTACTCTCTAACGCCGTTATTTTTGCCGCTTCTGAAGTTATTGTACCTTCGGCAGTAGTCACGCGAGTTGTTAATCCACCAAGTGCTGTTGATGTAGCTGCTACACCTGTGGTGCCATCATTTACAGTACTCTGTAAGCCGTGTATAGCTGCCGCTGCCGCTGAAGTACTAGAAGCAGATATAGTGTTTAGCTGTACGATACTACCTGAGTTGGCACCTACGACTGCACCAAGACTGGTATAGTTACCTATTAGTGTCCAGTAGCTGGTGTTCGTTGGAACATTACCTGTAGTAACAGCTGTACAGCGATATAAACTACTACTGTAAGTAACTTGGTCATCAATAGCGTAAGTAGTACCCGCAGCATAGGCTGATATGGTCGCTATAGCATTAATCTGAGACTGGAGTGAAGCAGCCGAAGCTGTTATTGCTGCCGCTCGCGCTGTGGATTCTGTAGACAACGCCGCTACTCTTGCCGCCGCTTCTGCGGATAAAGCTGCCGCTCGTGCTGTTGTTTCTGCTGCAATAGCTGACGCTCTAGTAGTTGCTTCTGCTGCAATAGCTGACGCTCGTGCTGTTGTTTCTGTGCTAAGTGCCGCAATTCGTGCCGCTTCTTCCACTGCTACCCTGTATGCAACTGAGTTAGTAACACTCGCCGCCGCGTCTATTAAATCTATTCTAGTTTCTAGCGTGTTGTCTAACTGAGAATTTGAAATAGAATCAGTAAGTAAGGCTAGCATAAAAGCTATGTCGAACATGGTTTCGCCAAGGATTCCACTTACAGCGTTAAATGGCCCAGCAACATCTAAAGCATTTACGTTCCTAGCCCAATAGTACCTGCCTTTGGCATCACCAAGAACGTCAGAGAATATAGAGCCCACAGTCATTCCTACAGGAACGGCTAAGCCAAGTTCATTTAACGTAGAAGGGTTAACGTAATCAGCATGATTGCTAGGTAACTGCGTGTCGTATGTAGGAGAACCCCATATTTCTGTATATGCGTGACCTGCATAAATAGGCTGATCCCAAGTAACTATGTTTACCCTAAAAGTTCCTGCCACCTCTAAATTTGTAACGGGTGTAGGCGCAGTAACTATCGTAGTACCTTTGGGGGCGGGTAATACTATGCCTTGGTTATTTATTAAGTTATAACTGACTAAATCTTTCTTAGTCATTATAGCTGAGTTACCCTCGCCACCAAGCACATCACGTAAGCGATCAAGAAATGTACGTACATCACGGGGTAGCGGTGACGTAATCGAGGGTAACGAATTACTCTTCTTCGGGGGCATCTGACTCATTTATACGCCTGCTAACTCTTGGGGTGAATGCGCTATAGCGGCAGCAAAAACTTCTGTTGTGCCTGTTAGTTCTATTTCCCAATCTCTCGCCACTTTCGATGGTAAGCGGAATGGAAATCTGTTTGCTACAGCCTCCGTATGAATAAGAACACCGTCAGCGTATATCTTAGCTGTAACAGGGTAAGTTTCTGCCTCCACCTGAGCGCAAGTCAAACCAAGGGGCTGTGGGAGCGTAAACTTCTTAGATTTCCATGTATAACTAAGATTAGACCCCTCGCCCCAAGGACGTACCGCACCAGATAGGTGTAGGTATAACTTATCGTTACGTAGCGACTGATAACCTGCGGAAGCTGTAACCGAGCTTAATGTAAATTGCTTAGAAGTTAAGTCAAATACAAACGACCCAGTTGTTGAGCCATTATTGTAAAATCCTATGTACTTATTGTCTTGGTGGTATGCGTGTACAGAGTCAGGCTTTATAAGTGCCTGCCACTGACTGTAATCATACATGTTTTCGGTTATAAGCTGAGAGCCGCCCGGACTAAGTGCAACTAAACCATCTGGGCTGCAATAGAATACAAGGCCTCCAAAGCTAACGATGCTTCTTTTTGAAGCGCAAGATTGTTCTACATCGGATTTTATTACGTACATAGACTCTGGGTGAGAGCCCTGTATTAGATATGGAGTGCCTTTAGTAAGAACTGCTAGCGTAGTATCCATACGACCAAGCCCAACTACTGGGTGATCTATGGTTTGCCTGTATATGTCTGGCCAAGCGTGCGGAACATAAGGCTCACAAAAATATATATCTCTACCAGAAAACCCGGCCATTACTCCATTGGGCAAGTTAGTTAGACCCGCCAAAGTGTCTGGTGGGTGTAGCCATGTTAAAGAAGGTAGTACTTCGTTTAATAGCTCTGGGTCTATGGTATCTACAAACCCGTTAGCGATAGCCGTGGCTATAACTATTTCTTTAACAAACAAGAATACACCCGCAGTAGACCTATACAACCTGACGTGCGTAGCTACGTAACCTGTAGCTTGAACTAAGAAATTACCAACTGTAACCTCTTGGTTTGGGTAAACATCTACGGAAATTGAGCCGGGAGCCGGAGAAGATTCTACGCTACGGGCACCTGTCTTGTTTACATAAGTGTAAGTGTATACTCGTGTCTCAGCTACTAGGCTATCTACAGTAATCTCTGTGACACCAGCGGTAATTACGCTGACAACATGCGTGCTACCTGTACCTGTTATAGATGGCAGCGTTGTAATAGCGCCTGCTTTCTCGTAGGTAAACTTAAACCCATCACCTGCTGTGTTTATAGATACAGTAAATAATAAATCGTCGTAAGCGGTATCAGCTTGTATAGCCGTAATTTGATCTGCAATAGAAGTATACTCCGCGCTTACTATAGTAACTGTGTTAGCCCCGTCGCTAACTACCAGAGTAGTAGTCTCAGCGGCTACGCCTGTTACGTTATATATAGCGGCTACGCCTACAGTACCTGCGGTTCCTAGAGATGTAACAAGGTTTGCAGTTGGAGCTTTAAGACCTAATATAGCAGGCGAAGCTATGTATCCTGCACGTATTTCTTTTGGCGTGCCGTCGCCTGTATAGAATGTCCACTCTTCTGTGTCTCCATTTATCTGTCCGCGAGCTACATCTACGTCGTTATTAAAGCTAAGCCACCCTGCGGTTTCATCCACGGAATCTTGCCCAAATTTATAAATAGAAGTAGTAGTTCCCACGACAGTCTTAACAGAAGTGCCCAAATCTTTAGTGGGCGTAAGCGTGCCAGAGAAAACTCCGGCGTTGCTAGATATTTGCGCCTGTTTTTCTGACAGCATGCGGGGTGGAGTTTTAGGCGATATACCGCCAAAAGATCGAATTCTTAGTCCAGTCATAGCTAACGCCTTAGATCAATAATCTTTCAATTATAATACAGAGCGTTGCCTACGACTAGCTTACATTTGGTGTGACAGTCACACGAAGGCATTCACCTGTATTCTTATGGTATGTAATTGCATGTGCTGCTCGCCAAGAGGTATACCCGCCTCTGGCAGAATAAGCGTCACGCGAGCTTAGTGTTGGGTGTCTCTCGACTATTGCCCCGCCCCCTTCAGCCATGTCTTGTTCCGTGTGGTGATAATGCCCTGTGTGAATATATGTATATGCCGCATTGCCCCACATGGCTCTATATCTAGGCTCGCTAGCAAACAATGCAGGCAAACTTTTGTTCTTAACTTTGTGCCCATGGTGAAATCCAATCATTATGTCACCATGTAAATACGCGTAAAATGGAAAATCAGTATCGTCTACCGTTACCCGCTCGTTGTCTATAAATATACGACCAATAGCTTTACGCATCCACAAACTAGAAGCTAAGTCGTGGTTTCCCTCGCATATTATCACACGTACGATTTTATGTTTCTTTAAAAGTAGTTCCACAGCGCCCATAATAAAATCAAGCGATAGATCAACCAAGTGCGAAAATCTAGTAGAAGCATCAAGAACATGCTTGGAGGCGGGAGTAACAGCATCAAGTCCATCCCAATGCATGAAATCTCCTTGAATATTAAGGATGCCAAGTTCGGAATCTGGAGAACCCTTAATCATTTTGTTGACTGCGGCTACGGCTAGCTTAGCTGCTATAACATGATCATAAGCGGCCCCAGTCTCTGATTCTAGGGCGTACATACCCAAGTGAAAATCAGTTAGCGTATATAAAGTAAGTAAGTCCTTATCTGCTTTCCCGCTATGATCTATAACAGGTGCGGGCTTCCAGACGTATTTATCAAGCGCTTCTACTAAAGCTTCTAGCTGCTGTGCTTTATCCTGCTCTTGTATATGCCATTGTGCCCCAATGGAGCCATCTGATTTATACAGTGTAGACACTCGCTTAGTAGCGAAGCCTGTTGCAGTTTGGTTAGTTAGCCCGGCCTCTGGCGCTATACCTTGTAAAGCAGCTCTTACTTTTGCTCTACGTATTCTCTTCTTAAATGTGTCAGTTGATACTCCTAACGCCCTCGCTGCGTTAGAGTGAGTACCGTATTTTACATAAGCTTCTACGGCTTCTAGCTGCGACTCTAACAAGTCGGCTTCTAATAATTCGCGCATATATATTCATCTCAGTAACACCAACACATTTGTTCAGTCTTACGCGTGTCTACGTGTACAAAAGTTTTAGCAACCCCTACGGACATTCCCATAGCTGATGCATGTTTAACTACCGACATACGCTGCGCTCCACCAGAAATTCTTATATCTGCCGCTATACCCTTTGTGTGGGTGCCGGGAGAAGCTTTCTTGGATTCTGCGCTGTGCGTTACTGATCGGAAGCCACTTGTCACCACAAAAGGGAAATTACAAGCTTCACGTAAATGGTCAAGAGCTTTTATAAACTCTATATCCATATCGTTCTCGCCTGTTTCCTTACAATCAAAATCTTCTAATTTAAAATACTTAAACATTACTTTTCCCTTGCTACTTGATTCTTTTTTTCATATGACCGCATAGCTCCCATGCCTAACATGCCCATTAGAACAGGAGTTAGTAGAGAGGGGTCAACCGTAGGAACTTCAAACCAGATAGAAAGTATCTGAGATATAATTACGTTGTATGCAAGGCCCACTCCGCACGTCCATCCAACGAAGGGTCGCCATCCGCCGATAAACAGAGAGCCCGACTGGGCTTCAGCCTTGTTTAACTCAATTTGAGCAATGGCATTTTGGGCCGATGCTTTGTCGCTCATGGTAGCAATTTCATGTGCTAGAGCGTTCTTTTGATCTTTATCCTCAATGAATTTGTCCAACAGTCCTGTGACTGGGCCAATTAAAGAGGCGACGATACTCATACTAAACCATTATCAATAAGGAACAAGCCAATGATCAAAGGGTACATACCCCAAAGAGTCATCTCCAATTTTCTAAACCTAATAACACTTTCATCAAGACGTTTTTCAATGGCAGTAAATTTGGAATCTATTGATTCCATACGCACTGTGCATTCTCTTTCGTGAGCTTCAAGTTTTAGAAGAGATTCCCGTACCGTCGCCGTCGCCATGCTAAGCCTCCGTTACTAGTTCAGCTTCTTCGGCTTCAGGCTCAGGATTTTCTAGCTTCTGAACCAATATATTTACAAACGCATCTTTGCCTACACTAAGCTGATCTAGATTAAACTTTGTGCTGCCTATCTTCCTGTCTAAATCTTGGCAGTGGTTTACAAGCATTTGCTGCTCTTCGGTCATATCTTCTAACACGTACTCTACATCATTGATCGTAATGGGAGTTGTTTTTTTCTCGCCCATGTCAAATCTCCTTTGTTAACTTTAAAAAGTATATACAAGTAATTTGGCAGACTTCCCTTTTGCTTCAATAGGGGGTAGCTCTACCAGACTGCTACTTGTACGCTGTTGTGTGCTAATACCAATCAAGACATCAACACCTGCGGCCTTCGTACCCGACTCTAGCCTAGCTGCAATGTTAACAGCATCTCCTATCGCTGTATAGTCGAAGCGTTTTTCCGATCCCATGTTACCAATAATAGCAAAACCTGAATTTATTCCAATGCCTATTTGTATGGGCGGCAGTCCTCGCTGTGCAAAATCTAGGTTAAGATCAACCATGTTCGCCTGTATTTGTTTAGCGCAGGCTATAGCTAGGTCTTCGTGGTTTTCTAGGTCTAAAGGCGCACCAAATATAGCCATCATTGCATCGCCAATATACTTATCTACCATACCGCTATACTGCGCCACCGCTGATTGTTGGGCGGTTAAGGCTCTATTCATTATATACGTGACTTCCTCCGGGGTAACTCTCTCAGATAAGGCAGTAAAACCGCGTACATCTGTGAATAAAAAAGTGCAGTATCGC
>Ga0308009_10001675_pt1 | contig 12496 bp, 7 predicted proteins | sample Neamet127_FD_203134 | JGI IMG/M metagenome (GOLD analysis project Ga0308009, IMG submission 203134) | Marine microbial communities from water near the shore, Antarctic Ocean - #127 | ecosystem: Environmental > Aquatic > Marine > Unclassified | place: Southern Ocean | collected 2014-07-24
TGTGCAAGCCAGGTTCGATCAAGCCGCACACCCACTTCACCGGCGAGATCTACGTTCTGAGCAAAGACGAGGGCGGGCGCCACACGCCTTTCTTCAACAACTACCGCCCCCAGTTCTACTTCCGCACGACGGACGTGACCGGTGCGATTGAGTTGCCAGAAGGCAAAGAGATGGTCATGCCCGGCGACAACGTGTCGATCACCGTCAAGTTGATCAATCCGATTGCCATGGAAGAAGGCCTGCGCTTTGCTATCCGCGAGGGCGGCAAAACCGTCGGCGCTGGGGTTGTGGCCAAGATTCTTGCCTGAGTTATTGACTAGGCGCTGACATTTTTGCGAGGTTTGACGGAGGGGTATAGCTCAATTGGCAGAGCGTCGGTCTCCAAAACCGAAGGTTGTAGGTTCGATTCCTACTGCCCCTGCCACCCGGCCTTGACAGGTGTTGATGCCGCAGGTGGTTAGAAAAGACAGTAAAGCGAAGCCCGCCGGGAGTCCAAGACCCCAGGTGGGCTTAAGCGTCTGAAATGGCGCATGAAGATTGAACAGGAATCAGGCACTCATGGCCACTTCTCAAGTCGAAACCGTCAGCACCACTGCTGACAAGGCCAAGCTGGCGTTGGCCATTGCTCTGGTTGTGGCTTCGCTCGCAGGCTTTTACCTGCTGGCCAAGCAAGGTCAGATCGCCCAATGGGGCGGTTTGATTGCGGGTCTGGTGGCGGCCGTGGTCGTGTTCATGACTTCGGAGCCCGGCAAACAGTTTGTGGCCTTTGGTCGTGACTCGTGGCGCGAAGTCAAAAAAGTCGTGTGGCCCGCCCGCAAGGAAGCCATGCAGATGACGGCTTACGTTTTTGGCTTTGTGGTGGTGATGGCGCTCTTTTTATGGCTCACGGATAAAACGCTTGAATGGGTGTTTTACGACCTGATTTTGGGGTGGAGAAAATAATGAGCGATATGAACGGTGACGTGATCAGCGAAGTGGCTGCTGGCACATCGCTGCAGCCGACACCCGGCATGCAGTGGTATGTGGTGCATGCCTATTCCGGCATGGAAAAAGCCGTTGAACGCAACATTGTCGAGCGCATCAACCGCGCCGGCATGCAGGCCAAGTTTGGCCGTTTCCTGGTTCCTACTGAAGAAGTGGTCGAAATCAAGAACGGCCAGAAGAAAACCACCGAGCGCCGTTTCTTTCCCGGTTATGTGCTGGTCGAAATGGTCATGGACGATGAAACCTGGCACTTGGTGAAACACACCAACAAGGTCACGGGTTTTGTCGGGGGTGCAAAAAATCGCCCCGCACCGATTTCCGAAGAAGACGTCCAGAAAATCGTGAACCAGATGCAGGTTGGGACCGAGAAGCCGCGCCACAAGGTGGAGTTCGAGACCGGCGAATATGTGCGCGTCAAGGACGGCCCGTTCACCGATTTCAATGGCACGGTCGAAGAAGTCAATTACGACAAGAACAAGGTGCGCGTGTCGGTCACTATTTTTGGCCGTGCAACGCCTGTGGAGCTGGAATTCAGCCAGATCGAAAAGACCTGAGTTCCATCTGATAAAAATTCGCGCCTTGCAACTCGGCGCGGAAGGCTCCCAGGAGCCTGATTGAGTTGTGTAACCCCCGGGGAGCTTGGGCCTGTTTGTACAGCGCCCAGGCGTTATGACCCGCAAGGAGAAAAGTATGGCGAAAAAAATCGTCGGCTTCATCAAGCTGCAAGTGCCAGCTGGTAAGGCCAACCCGTCCCCCCCGATTGGCCCGGCTTTGGGTCAACGCGGCCTGAACATCATGGAGTTCTGCAAGGCATTCAATGCCCAGACCCAGGGTGTTGAGCCGGGTCTGCCTCTGCCTGTGGTGATCACGGCATTTGCAGACAAGAGCTTCACCTTTGTCATCAAGACGCCTCCCGCAGGCGTCCTGATCAAAAAGGCCATCAAGCTTGACAAGGGTTCTGCCACGCCGCACACGGTGAAGGTGGGCAAGATTTCCCGCGCCCAGCTGGAAGAAATTGCCAAGACCAAAATGAAAGACATGACGGCTGCAGACCTCGACGCTGCAGTCCGCACGATTGCTGGTACGGCCCGCTCCATGGGCGTGTCGGTGGAGGGTGTTGTATGAGCAAGCTGACCAAACGTCAAAAAACCGTTGGCGACAAAATTGACAGCAACAAGCTGTATGCAGTGGCCGATGCCCTGGGTCTGGTGAAAGAGTTTGCCGTTGCCAAGTTCGATGAATCTATCGACGTGGCCGTGCAACTTGGCATCGACGCCAAGAAATCCGACCAGGTCGTGCGCGGCGCGGTTGTGCTGCCCAACGGCACCGGCAAGACCAAACGTGTGGCCGTGTTCGCACAGGGCGCCAAGGCTGAAGAAGCCAAGGCTGCCGGCGCTGACATCGTCGGCATGGACGATCTGGCTGCCGACATCAAGGCCGGCAAGATGGACTTCGACGTTGTGATCGCCTCCCCTGACGCGATGCGCGTCGTCGGTACCCTGGGCCAGATTCTCGGCCCACGCGGTCTGATGCCCAATCCGAAAGTCGGAACGGTGACCCCTGATGTGGCAACCGCAGTTAAAAACGCCAAAGCCGGTCAGGTGCAGTTTCGTGTCGACAAGGCCGGTATTGTGCACGGCACCATTGGCCGTCGCTCTTTTGACACCGACAAGCTGCAGGGCAACCTGGCTGCATTGATCGATGCGCTGACCAAGGCCAAGCCTGCGTCCAGCAAGGGTGTCTATCTGAGGAAAGTAGCGGTTTCGTCAACGATGGGCGTGGGCGTTCGCGTCGACACGCAAACCATCGCGGCGTAATTGCAGAAATTTGAGCCGCCCGAAAGGGTGGTTCGATGTGGTGGGCTGCCGGGGTTTCGGCTCCGGCAGGCCATCCAGGACCGTTGGTGTGACAGGTGCAAGTCCGTCGCTTAATCGTCGCAAGACAGCCAACGCAGATGGCGGTCCCGCTGCTGAATGGTTTTGAAAAGAATCTGAAACAGTTGGTCGCTGAACATAGGCGTGTTGATCGGAAGGCGCGAAGGCGCGATCTGAAAAACACATTATTAAGGAGTAGACCTTGAGTCTCAACCGCAGTGAGAAACAAGCCGTCATTGATGAAGTGACCGGCCTCGCCGCTAAAGCTCAAACGCTCGTGATGGCGGAATACCGTGGCATCACGGTCGCTGACATGACCAAGCTTCGCAGCCAAGCCCGCGACAAAGGCGTGACCCTGAGTGTGTTGAAAAACACCCTGGCTCGCCGTGCCGTGGCAGGCAGCGCGTTTGATGTCCTGTCCGACCAGATGACCGGTCCGCTGATCTATGGCTTTTCCACAGACGCTGTCGCTGCCGCCAAGGTGGTTGCCGACTTCGCGAAGACCAACGACAAGTTGGTGATTCGCGCAGGCGCCATGGCTGGAAAAGTCCTGGACGTGAACGGCGTCAAGCAGCTTGCGAACATCCCTTCGAAAGAAGTGTTGCTTGCCCAGCTGCTGGGCCTGATGCAATCGCCCATTTCGCGTACGGCACGTGTGCTGGCCGCGTTGGCAGAGAAAAAAGGCGGCGGCAACGATGGGGTCGTAGCCGCAGAGCCCGCAGCAGAAGCTGCAGCGGCATAACCTGTACCAACTTTTTAGGAAATCAAAATGGCATTCGATAAAGACGCATTTTTGACCGCGCTCGACAGCATGACGGTCCTCGAACTCAACGACCTGGTGAAAGCCATCGAAGAGAAATTTGGCGTGAGCGCTGCAGCCATGTCGGCTCCTGCTGCTGGCGGCGGTGCTGCTGCAGCAGTGGCTGAAGAGAAGACTGACTTCAACGTCGTTCTGCTTGAAGCTGGCGCCCAGAAGGTTCAGGTTATCAAGGCGGTGCGTGAGATCACCGGCCTCGGCCTCAAGGAAGCCAAGGACCTGGTTGATGGCGCTCCCAAGAACGTCAAGGAAGGCCTTCCAAAAGCTGATGCAGAAGCAGCCAAGAAAAAGCTCGAAGACGCCGGCGCGAAAGTCGAACTCAAGTAATCCTTGTGGTTTGCGAAGGCTGGAAGCCGGTTTCGGCTTCCAGCCTTTCGTGCTTTCAAGGAGCATCGTTAAAAGCACCGCGCAAGCGGGCCTTTAGGCTCTTTGGAAACACTGGCAAGCAGATTTGACGAAAATCTTTTTGCCAGTGCTTCCTGACCCCGACTGCAGGAAACGCCTTGGTTCGGGCAACGTGCAATGCGTTGCCGTCCGCCATGGTTGGTAGTGGCCAACCACCAAGTCTGTTTGATTACGTGGTGTATTCATTCAAGACAGTCGCCAGAGCTTGACAAGCCGGTTGCCCGTACCGGTTTGTGTCCCATCAAAGCGGAGAACTCATGGCCTATTCCTATACCGAACGCAAGCGAATTCGCAAAAGTTTCGGCAGCCGCGAAAGTGTGCTGAATGTTCCTTACCTGCTGCAGATGCAAAAAGACGCCTACACGGCGTTTCTGCAAGCTGATCGTGCGCCGCAAAAACGCACCGTCGAAGGCCTGCAGGCTGCCTTTGAAAACGCCTTCCCCATCGTCTCGCACAACGGGTTTGTCGAGATGAAGTTTATCGAGTACAACCTGGCCAAGCCTGCCTTTGATGTGCGCGAGTGCCAGACCCGCGGCCTGACCTTCGCGTCGGCCGTGCGCGCCAAGGTCCAGCTGATCATTTATGACCGTGAGTCCTCGACCTCGCAGTCCAAGGTGGTCAAGGAAGTCAAGGAGCAGGAAGTCTATATGGGCGAAGTTCCGCTCATGACCGACAAGGGTTCCTTCGTCATCAACGGTACCGAGCGTGTCATCGTGTCCCAGTTGCACCGCTCGCCGGGCGTGTTTTTTGAGCATGACAAGGGCAAGACCCACAGCTCGGGCAAGCTGCTGTTCTCGGCCCGCATCATTCCTTACCGCGGCTCCTGGCTGGACTTTGAATTCGATCCCAAGGACATCCTGTATTTCCGCGTCGACCGCCGCCGCAAGATGCCGGTCACCATCCTGCTCAAGGCCATTGGTCTGAACCCTGAGTCCATCCTGGCGAACTTCTTCGTGTTCGACAATTTCCGAATCATGGATAGCGGCGCGCAGATGGAATTTGTCGCCGAGCGCATGCGCGGCGAGGTGGCCCGTTTTGACATTACCGACAAAAACGGCAAAGTTGTTGTTGCGAAAGACAAGCGCATCACCGTGCGCCACACGCGCGAACTTGAGCAGAGCGGCACGTCCACCATCAGCGTCCCCGAGGATTTCCTGATCGGCCGTGTGGTTGCCAAAAACATCGTTGACACCGAGACCGGCGAGATCATCGCCAAGGCCAATGATGAATTGACCGAAGTGTTGTTGAAGAAACTCCGGCTGGCCAACGTGCAGGACCTGCAGGTGTTGTACACCAACGAGCTGGATCAGGGCGCCTACATTTCCCAGACCCTGCGTGCTGACGAAACGGCAGACGAATTTGCTGCCCGCGTCGCGATTTACCGCATGATGCGTCCCGGCGAGCCGCCGACGGAAGATGCGGTCCAGGCCCTGTTTCAGCGCCTGTTCTACAACCCGGACACCTACGACCTGTCCAAGGTCGGTCGCATGAAGTTCAACGCCCGCGTGGGCCGCGACACGTCCACCGGCCCGATGGTCATGACCAACGAGGACATCCTGGCTGTCGTCAAGATCCTGGTCGACCTGCGCAACGGCAACGGCGAAGTCGATGACATTGACCACCTCGGCAACCGACGCGTGCGTTGCGTCGGTGAGCTGGCCGAAAACCAGTACCGCACCGGTCTGGCTCGTATCGAAAAAGCTGTGAAAGAGCGTCTGGGCCAGGCCGAGCAAGAGCCGCTGATGCCGCATGACCTGATCAACAGCAAGCCAATCTCGGCGGCGTTGAAAGAGTTCTTCGGCGCCTCGCAACTGTCGCAGTTCATGGACCAGACCAATCCGCTGGCCGAGATCACCCACAAGCGCCGTGTATCGGCCCTTGGCCCCGGTGGCTTGACCCGCGAACGTGCCGGTTTTGAAGTGCGTGACGTGCATGTGACCCATTACGGCCGCGTCTGCCCGATTGAAACGCCTGAAGGCCCGAACATCGGCCTGATCAACTCCTTGGCCCTGTATGCCCGTCTCAACGAATACGGCTTCATTGAAACGCCGTACCGCCGCGTGATCGACAGCAAGATCACGACACAAATCGACTACCTGTCCGCGATCGAAGAAGGCAAGTATGTGATCGCCCAGGCCAATGCGGCGCTGGACGATGGCGGCAAGCTGACCGGCGACCTGGTCTCTGCCCGTGAAAACGGCGAGTCCGTGCTGGTTGGCGCGGAACGTGTCCAGTACATGGATGTGTCGCCCGCACAGATCGTCTCGGTGGCTGCATCGCTGGTTCCTTTCCTGGAGCACGACGACGCCAACCGCGCGCTGATGGGTGCCAACATGTCGCGCCAGGCCGTGCCTGTGCTGCGTCCTGAAAAGCCGCTGGTCGGCACCGGTATCGAGCGCGTCGCCGCGATCGACTCCGGCACTGTCGTGACCGCCACGCGCGGCGGCGTGGTGGACTATGTCGATGCGACCCGCATCGTGGTGCGTGTGAACGATGCAGAAGCCCTGGCCGGCGAAGTCGGTGTGGACATCTACAACCTGATCAAGTACCAGCGTTCCAACCAGAACACCAACATCCACCAGCGCCCCATCGTCAAGATCGGCGACAAGCTGGCCAAGGGCGATGTGATTGCCGACGGCGCCTCCACCGACCTCGGTGAAATCGCCATTGGCCAGAACGTGCTGATCGCCTTCATGCCCTGGAACGGCTACAACTTCGAGGATTCGATCCTGATCTCCGAACGCGTGGTGGCCGAAGACCGCTACACCTCGATTCACATCGAAGAACTTGTGGTGATGGCTCGCGACACCAAGCTGGGCTCGGAAGAGATCACGCGCGACATTCCCAACCTGTCGGAGCAGCAGCTCAACCGTCTTGACGAGTCCGGCATCATTTATGTCGGTGCCGAAGTCCAGCCGGGTGACACGCTGGTCGGCAAGGTCACGCCTAAAGGCGAGACCACGCTGACACCGGAAGAAAAACTGCTACGCGCCATCTTCGGCGAAAAAGCCAGCGATGTGAAAGACACCTCGCTGCGCGTGAGCCAGGGCTCGCAAGGCACAGTGATCGATGTGCAGGTCTTCACCCGTGAAGGGATTGTTCGCGACAAGCGCGCCCAGCAGATCATTGACGACGAACTGAAACGCTTCCGTCTGGACCTGAACGACCAGCTGCGCATTGTGGAAGCCGATGCATTCGACCGTATCGAAAAACTTCTCAATGGCAAGGTTGCCAATGGCGGCCCGAAAAAGCTGGCCAAGGGCACCAAGATCGACAAGGCCTACCTGGCCGATGTCGAGAAGTACCACTGGTTCGACATCCGCCCTGCGGATGACGAGGTGGCTTCGCAGCTCGAAAGCATCAAGAACTCGATGGAGCAGACGCGGCACAGCTTCGATTTGTCTTTCGAAGAAAAGCGCAAGAAGCTGACACAAGGCGACGAATTGCCTGCCGGCGTGCTGAAGATGGTCAAGGTGTACTTGGCCGTCAAGCGCCGCCTGCAACCCGGCGACAAGATGGCCGGCCGCCACGGCAACAAGGGTGTGGTCTCCAAGATCGTTCCGATCGAAGACATGCCGCACATGGCCGACGGCACACCGTGCGACATCGTGCTGAACCCGCTGGGCGTGCCATCGCGCATGAACGTCGGTCAGGTGCTGGAAGTGCATCTGGGCTGGGCTGCCAAAGGCCTGGGCCACCGCATCGGCGACATGCTGCAGGCCGAGGCCAAGGTGCAGGAGCTGCGCAAGTTCATGGAGACGATCTACAACAAGTCCGGTCGTGCTGAAGACCTGACGAAATTGTCGGATACCGACATCCTTGAGATGGCCAGCAACCTGACGACCGGTGTTCCGTTTGCGACACCGGTGTTTGACGGCGCCTCGGAAGCCGAGATCATGCAGATGCTGCAGCTCGCCTACCCCGACGACATCGCCAAAATCAAGGGCCTGACTGCAACACGCACCCAGGCGCAGTTGTATGACGGTCGCACTGGTGACGCATTTGAGCGTACGACGACGGTGGGCTACATGCACTTCCTGAAACTCCACCATCTGGTGGACGACAAGATGCACGCACGTTCCACCGGCCCGTACTCGCTGGTCACACAGCAGCCTTTGGGCGGCAAGGCGCAATTTGGTGGACAGCGCTTTGGCGAGATGGAGGTCTGGGCGCTGGAAGCCTACGGCGCGGCTTACACGCTGCAGGAAATGCTCACGGTCAAGTCCGACGACGTGGTGGGCCGTACCAAGGTGTACGAAAGCATCGTCAAGGGCGAGCACGCCATCACGGCCGGTATGCCGGAATCGTTCAACGTGCTGGTCAAAGAGATTCGTTCGCTCGGTATCGACATCGAACTCGAACGCAGCTAATCAACAGGAAAGAAAAGGATTTAAGACATGAAATCATTACTCGACCTGTTCAAGCAATTCACGCCGGATGAGCATTTCGATGCCATCAAGATCGGCATGGCTTCGCCCGAGAAGATCCGTTCGTGGTCTTTCGGCGAAGTGAAGAAGCCTGAAACCATCAACTACCGCACCTTCAAGCCCGAGCGCGATGGTTTGTTCTGCGCCAAGATTTTTGGCCCGATCAAGGACTACGAATGCCTGTGTGGCAAGTACAAGCGCCTCAAGCATCGCGGTGTCATCTGCGAGAAGTGCGGTGTTGAAGTCACTCAGACCAAGGTTCGCCGCGAACGCATGGGCCACATCGACCTGGCCGCACCGTGCGCGCACATCTGGTTCCTGAAGTCGCTGCCGTCACGTCTGGGCCTGGTGCTCGACATGACGCTGCGCGACATCGAACGCGTGCTGTACTTTGAAGCTTATGTGGTGACCGACCCTGGCATGACGCCGCTGAAAAAATTCAGCATCATGTCCGAAGACGACTACGACGCCAAGCGCAAGGAATACGGTGACGAGTACACCGCCAAGATGGGCGCCGAGGGCATCAAGGACCTGCTCGAAGGGCTGGACCTCGACGTCGAGATCGACAAGCTGCGCAACGACCTGACCGGTTCCGAAATCAAGATCAAGAAAAACGCCAAGCGTTTGAAATTGATGGAAGCGTTCAAGAAGTCGGGCATCAAGCCGCACTGGATGGTGCTGGACGTGCTGCCTGTGCTGCCGCCGGACCTGCGTCCGCTGGTGCCTCTGGACGGTGGCCGCTTCGCGACATCCGACCTGAACGACCTGTATCGCCGCGTCATCAACCGCAACAGCCGCCTGCGCCGTTTGCTGGAACTGAAGGCACCCGAAATCATTGCCCGCAATGAAAAGCGCATGCTGCAGGAAGCCGTGGACAGCTTGCTGGACAACGGTCGCCGTGGCAAGGCCATGACCGGCGCCAACAAGCGCGCGCTCAAGTCCCTGGCCGACATGATCAAAGGCAAGTCAGGCCGTTTCCGCCAGAATTTGCTGGGCAAACGCGTCGACTACTCCGGCCGTTCCGTGATTACCGTGGGCCCGACGCTCAAGCTGCACCAGTGCGGCTTGCCCAAGCTGATGGCGCTGGAACTGTTCAAGCCTTTTATCTTCTCGCGCCTCGAAGCCATGGGCATCGCGACGACGATCAAGGCCGCCAAAAAAGAAGTTGAATCCGGTACGCCCGTGGTGTGGGACATCCTCGAAGAGGTCATCAAAGAGCACCCGGTCATGCTCAATCGTGCGCCTACGCTGCACCGCCTGGGTATCCAGGCGTTTGAGCCGATCCTGATTGAAGGCAAGGCCATCCAGCTGCACCCGCTCGTTTGCTCGGCCTTCAACGCCGACTTTGACGGTGACCAGATGGCTGTGCACGTACCGCTGTCGGTCGAGGCGCAGATGGAAGCTCGCACCTTGATGCTGGCGTCGAACAACATCCTGTTCCCCGCCAGTGGCGAGCCTTCCATTGTTCCGTCGCAGGACGTGGTGCTGGGTCTGTATTACACGACCCGCGACCGTACCAACGGCAAGGGCGAAGGTCTGGTGTTTTCCGACACCGGTGAAGTTCGCCGCGCTTTTGACGCGGGCGAGCTCGACCTGAACGCCCGCATCAGCGTGCGCCTGACCGAGTACACCAAAGACAAGGTGAGCGGCGACTTCACGGCCTCGACCAAACTGTGGGAAACCACGGGCGGCCGCGCCTTGCTGTCTGAAATCCTGCCCAAAGGCCTGCCCTTCGCCAACATCAACAAGGCCTTGAAGAAAAAAGAAATCTCCAAACTCATCAACGTGTCTTTCCGCAAATGCGGATTGAAAGAGACCGTGGTGTTTGCCGACAAGCTCTTGCAAGCAGGTTTCCGCCTCGCAACCAAGGCCGGTATTTCCATCTGTATCGACGACATGCTGATCCCCAAGGAAAAGCCGAGCATCATTGCCCGTGCCCAGAAGGAAGTCAAAGAGATCGAGCAGCAGTACGTCTCGGGTCTCGTGACCTCTGGCGAGCGCTACAACAAAGTGGTGGACATCTGGGGCAAGTCCGGCGACGAAGTTTCCAAGGTCATGATGGCCCAGCTTTCCAAAGAGAAAGTCCTGGACCGCCATGGCAAGGAAGTCGAGCAGGAATCCTTCAATTCGATCTACATGATGGCCGACTCTGGTGCTCGTGGCTCCGCCGCGCAGATTCGCCAGGTGGCAGGCATGCGCGGTTTGATGGCCAAGCCGGATGGCTCCATCATCGAAACGCCAATCACTGCCAACTTCCGCGAAGGCCTGAATGTGTTGGAGTACTTCATCTCCACCCACGGCGCCCGCAAGGGCCTGGCCGATACTGCGCTGAAAACCGCCAACTCCGGTTACCTGACCCGCCGCCTGTGCGACGTGGTGCAGGATCTGGTGGTCACGCAGGACGACTGCGGCACGCAGGATGGCTCGGTGATGCGCGCTATTGTTGAAGGCGGCGAGGTCATCGAATCGTTGCGTGACCGTATCCTCGGCCGCACGGCGGTTGAAGATGTCTTGCACCCCGAAAACCGTGCGGTGCTTGCCAAGTCCGGCACCATGCTGGACGAAGACCTGATCGACGAACTGGAAGTGGCCGGCGTGGACGAAGTCAAAGTGCGTACGGCGCTGACCTGCGAAACCCGCTTTGGCCTGTGCGCCAAGTGTTACGGTCGCGATTTGGGCCGTGGCGGCCTGATCAACATCGGCGAAGCAGTCGGCATCATCGCCGCGCAGTCGATTGGCGAGCCAGGCACGCAGCTGACCATGCGCACCTTCCACATCGGTGGTGCGGCATCGCGGGCGGCCATCGCGTCCAGCGTCGAAGCCAAGTCCAACGGCGTGATCGGCTTCAATGCGCCCATGCGTTATGTGACCAACAGCAAAGGTGATCTGGTGGTGATTGCCCGTTCCGGCGAGATCGTCATTCATGATGAACATGGCCGCGAGCGTGAGCGCCACAAGGTGCCTTACGGCGGTATCCTGAACGTCAAGGCCGACCAGCCAATCAAGGCCGGCGCGATCCTGGCCAACTGGGACCCGCTGACCCGCCCCATCATTACCGAGTTCGCCGGCAAGGTGCTCTTCGAGAATGTGGAAGAAGGGGTGACGGTGGCCAAGCAGCTCGACGAAGTGACCGGTCTGTCCACCCTGGTGGTGATCGATCCGAAACGCCGCGGCGCGACCAAGGTCGTTAGGCCGCAGGTCAAGCTGATTGACGCGTCTGGCAACGAAGTCAAGATTCCCGGTACCGATCACTCGGTGACCATCGGCTTCCAGATTGGCGCGCTGGTCCAGGTGCGTGATGGTCAGGACGTGGGCCCCGGCGAGGTGCTGGCGCGTATTCCGGTTGAAGGCCAGAAAACCCGCGACATCACCGGCGGTTTGCCGCGTGTGGCCGAGTTGTTCGAAGCCCGTACGCCGAAAGACAAGGGTACGCTGGCAGAGATGACCGGCACCGTGTCGTTTGGTAAAGAGACCAAAGGCAAGATCCGCCTGCAGATCACGGATCCTGAAGGCAAGGTCTGGGAAGACCTGGTTCCTAAGGAGAAAAACATTCTGGTCCACGAAGGCCAGGTCGTGAACAAGGGCGAGTCGATTGTGGACGGCCCGGCCGACCCGCAAGACATCCTGCGTCTGCTGGGCATGGAAGAGCTGGCCCGCTACATCGTCGACGAAGTGCAGGACGTTTATCGCCTGCAGGGCGTGAAGATCAACGACAAGCACATTGAAGTGATTGTTCGCCAGATGCTGCGCCGCGTGGTTGTTGAAAGCGTGGGTGATTCCAGTTACATCGCCGGTGAACAGGTCGAGCGTTCGGTCATCCTGGACGCCAACGACGCGCTGCGCGCCGACGCCAAGATCCCGGCGACCTTCAGCAACTTGTTGCTCGGTATCACCAAGGCATCGCTGTCGACTGACTCGTTCATCTCTGCGGCTTCTTTCCAGGAAACCACCCGCGTTCTCACCGAGGCTGCCATCATGGGCAAGCGCGA
>Ga0308009_10001677_pt1 | contig 12486 bp, 23 predicted proteins | sample Neamet127_FD_203134 | JGI IMG/M metagenome (GOLD analysis project Ga0308009, IMG submission 203134) | Marine microbial communities from water near the shore, Antarctic Ocean - #127 | ecosystem: Environmental > Aquatic > Marine > Unclassified | place: Southern Ocean | collected 2014-07-24
CACCAATCTTAGATGGAGTCAATAGGAAATATGATGTACTCCCCTCAGGTGAAGGGTTTTGTTGTACATTGTGACACCCTACCCATACTAAAGTACCTGTATCGTACTTAGGTGTTATGCCACACCCCGTTAGTATGATCCCTAAAGCCAGAACAAATAACAATCTACCCATTAGCCACACTCCTTGTTACCTGTTGCGGGTAAGTAGTAGGACCTAAGAGTACCTTCATGTACCTTATGAGACTTCTTACCACACTTACAATTCCAATGTTTATTGTCTGAGGCTTTGGAGATGACTTGGATAACCCGCCCTGTTTGAACGTCCTCCAACATCATCCCCTTCTTAATTACCATGTCACCCACATTCTTTACCTCCGGTAAGGGGGTCAATGAAACATGCTGCTCCTTCAATTGGTTCCTCTAAAGGCTCTACCTTATTCAAGATACCATAACGCTTACCTGATGCTCTAAACGTAGTACATCCTTTAAGCTTACCCTTCCATGCCTTCATGTATACACCCTTGAATTCATCAAAGGTAACATCATCAGCCACATTAATAGTCTTAGATACAGCCGAGTCAACAAAGGGTTGCACTGCAATCTGCATGTCTAAGTGGTCATGTGTGGTCAAGTCATCAGCCTCTACATTCCTAAGGCCATACGTATTGTATACATAATCCTTGAGTGGAACGATGATAGGGCCTTGTTCTGTTTGGACAGTTCGATCCAATTGGTTCGAGAATACAGGTTCCACACCGCTACTAATGTTATCAGCAGTGAAGCTAATAGTGCCAGTGGGGGCGATAGAGGTGAGGTGACTATTTCGGATACCATGCTTTTGTATTAACTCCCTTAGGTCTCTAGGTAAACGCTGTATGAACTGACTTTGGTTATACTCAGGTTTGTACTCAGGGAACACTCCCTTCTCTTCAGCCAACAAAGCAGATGCTTCATACGTACCACACATAAGCGTCTTAGTTATCTTACGAGTGACTCGTACTGCATCAGAACTACCATACCTGATACCCATAAGAGTGAGTACGTTAGCGAGTCCAGTGATCCCCAATCCCATTCGTCGTTTAGCTTTAGCTTCTCTCTCTTGAGCCACAAGAGGATACTTAGTGCGATCAATAACATTGTCCATAGCACGTACAACATGTGGAATATCCTTCTTGAACTGAGCGTAGTCAAACGTATAGTAATCTTTATGTTGGTTTAATCTACTGACGTACTTAACCAAGTTAAAGCTACCTAACAAACAAGCACCATAGGCAGGCAATGGTTGCTCACCACATGGGTTAGTAGCTTCGATGGTCTCTGCATAGTGTAGATTGTTGTCATCATTAATGCGATCAATAAACAAAATTCCCGGCTCTGCCCAATCCCAATTGTTACGCATGATCTCATCCCACAATGCTGATGCGTTAATGCTATCATAAACCTTACCTTCAAATTCAAGATCAAACATATCCCCACTCTGGACTGCCTTCATGAATTCATCAGTAACACCAACGCTAATATTAAAGTTAGTCAACGTGCTACTGTCTTTCTTGGCACGTATGAACTCTTCAATGTCAGGATGATCAACACGTAGGACAGACATCATCGCTCCACGTCTGTGACCTGCCGATACAATAGTATTACATACGCTGTCAAATATAGCCATGAATGAAACAGGGCCAGAGGCGCTGCTATCAAGAGAAACAATACGATCATTACGAGGACGTATGCGGCTAAAGTCAAAGCCAATCCCACCTCCTCGACGCATAGTTTCAGCGGCTTCCTTAGCCTTATCCATGATTGAGTCCATGCTGTCTTCAATAACTCCACTGACAAAGCAGTTGTACGCTGTAACATTCTTAGGACTTCCCATTGCTGCCTGTACTCTACCAGCTGGCATGTACCGTTGGTTAAGTAGGATATTCTTAAAGACTAAACGATGTTCTTCAGTGTCAGACATAGCCCCTGCCTGTCTAGCACACGCTTCATTAAATGACTCATTAGGTAGTCGGTACTTCTGTGCATGTAAGTCATCACACGCCTGTACTTGTGGACCGTAAGAGTTGTGACCGATATTGTTATTCATTATAATCTACTTCCTTGTTGTGGTAGCTTTATTGTAACACATCTAGTGTGTACGTCAAGTGCTGATTTAATTAAATTGGTATACTTCAATTCGATTTGTGGAGCTATAATATCTCTACAGTCCGCAAAGGTTCTTGCCGTATCTACTTCATTCACAGCTGTTCTTATTGTTCCATCTGGTAGTATAACTGTAAGAACTACTAAAATAATTTTAATCATTAGGTAAATCCTTCATCAAATACTGTACATCCATCCAGTAAAGGGGAGGTATAGACATAACATGTCCTCCTGCCCATACCCATTTCTTCCACTCGTAGTACGCTGTCGCTAAATTCCCAGCGCCTACGTAGGCTAGTACAGTTCGTGCAGTATTAGGTGGCTCATCCCCCGGCAACCATAAGGTCATTTGATCAAGTCCTCAAGAGTAGGAGCTTTATAGTTCGGTCCTTTAGTGATCTTCCCATATTCGTTAAGAACCGGCTTACCTTCATCGTCAAGCTTAGACATATTGCTACTATGCACCCTATTGAAAGCGCTAGTAAAACTCCCCACAATGGCGTTAAAGCTAACCACAGTCCCTGATAAAACATATTGTAAGTCACATAGCTCCTTCAGCAGCTTCGCCCACTGCTCTTTGGTTATTGGTTTACCTCGTTCAAGTGCCATCTGCATAGCCTGTAACTCAGCTACCACTTCAGCACACTCCTCAACTAATAGCTTCTCCCGTAGCTGGAGGAGGCTGACCCTAGGTGCCGACGCAATGTCAGTACCTGTGGCCTTATGGAATTCCTCAACCGCTACTTCTTTAGTCCTAGTCTTCATGATGCTCATCCTAATGTACCGTGTGTAGGTTGGACTTAGGTGTTACTTCAGGCATCTTACAGCTAATTAAGAGTAGCTCTGCTGAACTGTTAAGTAACCCCCACTCAGGTGTATCGACAGGGTATTGACCCATGTCTTCAACCATTCGACGTAGCTGCTCCATCCGTACCGCTAAAGTATCAGGTGGGAACATCATCATTGGCTCATTAAAATCATCCATCTGTATCATCTCCTTGATCTATGTCAATGTCAAATATCTCTTGAAGTTGGCCCATGTTCTCTTCAATCTTATCATCAAAGCGATCAATGATATCTTCACTATCTATCTCAAGTATCTCACATAACAATGTAGCGTCAGTTAGTTCAGCTAATCGTTTAAGGAATTGCTCAGGTTGTAAAGGCATCTGTTATATCCTCCAGTGTATAGCTTCTCAGTCCTTCCTTCTCACACCATTGCTTCATGTTTAACTTCCCACCCTTACGTACTCGTTTCGTAGGGTTATACAGTAGAAACACTAGCTCCTGTTCATGTGTATTCAAGCAATCTCTGATGGCCTTGTACTTTTGGATGTCTCCTACTCTAAAGTATCCTTTAGCCTCCACCAGTATCTCTATACCTGAGACTGTATGAGGGCCGGTGAAGTCCGGTATGTAGTTCCTATGTGTTACATAGGGAACCTTCTTGGACTCATACTCACACAGGTCTCCTAAAACCTGTGCGGCATGGGCCTCAAACTTGTTACGATACTTAGGTTTTAGCATTAGGCTTGGTAGGTTTTACAGGGGTTTCTTTAATGTCCCGTGTCATACACTGTGTCATGCTACCTGAGCCAGCTACAAAGGTGGACCCATGTAGTACCCATCCATCATTCAACAACGCACTGACGTTCTCTTCTAGACGATCTTGTCGTGGTGTCGTTACTACTTTATATTGCATCATGTTATTAGTTCCTTTAAAAGTGCAAATCAATTTCAGTACAGGGTGTACCATTCTTATACTTAGGCTTGTTGACTACGTTAGTCATATACTTAGGACCTGATCCAGTGATAAACAATCTCATATCAGGGTAGCAATGCTTCTTAAATGGGCAGTAGCCACACATGGTAGAGAGCTTCATGTTACCGGAGACACCGTCAGCTACTGGAACTGAACATGGCTCAGGCATCTCATCAGATGCGGCTACCTTCTTAACTTCCTCAACCCTATCCACGATGGAGTCTGAGTAGAGGCTGTGGTACGGGTGGTCAGTGTCATCTAGATCGTACTTGCAGATGGCTAACGTACCACTGTCACGATCCATAGCTAACCAAGCCCACTTACGTTCTCCTTCAGCATGGGCGTATGCCTTGATCTGATCGATGTACCCAAAGGTATCATCAGCAGCTAAGGAACCCTTCTGAAACTTAGTGATGCCAAACTTAGTGGTTGACTTAACGTCCACTACAACACCATCTATCTTACAGTCCATTGAACCTTTGATACCGCCAACGTCCAACAGCTTCTGTTCATCAGTAACTGTGTGGCCTGCTAGTCGTACAAAGAGTAACAACATTTCTTCAATGACATGACCATACATGAACTTGATCAATGTCTTAGGCTCAATCTTCTCTTTCATGTAGCCTTTAGTACCCATCCACTGTTGACGTAATGGCTTTCCTACAGCAGATAGTCGTAGACCTGAGCGATTACTGAAGTTCACTACACTAGGTACGAACTCTTTCCGCATCAAGTCCTTCATGGACTCCCCAAACTTCTCGATCTCTGCTTCAGTGTCAACTCCCTTCCCACTGTTCTTGTTTTGCATTAACTTATATACGTCATCTACTAACGTGTCTAATGTCTTTAGTGTGTCTGTGCCCATGTGTCACCTACCTTGTATTCTCCGTCCAAAGGACAGTTCATGTTAAACTTAATGCCTGCTGTCTTAATACATTCTACAGCTAACCATCCGAATTGATCTGCTTGGTCCTCACGAACCTCAGCCTGTATCTCATCATGGATATTACCTACCATGTTATACTCTATCTTGTATATTTTAGCATACTCTTCTAACAGTGTCAATGCCTTCTTCATAACAATCGCACCAGCCGACTGAAGTAATGTATTCAATGCAGCGTGTGTCGATCTTACGTGGAGCTTCCTCCCATCAAGTCCTTTAAGATACCCTCGAACACAGGCTCGTTCAACTCTGTCTCTAAGATGTCCAAGACTTGGTGTATTGCTAAGGAACTTAGCTTTAAGTTTCTTTCCATCTGTTGATGAGCCTCCGACAATGCTTCCGATCTTAGCATCCCCGGCTCCATAGAGGAAAGCATAGATGAAAGTTTTAGCTGAGTCTCTGTCTGGTAATCCAGCTGACTTTTGATTTGCTGTATGCACATCTCCACTGGTGACTTCATGCGTGTATTCCTTATCGTCCATGTAATGTGAGAGCATCCGTAGCTCCAAGCCAGCAGCATCAGCACCGACAAGCTTGTATCCTTTCTTAACTATCCAACAGCTACGACACTCCTTGCCGTAGGGAGAGTAGCTTGATGGTACTTGAGCTACGTTAGGACTACTGTGGGTCATTCTGCCTGTGACCGCACCTATAGGATTAACGTACCCATGTACTCTACCGTCTTCATGTACTGCCTCTAACCATGAGGATATCTGTGCAGTTCGCTTAGTGACCATAAGGTACTCAGCAATCAACGCCGTCTCCGGTATGCCTTGGACCTCATTCAGTATCACCTCGTCTACAATCACATGTCCCTTCTCAGTAAACTTCTCAGGCTTCCATCCGTAGTACTGTAGATGACGACCGATCTGTTGTCTTGATCCGAGGTTAAATTCAGGCCACTCCACTCTGCTAAAGGGACCAGCGACAGTGTGTAGATCATCCCCAAGAAACTTAAGACCAACAGTACTAAGAGTCCCGTCCTTCTTATAGCGTGGGGTAACCTCTTTAGTAAAGACGGGTAAAGGTGTGAACCTATCATGCACTTCATCCTCTAGCTTCATTCGTTTCTCTTTAAGTTCAGCTATTAAATCCCAACACTTCTGCTGATCCAATAGCCAACCATTCGTAACTTGTGTTGAGATAATCGCTTGAACATGATGCTCAAGATCAATGCTCTCAGTGCCAAAATCTCCAAGCTTAGACATGAGCGTTTCATAAACCCTATGCGTGACTTGTAAATCTTGCACACAGTAATCAACCATCTCAGTTGATAGCTTAGTCCAATCATCATGGTCTCCCTTTGGAAAGCCAAGCCTCTCACCCCATGATCTGAGTGAGTGACCGTCCTCAAGCTGTGGATTGTACAGTCTTGAGAGGGTTAAGGTATCCGTTATCTTAATACCTTTGAATGATAAGTCCATCAACCTTTCTAGTACAGGCTTATCAAAGTCTATTATGTTATGTCCTATGATTTCTTCATAGGAACTTAAGAACAATTGAATGTCCTTAATGTCTTGTGTGCTAAACGGAGAAAGAAAGTTGATCACCTTTGCCGTCTGACAGTCCTTCAGCCCGATCATGTGTATCTTGGTACTTGGTAACGCATCCGTTTCTATGTCCAGAATTAATTGTTTCATCTGTTCCTTCCTTGATCTTTCTTAGACTTAAAATATTTAATGTATCTAAGATAATGTCTGGATCACAATCGAACCATTCATTCTTCTGCTGATACTGTTGAGCTAACATCTCATGTATCTCTTTCTCTGCACTAAACCTATCGGCAAAGTATTCGTACCCACACATATAGTATTCACGTAGCGGGTCACCTGTTTGGTAGCTCGATAGTCTACGCTCGTAGTCTCTACTACGTCCCACTTTAATCCACGGCAGTAGCTTAGGGTTAGCCATGACATATACGAACCCGCCAAGGAGTAGTGAATGAGTGCGGTCTGACTTAGCATAGTTAGCTAGGTCCTCACTACGTAAGAGGAGTAGCTGAGGGTTCGTTACCTTAGTGGTAGTTTCTCCTGTCTTACCACGTGCCCTAAATTCCCTTTGATACTCAACACGCTTCTGTCTATTGTCCAGATAATACTGTCGTTTCTTCTTTTTATCATAGCTATATTCTGTACCGCTTTTTGATATCACTAAATTAGAAAGCTTCATTCTCTAAGTCCTTTATCTGTGGTTCCGTTCCTTGTACCATGCGTCCTGTCTTCTCCTCGTAGTATAACCAACCCGCCTTGCCTGTACGTCCTGTGCGTCTACACTTAACTAACTGTATCAGTGTAGAGTTGCTGGTGTACTCATCTTCAGCCATCTTATCCCGGCTTAGTAGGATTGTATTGAAGGCTATCTGGTTAATACTTCCTGATCCCTTCATGTCGTACTCGTTAACATCGTGTGGGTCTTTAGTTTGTGGCTTCTTCATGTGTGACACAACGATTATGGACACACCAGTTTCTTTAGCGAGCTTCAAGCATCGATCCATGAACTCATCTACTTGTCCGTTCTCATTAGACTTAACGGCTGCGTGTAGTGGGTCAAGGATAATCACATCACAGTCATCACCAATAGCCATCCATCTCATCTTAGCAAACAAGGTATCCGTATCACTGAACCCTAAGTGTTTCAAGATTGTCACATTAGATAGGGACTCAAAGTCATCATAGAATTTCTTGTATGCTTCATTGTCCCTCTGTTGTGCAGGTATGAGTGCTATGTTCTCTCCACTGTGGATCGATACAATCTTCTCGATGGTCTCACCTATGTCACTCTCCAAGAACACAGCCCCAACACGCTTAGAGTGTCCCTTAGCCATGTCATAGAGTAGATTGAATACCATAGTAGTCTTACCTATGGATGTCAGTGCTCCAATTACTGTGATCTCACCTGCTCCAATGCCTCCGTTCATCATGGTATTAAGTTCACCATATGCTTCAGGTAATGGTATAACTTCTTCAGTACCACGTCGGACAAATGCATCCCAACACTCAGCATCACCAAAGCCCACTACATCCACGGGACGATACGCTCTGGCATCCCACCATGCACTGTTGAAGTCTCTTACTCTACCCTTGAGCAACATCTCTCCGGCATCTTTAAGTGGCAGTGTCACTACCTTAGCCTTACCGTGTGAGAACAGAGGAAGGATAGCATCCGTAGCGGCCCTGCCTGCATCGTCTTGATCAAAACAAATGATCACGTTCTCGTATGTCTCAAGCCACTCAAGTGACTCCTTGATGTCCTTAACTGCCGCCCCTGAGCCACGTTTGATGCTCACTACAGGCCACTTACCATCGAACATCTCACACACAGCCATAGCATCTACTTCGCCCTCTGTAATGGTGATGAACTTACCACCCTCACGCCATATGCTCTGCCCGAATAGTCCTGTACCTTCGAATGTCCCTGTTGTTCTGAAGTCCTTAGCGACACATGATCTAATCTTAGTGCCTATAATATTCCCAGAAGTGTCAGTATAAGGGTAATGATGCTTAGTGATGCTACCATCTGATGCGTGCTCCAATGTTACTTTGAACTTCTCCGCGATATGCTGTGATATCTTCCTGTCTTTGATTGGTCCTACTGTGCCTGTCATTTCAATACCTTTAACTCTCACTGTTTGTACAGGTGTGTTACCATCTGCAAATGTTGTCGTGTTACATGAGAAGCAATGGGTGTTACCATCACTATAGTTTACTTGGTTGTCTCCGTGTCTGTCCCTACCCGCACTTCGACATGTGGGGCAGGGCTTCTTTGATACTACATCAGCCATATCAGTTCCTATTTAGAAATCTTCTGAACCCTCTAAGTCATGCTCAGCAGCTTCAAGTACTTTAATCTTCTTGAAGTATGGAGCAGACCCATGTGTTGGGTGTGGCTTGCCTGCTTCCCATAAGATACGTACCTTAGAACCATATGGAATGTTCTTAGAAATGATGCCACCGTCGACATCTAAGACTTCAAAGCCAGCGTACTGTGTTACAAACTTACGTTGCTTCTGGTTCTTATATTCCTTAACGACAACCCCTGCATCTTCGAGTGTCTTAACTTGATCTTCTTCAATGGTGAGCATGATGCTGTACTTACCGGTGTCTTTACCATTAAACATCTCAGTGTCAGTGAGGTTAATGAAGTTAGCAATTCCTTCTGTAATCATATCATTAGTTCCTTTGTTGGTTGGTTGTATCTATATTGTATCTTAAGTTTATTTATTAGTCAAGTATTATTTGTTTGCTTCTTCTTCCTTCCGTAGTTCAAGTTCACCCTCTAATTGAGGGCAGTCAGTTGGTTTACCATAGGCTGCATCGAGTAGGCTACATGAGTATTGTCCCATGTCATAGTATACTAAAGTTCTATACTCACATCCTTCACATTTATCACCTTCCATAAAGATATCTTCTACAATACCCCAATCATTCTTACTTGTCATCTTTCGTATCCTTCTAAGTGTTGTTTAATTTCTTGTAGTGCTTCCTTATCATTCAACTTATTTTTAATAAACTTATATACTTTAACAGTCTTTTTAATCTGGTACTTTATTATACCACCCTTAAGCCTTATATTATTACTCACTTAAATTCTCCCTTAAGTATTCTTAAGTCTACTTAAGTATTACCTTATGTTTCTAATTAAAGTGTACATTAAGGTACTACTTAAGAAGTCTTCATACGTATACTATAGTATTAGGGTAACACATTTATTCTTATTGTCAATCATCATTATAATTTATTTCTATATCATTGACCCATTCGAATTCCGATAGTGACTTATTTGTCACACCTGTACATACGTGGCATAGGTCCAAGAAATCTCCGGTGTGTGTGTCCACTACTACACTCTCAGCAGTGGATAAGTTCTCGTTACATGTCTTACAGCGCATTGTATTGTCCTTTGTTAGTGTCTAGTGTGTCCTAGGTGGCTCACACAGAGCGTTATGAGGGTTGTCCTTACCTTGCCTAGTCCATCAGTCCTTTAAGGTGCTGTGAGAGCTCCTCTGTGGTATGGGTTTTTAAGTCTCTTTTAAATTGTTGGAATGCCATTTGTCGTATTTGTCTATCCAGCAGATAAATAACTTCTTTATCCCAAAGATCATGGAGTACTACTTCACGATTCCAATTATGTTCATATGTGATCATCTTATTTCTCCCTATTTTCAATTAACCATTTGCCTCTGATCAACGCACGGTAGTCGCTCATGTATAGATCACCGTCCATCATCTCTAAGCCGACTAAAGGTCCCAAGATTAGTGCCTCAAGTTCATTAATGTAATCTTTATTTGATCCATATTTTTCATGCCCTAAGCGGTTGGGCGTTGCGACTGTCTTTGTTTTAGTAGTCATGTCTCAATTTCCTTATGTGTTGTTGTTTAAAATGCTACTAATGCTATACATAACATCATGAATATCAGAAGTCCAGCTAAAATATCTTTTATTATCACCATTTATTCTCTCCATATCGTATTCTTGGGTCTAAATCTGTGTATGTTTTGATCATAATCTGCTGATCATGCAATGTCAACTCATTAAATACATCTTTATAGAATTGATATAGAATAATTTCCTTATCTTCATTAGAAACATTAAGAACTTTAAAGTCAAGCATATCCTGTATGTTTTTATCTCTAAGGTCCATTGTTGCTTTAGACATCATCTGATCTCCGTAGGATTTCTAATTTCATTTGAGCATTCGTTGGCCCATCACGGTACTTAAGTTCGCTTGAGTATGCTTTGTGTTCTGCCAATAGCTTTAAAGCATAGTCTGTGTCTTTATAGAACGTAGCCGGGTTAGCTTCCCAAGTTGCCTTGATGTCTGACACTGCATAACGTAGCCCACCAGTGCTCATACCTTTAGCTTTCGATTTATATAGTTTGATCATTTACTTAATTCCTTTTAAAATATGTGCAATAACATCGACAGTGAAACCATTACCTAACATCTTGTAGCGTTGGGTATTAGAGACCCCTTCAGTGTACCCATCTGGTACAGTCTGTAGACGTTCACATTCAAGTGGTGTCATTTTACGCCAGTTATAAGGTGCAACAAAAACTTTAGGCTCTCTGTTTCCACCAGTACACGTGTTTACCGTAGGTGATTTACCCGTTGCATGGTAGACACGCTTCATTGAGTCGTGCCCATTAAGATCAGCTGAGCCTACGTGACAAAGGCCTTCTTCGCTAAATACTAACTGTCTCCTATGCTTCTCAAAGTATGATTTTAAATTACCACCTTTGAAATAATTAGCATCAAGACAATGTGATTTAGTTCTATCCGTAATCCCATCCTCTAATATATCGGACAAGACAATTTCTTTATCCGTAGGCATATCAAATGGGATGTTTGTCCAGTACAGACGATGGCGGTTTTGTGCTGACATTAGATTAGAGTTAATAACGATGGGCTCTACTCCCAATGCTTCTGATATAACGTCTTGGCTCTGCTTAGACATACGTACGTTCTCCAATAGAAAGTACTTAGGTTTGGTCTCCTTTAGTATACGGACGTACTCAAAGAATAATTTACTACGTTCATCATCAAAATTCAATTGATTACCTGCAAAACTAAACCCTTGACAAGGTGAGCCCCCAATGAGTAGATCAATCTTTGGCTGTAGATGAGCGTGGAGCCCCTCATCGTACCAATGGAGATCAGTGACGCTCCCCATCTGTATAGTATCAGGGTAGTTCTTTTTTGATACCTTAATGGCAAACTTGTCAATCTCACAAGCATAATACTTACAGGGTATACCTAGTTTATCTAGTGCGATTCGAGCACCCGACATTCCATCAAATAAAGATAATACGTTGATCATTTGTTTAGTTCCTTTACGTTTGCTTCATGGTCATCACGACCTGTGTTAATCACGATTGCAGCCTCTTCCAATGTAATGCCATAGTATTCTGCGAATCGCTCTAAAGTCAAGAAGTTGTTTAGCCAGTCTAAGTATAATGCTGAGTTAGTCATTTGTTTAATTCCTTTATGGTTGATTACTGTTATACGTCAATTACAAAACCTGTCTGATCCTTCTTTGCAGGACCTTTAGCATATAGAGCGACTACATGAGGCTCGTTCGACGGGTCTAGAAATCTTAAATCATCTTTATCCCCTGAAATCACAGGCATTCCCTTAAATGTCTTAGGTATACCTTCTGCGGTCCTAAATACCACAGCCATATTAACGTTATTAGTCTTAGCATGATCAAGTACATTGTTAGCATAATCCATGTTAGCTTCACTATAACTTAAGGTTAAGTGATAGTTCGCTGGTAGGGTTTTATTGGTTCGGTTGTATACCTTAGTATAGTCGTACCATTGTATTAATGGATATTCTTTAACAAGCTTAAGTATATCCTTATCACTCGTACCGTTAAAACGTACGACGGCCTGTACTCCATTCGCTAAACATCTACGCAATAGAGTATCTAGATCAATTCTGAGCAACCGGTAGAATTCTTCAGGGTCATCACGTAGTAATATGGTTTTTCTAACCCGCGCTTTCTCCACTGGAGCCATAACGCCTCGGCCTGCTTTGTATAGACAAGCCTCAAAACATCCTGCAATTACTGCCATAGGACATACGTTCATACCCTCAACACTTTTAGCGGGTGCTAAGTATACGATACCCGTCAGATAC
>Ga0308009_10001682_pt1 | contig 12453 bp, 9 predicted proteins | sample Neamet127_FD_203134 | JGI IMG/M metagenome (GOLD analysis project Ga0308009, IMG submission 203134) | Marine microbial communities from water near the shore, Antarctic Ocean - #127 | ecosystem: Environmental > Aquatic > Marine > Unclassified | place: Southern Ocean | collected 2014-07-24
GCATGAGAGCGAGATAGGCACCAAGCCACAAGAGCAGCGGTATCATCAGCCGCGGGTCGGCTTCGGCCAGCATGAGGAGCGCGCCAAGGAAGGTTGCGGCAGCAAAGGCGGCCATGTCGAAGACCTGGAAGACGGCATCCCCGGCGGCGGGCGGGGCCTGCATGATCCGGTTGGCGATGCGGCCCGCGAAATCGCTTTCGAACCAGCCGACCGGCTGGCGCAGCACATGCCGGTGCGCCCGCCAGCGCATCATCGTGCCGAAGTTCGTCAGGATCGTGTTGTGCAAAAGGCCGACCGACCCACCCGCGACCAGGGGGCGGACGATCAGGATCACCAGCGCGGCGATCAGGATCTCGGTCCAGTGGTTCTCCAGGAACGCTTGCGGCGTCTGGCCGGTCATCAGGTCCACAAGGCGGCTGAGATACCAGATCATGCCCACATCCAGCACCGCGTTGCCGACCGAGAAGAGGGCGGTCACCGCGAAGATGCCTTTGAACGGGCGGATGTAGTCTTTCAGGAAGGGCCAGAGCTTTCTGGGCGGGGCGTCCTGTTCGACATAGGTCTGATAGGGATCGACGAGGTTTTCGAGGAAGCGGAACATGGGGGAATACCCTGGAAGGTAGCGGCGATGGGCGAAGGCGGGGCTTTGCGAGCGACCGCCACGACGGGATCAGTCAACTCAGGCGAGCTGGTATGAGATCCCGTGGTCCATGCTGGTCTCCATTCTTGGGTGCGAGGTTCCTACCGCAATCCGGGCGGTTTGTCACCCCCGTCGAGGTCAGGAATTCAGGAGGCGGTCCCGGTCGGCGACAAGATCGGAGTCAAGCCACGCCGCCTGAAGGGCCTTCAGGCGCTGGCCAAGGGCTTCTCCCTGCAAGGCGGGCATCAGGTCGGCGGCGGTGACCGGAAACGTTGCGCCCGCGCCGCGCCGGACCCCGGCCTGCCAGTCGGGCGGCAGAGGGCTGCCAAGAAGCGCGGACCGGGCAAGGACCGCGTCGGCCCCGAGGGACGCGCCCAGTCGCCAGCCGAGGGCGGCGGGTGTGTCCGGGCGGCCAATGGCGTCGAGAAGGGCGGAGAGGTCCCGCGCCTCGGCCCTGGACAGCCGAAGGGAGGCAGTGTCGCCGCCAAGGACCGCAAGGCGACGCAGCCAGTGACGGGCGGCGGCGGCGTCAAGGTGGACAAGCGGGCCAAGCGCGCGCGGGTCGGCTCCGGGCAGGATACGGGCCAGCACGCCGGACTGCGCCATGGCTGCAACGGCGGGGGCCGGGTCGCGGGCGGCGAGGAGCTTTCGCAGCTCGGCGTGGATGCGTTCGCGGGATATGCCGTCCAGCCCCTCGGCCAGAGCCGCGCAGGCGGCAAGCCCGTCCGCGTCGATGCCGCCGCCCGGGTTGCCGTAACAGGCGTGAAAGCGGAAGAAGCGCAGGATGCGAAGGTAATCCTCGCGGATGCGGGTTTCCGGGTCGCCGACAAAGCGGACGTGTCGGGACAGCGTGTCGGCCAGACCGCCAAGGGGGTCGATGACGGTGCCCATGCGGTCGGCATAAAGCGCGTTCATCGTCAGATCGCGGCGGGCGGCGTCTTCGTCAATCCGGGCCGAGAAGGCGACGACGGCGCGACGGCCATCGGTTTCCACATCCCGGCGGAAAGTCGTCACCTCATGTGCGAGGCCACCGGCGATCACCGTGACGGTGCCGTGGTCGAGGCCGGTCGGGACGGTCCTGAACCCGGCGGCCTCGGCGATCCGGGTGACGGCCTCCGGCGTGGCGTCGGTCGTCAGGTCCACGTCCCCGACCCGTTCGCCCAGAATGGCATTCCTGACGCAACCCCCGACGAACAGCGCCCGGTGGCCCGCAGCTTCCAGCGCGGCACAAAGGGCCTGCGTTCCGGGATGGTCCAGCCAGGTGCCGCCAACCTTCATGGCCCGACCCTTTCGGCCAGGCCACGCAGGATGCGTGCCGTTGCACCCCAGATGTAGTAGGGCCCATAGGCAACCACATAGTAGCGCCGCCAGACGCCCATCCACTGCCGCCGCTCGATGGAAAAACGCGCGGGGGTCAGCACATGGTCTAGCGGGACGGAAAAGACCTCCTCCACCTCGCCCGCTTCGGGCGTCGCGACAAATGCCCCGCGCATCAATCCGACGAAGGGAGTCACGGCAAATCCGGTGACGGTCTCGTGGACGGGAAGCGCGCCAAGGATTTCGACACGCTCCGGCGGCAGCCCGATCTCTTCCTGTGTCTCGCGCAGGGCCGCTGCCATCGGCCCGACGTCGGTCGCATCGACCTTGCCGCCGGGAAAGGCGATCTGGCCGGGGTGGTGCTGCAGGTGCGAGGAGCGTTTGGTCAGGATCAGCCCCGGACCTTCCGGCCGCAACCAGACGGTCACCAGCACCGCGGCCGGGCGCAGCGGCGTGTCGGCAGGAGGGCGAATGCCGGGATTGAGATCGAAGTCGGAAGACGGCGCGGCAGGGTGCCGCAGCGCCTGGCGCAGCCGAACCTCGACCGGATCGCTCATCGGGCCGGGGTGTCCTGGGGCGCTTTCGCCTCGAAACCCAGGGTCTGCGGGTCCAGTTCGTAATGCGCGCCGCAGAACTGGCAATCCGCCGTGACGACCCCTGCCTCGGTGGTCATCTGGGCGATGTCCTTCCGGCTGTAGATCGACATGGTGCTGCGGACTTTCTCCGCGTTGCAGGAACAGCCAAAGCGCACCGGCTGGGCATCGAACACGCGGGGGCCCTCTTCATGGAAAAGCCGGACCAGAAGGTCGGTCGGGGTCAGCGAAGGACCGATCATCTCCAGCTCTTCCACCGTGTCGAGCAGCAGGTTCGCCCGGTTCCAGTCCTCTGATTCGGCGCCGCCAAGGATATCCGCATGGGTCAGAAGCCCGCCTTCGCCGCTGCCCTGGTCAGCCGCCACGCCGCCGATGCTGGGCATGTGCTGCAACATTATGCCCCCGGCCCGCCAATGCAGGGGACGCCCCGGTTCGGCGCTTTCGCCGAAGGCAAGCGCAAAACGGGTGGGAATCTGCTCGGACTGGGCGAAATAGGTCTCGGCACAGGACGAAAGGCTGCCTCCGGCGATCGGGGTGAAGCCCTGGTAGGGCACCATGCCCTCGCCCTGGTCGATCATCACGGCGAAATAGCCTTCGCCGATCTGCGAGAACGGGCTGGCTGCCGGGTCCAGCCGCGTTGCGTCATAGCTGGCATAGGCGCGGATGCGCGCAGGCTCGCCGTCCTCGGTCGGGCCGTAATAGTCGGTCGCGATCAGCCGGGCCGGACCCTTGCCCCGCACCTGCAAAGACAGCTTCCAGCGCAGCTTGATCGTCTGGCCGATCAGCGCGGTCAGAAGCGCCATCTCGGCCACCAGCGCCTCGATCGCCGACGGATAGGCGTGTTTCTTCAGCACTTGATCCAGCACCCCGTCCAGCCGCGCGACGCGGCCCCGGATGCCCGAGGCATCAAGCTGGAAGGGCAGGACGGTATCGTCCCAGGCGATCTGCGAACCGGTGGTCATCGGGGATTTCCTGAAGCTGCCAATCTTGGCATATCGCGCCTATATAGGCAGGGCAACCGCAGGTCCAAGGGGGCAGGGATGATCCGACGCTATGGCGATCCGGTGCAGCCGGGTCGGCGCTACACCCGAAGGCCCGGGGTCTATGCGGTGCTTTTGCGGGGGGATCACATCCTGGCCACCCACCAGGCCCGGCCGGTGCCGGAACTTCAGCTTCCCGGCGGCGGCATCGACAGGGGTGAGCAGCCGATTGCGGCATTGCACCGCGAAGTGCTTGAAGAAACGGGCTGGAAGATCGCGGTCACCCGCCGCATCGGTGCCTTCCGGCGGTTCACCTACATGCCCGAATACAACCTTTGGGCCGAAAAGCTCTGCACCGTCTACCTTGCCCGCCCGGTCCGGCGTCTCGGACCGCCCGGCGAGCCCGGGCATTCTGCGGTCTGGCTACCCGTCGAGCAGGCAATGGGACTGTTGGGCAACCCCGGAGACCGGGGGATCCTGGCCGGTCTCCTGCGGTAAGAGATCGACCACGACGCCCGAGACATCGTCTGGAAACGAATCGGTCTGCGCCTGCTGCGACAGGTCCCAGACCATCGCCTCCAGAAGGTCCGAACCGCAAAGCCGCGCCGACTTGCGCAGGCTCTCGGCCAGACCGTCCTCGCCGAAATCCGCACCCGAGGGCAGCGGACATTCGGTAAAGCCGTCCGAGAACAGCACCAGCCGGTCGCCCGGGCCGATCGGCAGATCGTGCCGCTCGAAACTGGCACCGGGGATCAGGCCGACGGGAAGGCCGCCCTGTCCGATCTGCTCCATCGTGCCGTCCGCGCGCAGCAGGATCGGGTGCGGATGGCCCGCCTGCACCAGACTGAGAAGGCCGCGCGCCCGGTCGATCACCGCAAAGGCGATGGTAAAGTACTGTTCGGCCTGAATTTCGTCCAGCATCAGACGGTTGAAGCGTTCGACCACGGTCTCGGGCGGCAGAAGGTGATGCCTGCCATCCGGGCCCTTGTCGAACGCGAGGTTCTGGTCCGGCGATGATCCGGTAAGGAACCCTGCCAGTCGCGCGGTCATCATCGCCGAGGCGACGCCGTGGCCGGAGACATCGATGGAATAGGCCACGATCCGGTCGTCGTCGACACTGAAGCTGCCCACCAGGTCACCGCCGACCCGCCCCGAGTTGCGCAACAGAAGTGACACCTTCGACCAGCCGTAGTCGCGCACGCGGTCGCGCACCAGGGTCTGCTGCAGCTTGCGCGCCTCGATCAGGTCGCGGTCAAGCGAATCGTAAAGTTTTTGCAGTTCGACCAGGGTCGCGACGATGACCTTGTTCTTGGCCAGAACCTCGGCCTGCATCGCCAGCATCCGTTCCCCCGCCCGCAGGCGCGCCCGCAATTCGTTGGACGCGACCGGCTTGGTCAGGAAGTCGTCGGCCCCGGCCTCCAGCCCGTCGGCGATCTCGGTCTTTTCGGACTTGGAGGTCAGAAGGATGAAGTAGCCATAGCTCTCGCGATCCAAAGCCCGGAATTCGCGGCAGAAATCCAGACCGGTCATCCCGGGCATCATCCAGTCGCTGACGATGATGTCGACGGCCTGCGCCCGGCACTGGTCAAGCGCGGCCTGACCCGACTCGGATTCGCTGACCCGATAGCCCCAGCGTCTGAGCTGCATCGACACCATGTGGCGCTGCGCCCGGCTGTCATCGACAACCAGCACATGCCGGGGCGCATCAGCCGCCTGCATCATTGTTTCAACACTCATCGCACCGGAAAACACTTGTCCACCTGCCCCTCGTCGGCGTCACCCTGCGCCGCAGCCCTTAACGGCGGGTGAATGGTAAAATGCGCCGGAGTTGCCGATCCGGCGGCGACCATTTGTTAACGGTGGCGGCGCGACACTCTGCCCGTGGGAGCAGTGTGGGTGATGCGTGATGATCGACTGGAAACGGGTTGACGAACTGAAGGATGAAATCGGTGCCGACGGCTTTGCCGAGGTGGCCGACATGTTCCTGGACGAGGCAGAGGGGGCCGTCATGGCCCTCCTGCGCGGGATTCCGGCGGACGAGGTCGAGGGGCAGCTGCATTTCCTGAAAGGCAGCGCGCTGAACCTTGGCCTGTCGGAACTGGCGGCGATCTGCCAGGACGGCGAGCGGCGGGCAGCGGCGGGCGAGGGGGCGCTGGTCGATGTCGCCCTGGTCGCTTCGGTCTGGCGCGCCTCGCGGGCCGGACTGCTGGGCGGGCTGGCCGCAGATCGGGCGGGCGCGGCATAGGACCGGACCGGGCAGGCGCAACATCGGGCCCGACGCGGGGCGGCTGACCGCCTGTCAGATCAGGAATTCCGACAGGGCCTCGTCGCCGGTGATGTCGCGGAAGGCAAGCCCGGCCTCGTCCATGCGGGCAGCGAACCCGGCAAAGCTGTCGGCGGACCTGGTCTCGATCCCGATCAGGACCGAGCCGAAGTTGCGCGCGGATTTCTTCAGGTATTCGAACCGGGTGATGTCGTCATCGGGCCCAAGCAGGTTCAGGAATTCCCGAAGGGCGCCGGGGCGCTGCGGCATGCGCAGGATGAAGTACTTTTTCAGACCCGCGAACCGCTGGGCACGTTCCTTCACCTCGGGCAGCCGTTCAAAGTCGAAGTTGCCGCCCGATGTGACGCAGACCACGGTCTTGCCCCGGATCTCCCCGGTCAGTTCCGGCAGTACATCGACCGACAGGGCCCCCGCGGGCTCCAGGACGATGCCCTCGTGGTTCAGCATCTCCAGCATGGTGACGCAAATGCGGTCCTCGGGTGCCAGGAGGACATCGTCGCGATCCACCCAGGACAACATGCGGAAGGTGTGATCGCCGACCCGCGCCACGGCGGCACCGTCGACGAAACTGTTGACGCGCGCCAGCTTGGTCGGCGCGCCCTGCAGCAGTGCAGCGGTCAAACTGCCGCCACCCAGCGGTTCGACAAAACGGAAGTCGGTGTCGGGGGCGACCTCGCGCAGATAGCCCGTCACGCCAGAGGCAAGCCCGCCCCCGCCCACCGGCAGGACAACCAGGTCCGGCGCGCGGCCCAGCTGGTCCAGCATCTCGACCGCGACCGAGGCCTGGCCCTCGATCACGTCGGGATCGTCGAAGGGTGACAGGAAATGCGCCTGGCGTTCGGCGCAGAAGGCCTGGGCCGCGGCGAGGGTCTGGTCGAAATAGTCTCCGGTCAGGACGATCTCGACATTCGCGCCGCCGAAGACGCGGGTCTTGTCGATCTTCTGCTGCGGCGTGGTGACGGGCATGAAGATCACCCCCTGCACCCCGAAATGCCGACAGGTGAAGGCCACGCCCTGCGCATGGTTGCCCGCACTGGCGCAGACGAACTGGCGTTGATCCGGCTGGCGGGCGCGCACCTTGCGCATCGCGTTGAAGGCCCCGCGCAGCTTGTAGCTGCGGACCGGCGACAGATCTTCACGCTTCAGCCAGATCTCGGCATCGTGGCGGGACGACAGGAAGTCGTTCCGCTGCAGCGGTGTTTCGGGAAACAACGCGCGCAGGGCGGCAGTGGCGGCGCGGGCTTGGGCGGGAAAATCGGTCATCCGTTTGACATGCCCAAAGCCGCAGCGCATGGCAAGGAATGCCTTTGCATGCCGAATTGCATCGGGCGTCGGAGCGATCCTTGCCCTTGGCCTCGTTTCGCTTTAAGCGCCAGCAAAACCGCGAGGGAGCCTTGTCCGATGCTGAAGCCGAAGAAAGTCGTCCTCGCCTATTCGGGAGGCCTTGATACCTCGATCATCCTGAAATGGCTGCAGACGGAATATGGCTGCGAGGTGGTGACCTTCACCGCCGATCTCGGGCAGGGCGAGGAACTGGAACCGGCGCGGGCGAAGGCTCTGTTGATGGGGATCAAGCCGGAAAACATCCACATCGTCGACGTGCGCGAGGAATTCGTGCGCGACTTCGTGTTCCCGATGTTCCGCGCCAATGCGCTGTATGAGGGGCTGTATCTCTTGGGAACCTCGATCGCGCGCCCGCTGATCAGCCAGCATCTGGTGCGGATCGCGCATGAGACCGGGGCCGATGCGGTGGCGCATGGGGCGACGGGCAAGGGCAACGACCAGGTGCGGTTCGAACTGTCGGCGGCGGCGCTGGACCCGTCGATCAAGGTCATCGCGCCCTGGCGGCTGTGGGATCTGACCAGCCGCACGAGGCTCTTGGAATTTGCCGAGGCGAACCAGATTCCCGTGGCCCGCGACAAGCGGGGCGAGGCTCCGTTTTCGGTGGACGCGAACCTGCTGCACACTTCGTCAGAAGGGCGCGTGCTGGAGAACCCGGCGGAGGAATTCCCGAACTACGTCCTGCAGCGCGTGGTGCCGGTGGAAGAGGCCCCGGATCAGGCAGAAATGGTGGAGATCACTTTCGAACGCGGCGATGCGGTGGCGATCGATGGCGAGGCCATGAGCCCGGCCACGATCCTGTCCCGGCTGAACGAGATCGGCGGCCGGCATGGCGTGGGTGTGCTGGACCTGGTGGAGAACCGGTTCGTCGGGATGAAAAGCCGGGGTGTCTATGAGACGCCGGGCGGGACGATCCTGCTGGAAGCGCATCGGGGGATCGAGCAGATCACGCTGGATGCGGGGGCGGGGCATCTGAAGGACAGCATCATGCCGCGTTATGCGGAGCTGATCTACAACGGCTTCTGGTTCAGCCCGGAGCGGGAGGCGCTGCAGGCGCTGATCGACAAGACGCAGGAGCATGTGACGGGGACGGTGCGGGTGAAGCTCTACAAAGGCTCGGCGCGGACGGTGGCGCGGTGGTCGGAGCATTCCTTGTATTCGGAGAAGCACGTCACCTTCGAGGAGGATGCGGGGGCCTACGATCAGAAGGATGCCGAGGGCTTCATCCGGCTGAACGCGCTGCGGCTGCGGCTGATCGCCAGCCGGAACGCGCGGGTGGCGAAGTAGCCGTCCACGCGTGGACAGATTACCGAAGCAATGAAAATCAACAGGTTGAGGGGGCATGTTTACCCCCCCTTTTACGTTTTGCGGGGTGCGGCCGACCGCTCGTCGAAGACTTCGTCACTCCTCGCTTCTGCCCGGGCGACGCGAAGCCGAGGGCGCGACCGAGGAGGCTACAACGCCAGTTGCGGCACCGCCCGCGCCACGGCGCAGACGATGTCGCGGGCATCGGCGGGGTCGGTGGCCTGGTCGCTGGCGCGGTGGCAGTTCTGACCCGGTCGGCCAGGGGCAGGCTCAGATCACGGATCGCGGGGTCGGTACAGCCTGCGTGCAGCTCGACGCTGCGATTGGCGTCCGGGTTGTAGCCGAACATGTCCATGCAGAGGACGGCGCGGACCGGCGCGCGGGCTGTGCCTGCGCCTTGGGCGGGATCAGCGCGATGCGGGCCCAGCCTTCGGCGGCGGGCTGGAACCGCATCGGGATCGCGCCTGCGCCGGCGGCGAAGCGTTCGAGGGTTTCCCCTGGCCCGGCACGGCGGGGGGTGTCCTGGCCATGGCAACACTTTCCTGAAAAATCCTTTCAGACCAGGGCCGGAACCTGTGCGGCCCCGGCCCTGCGCCCCTGCGCTCAGTCGTCGTCGAAGTCCAGTTCCAGCCGCATGGTCTTGACCCCGCGCATCCCGGTTTCATCACCCTCGCCGCGCAGAGCCCGCAGGATCTCTTCCATCGTCGGCTTGCGGGTGCGGATCGGGCGATCGGGCCATCTCGGCGGCCAATCCTTCGGCGGCCAGTCCTGCGGGCCGTCCTTGGGCGGCTCGTCGTCGTCCGGCTCGCCCGGGTCGTCGTCCTCGCGGTTCTTGCCGAAGGCAAGCTTGTAGCTCATCCCGCCCGAGACCTCGCCGTCGATGAGGCTGCGGATCTGGATCTCGTCATCACCCCTGGTGATCGACCGCTTGAGCAGGTCGGGCTCGAACTCTTTCCCGGGGATGAGGGCGAACAGGACCTTCCGCTTCGCGCGCGGGCCAAGCTCGAACGTGCCGCCGCCTGCGGACTTGATGGCAAGTTTCCAGCCCAGCTTTTGCAGGAACTTCGGCAGGGAGACCTCGATCCTGACGACCACGGGCTTCCTGTAGGGGTTTCGCACCCAGATGAGGTGCTTGTGGAAGAGCTCGAGGATGTCGAGCAGCGTCGGCCGGACCGGAGAGATGTTGCGCTGGCCGATGTTGTTGTCGAAGGGCACGAAGCGGTGTTCGGGGATCGTGCCCTGGATCGTGGTGTCGTTGCCGGGATCGCCGTCGGCGTGGGAGATCGCCATGAGGCATTCGTGGCCGACCACGGTCGGGACAAAGCGGAACGGCCCGAGGATGACGCTGGCCCCGGGGGCAAGCGGGCCGGAGGCGGAGAGGGTGGGCGTGTCCATCGCCATCCAGTCGTCGGGGAAGGCAAGGCCGGTTCCGGGCAGGGCGTGGTAGGCATCGACGCGGAGGTTCTGCGCCGGTTGCAGGCCGCGGTTCTTGACCCGTACATACATGTAGCTCTTGAAGCCGACGAGCGGGTTCTGGTGGGTCAGCCCGCCATCGGGACGGCGGCGGACCCACATGTCCTGGCAGGACCAGTGGTTCGGCTGGTAGGTATACTCGCCCCGACGCCCGTCGTCGATGTAGACGTCGACGTCCGGCGGGTTGCCCTCGCGGTTGACGGTCTGTGGTTGTCCCGGGGCCGCGCCGGGCTGGAACAGGCCCTGCTTCTCGAAGGCCCAGCGGACGACCTTGTGCAAGGCTCCGCCGGGGATCCCCTTGAATGCGGGCGTGGTCCGGTCGGCAGTCTGCAGTTGTCCGACAAAGATCTCGGGGATCGGCGTCATCGCGGTCATCAGGCCGATGGCCTTGAAGATCAGGAAAGCGGTGGTTTCGGCCGCGCGCCTCTGCGTGGCGATCTGGGCTGCATCCCCGCCGATCGACCGATACAGGCGGAAGAGCGTGGTGGAAAGCACCTGTTCGCCCTGGTAGTTCGTGTCGTATTGCGGCCCGAACCAGGCCCAGCCGTCGGCGATGGCGCGGTCGTGGCGGCGGGTGATGCCCGTGCTTGCCGTGGTCCAGGGGAAGGTCAGGAACCGGTCTGCCGCCGCCGACCCCGGGTCGTTCAGGATCACCGCGAGCGCATCTCCGGCCGAATGTGCAAAGCCGAAGCTCGGGCTGCTGACGTGGTCCCACAAGAGCGCGTGGCCGAATTCGTGCCAGACCACGCGGTTGTCGGTGGCGATGCCGATGGTCTGCCCGGCGATCATCTTGCCGAAGCGGAACTCCAGAAGCCCGTTGCCCATGGCATTGCCGGGTGCCTGGGCGTTGATGGCATCGCCAAGCGCGCGGAAGTCGCAGTCCACCGGGAAGGTCGTGCCGTTGAAGTACGAGGCGACGTTGAAACCGTAGTCCTCCATTGTGCGGAACAGCCGGTCGCAATGGTAATAGCAGTTGGTGGCGGTGAAGTTTTCGGTCTGCGCGTCGAAGTTGAAGGCCCCCGTGTTGGTCGGCACGGTGGGCGCCGCCTGCACCGGGGCCTGCTTTTCGGCGATCCGCACGAAATTGCCCGACAGCGGTTGCGGCGCCGAGGGGATCAGGCCCGCCAGCGAGACCGAGCTTCGGAACGGGTTCAGCACGGCGTTGGTCGAGGCGGCCGTGACCGCGGCCCCGGTCTGGGTCTGCGGATCGCGGTCGAAGACCAGGCCGGTCGCGCAGGCCACCAGCGCGCGGAGGTAGAGAACCTCGCCGCTTTTCGGCTCGACCAGCGCGCGCCAGTTGACCGGGCCCTGGCCCTTGGCCAGCGCGGCCTGGAACAGCACCTCGTCGCAGATATAGTGCTGGCCCTTCTTCAGGCCCTTCAACCTGGGCGCGGGCAGATGCGGAAGCCTTACCCCCGGACCGCCGATGCAGCCCGCGTGATCATGCGTCTCCTCGCGCTGGTCAGGTTCATAGCGCAGGACGACCTGACGTTCGATCCGGGCATTGTCCATCTCGGGCAGATCAAAGCCCAGCATCTTGGCCAGCGCCGTGCGGCTGACCTTGCGGTTGCCGCCTTCGACCCGGGCGTCGGGGTTTTCGACGTCGATGTCGGCATGCATCGAGGATTGCACGGATTGCAGCGCCATGCTGTCGCCGTCCATCTGCATCCCAAGCCGCGCACCGAAGACGTCGAGGCCCATCATCCTCTGCTGATAGACCACGACCTTGGTGCCTGCGATGTCCTTTTCGGAGTGGAATTCGGCAACCGGCACGTCGCCCGCGCCCTCCGGGGCGGGGTCGGCGGCCAGTTTGGTGGCCTCGAGGCCCAGCGTGGCCTGCAAGGATTTCATGTAGTGGTCTGCAGCAAGCTGCGGCGTGGACAAGGTCGGTGCGCTTTCCAGCGTCGAGGGTGCCGGGTCTTGCACGAAGACGACTTCGCCATACTCGTTGCGAACAACGGTTTCGGCCATCTTGTGTCCTTTCTGAATGATCGGGCCTGAATGAACGGGCCCTGAGGGGGGGGCCGGAGGAAATGGATTCTCGGCCGGCAGACTCCGGCCAGGATGAAGAAATGTGGATCAAACCGGGAAGGCGGGGAAATCCGCACCTTCTGTCAGGAAGCCTACAGCAATTCACCGAGTCAGCCAAAGGTTCATTCAACCTCTGGCGGAACATGACGCATTATTCACGCTGGGAGGGCTGCAAATAGGCTATTATCACCGGGATTGTTGACGTGTTTTCCCGTTCCGCTGTCCGGGACTTCCGCTTGCACCTTGGAGGGAGGCCGCCATGGCAGAGCCGTTCGGATTGCCGTTCCTGCGCGCATTGCTGACCGAGGCCGCGGTCGAGGATGCCCGGTCGACCTATGATCCCGACCGCCTTCGCCTTGCGCTGACCGTGCCCGCGGGCGGGGACGATCTGCCCGGTTTGCGGGCGCGGCTGGTCGGGGTGCTGAAGTCCGACCGCTTTGTCCTCGAACCCCTGTTCGACACCACCGGGCCGGCCGAGCCGGTGACCTA
>Ga0308009_10001687_pt1 | contig 12411 bp, 9 predicted proteins | sample Neamet127_FD_203134 | JGI IMG/M metagenome (GOLD analysis project Ga0308009, IMG submission 203134) | Marine microbial communities from water near the shore, Antarctic Ocean - #127 | ecosystem: Environmental > Aquatic > Marine > Unclassified | place: Southern Ocean | collected 2014-07-24
CAAAAGTTGCTCTCCTCTAACCAAGTCTTTCAGCGTTTCGCGCTGACGGATAAGGTGTACCTGTTCACCGTCAACCATAATTTCTGCTACCCGAGGACGACTATTATAGTTAGAACTCATGACAAAGCCGTAAGATCCGGCAGAAAAAAGACAGAGACAATCACCTTCACTAATCGATAATGGGCGATCTTTACCTAAAAAGTCACCGCTTTCACACACAGGACCTACTACGTCATAAATCTTTTCCTGCTGATCAGGGTGAGTTGAAATTGATTGGATATCCATCCAGGCTTGGTAGAGGGATGGACGCAACATATCATTCATCGCGGCATTAACAATGGCAAAATTTTTGTGATCATTAGACTTAAGGTATTGCACATGGGTAAGGAGAATCCCGGCATTTGCCGTTATTGAACGACCCGGTTCCAAGATGAGAGTTTCATCTCGTTGTGCCAATAGTGGAAGTAACTCAGTCATATAGTCGCCCACTGACAGAGTTTGCTCATCTTGATAGCGGACACCAAGACCACCACCAATGTCTATGTGCGCTAGCGGTATATCCTCCTCAGCCAACTGATCAACAAGAATTAACAACCGAACCATAGCATCAATAAATGGCTTCACTTCAGTTAACTGAGAACCGATATGGCAGTCGACACCTATTAGGTCGATATTGTCCATCTGAGCCGCACGTTCATAGACTCCCAATGCTAGATCTATATCAATGCCAAATTTATCTTCTTTTAATCCAGTAGAAATGTAGGGATGCGTCTTGGCATCCACGTCTGGATTAACGCGAATAGAAACAGGCGCATTAATCGATAGACGGGCGGCTGTGGCATTAAGCAGCACCAGTTCTGACTCCGATTCAACATTAAAGCAGTGAATGCCTGCTTCCAAAGCCCGGCTCATTTCGTCTGCGGTTTTCGCAAGGCCAGAAAATACGACTTTTTTCGGATCCCCACCAGCCATCAATACTCGCTCTAGCTCACCGATTGACACTATATCGAAACCGGCACCTAAGGCGGCAAGGGTTTGCAATACGGCAATATTTGAGTTCGATTTTACGGCGTAGCAAATCAAATTCGGGTAGTCACCTAGTGCTGCTGCGTAGGCATTGTAATTGAGTTCAATAGCTCTTTTGCTATATACATAGCAAGGGGTGCCGAATTGGTTAGCGATATCATTGAGGGCGACATTTTCCATAAAAAGATCGCCATTATTACGGCTAATAGTACTGTGCATAGTGACTCAGGATTCTGTTTGTTGGTTGTCTGATGTGTATGTTTCCAATGAATCTTCGGGAAGATACAGGTCACCGGTATTGCCACATCCACCAATAGATACCAGCATTAGCGTTAAAAATAGATATGCAGTGCGGGTGTAGTTCATTAAAAGCCCCTATTAAAGCGGTTAAGTATAACGGCACTGGCGGATTACACCCAAACAATTATACTGGCGATCTAACTTTTGGAACAAAAACAGACTGGATTGAGCACAATGAATGAAGCAGAATTTACTCAAATCGTTGATGACCTAATGTTTGACATTGAAGAAACTATCGATGAAAGCGGTGTTGATATTGATTATGAAAATAGTGGAGGCATGCTCACTCTAACTTGTGACCTGAACGGATCTCAGATTATCTTATCTAGACAACCTTCTATGGCGGAAATCTGGCTGGCAGCGCAATCTGGTGGATTTCACTTTAAGTTAAAGGAATTTAATAACGAAATAAAATGGCGCAACACTGTCAGTGGCGAGCTACTTTCAGCCATGCTTACTGATGTCTGTCAGGTGCAGTCATCTGAATCAATCCAGTTTGATTTCTAACTAGCGATCCGTTACTTTTTTAAGTGCTCTCAAGGCTGCAGCTTTAACTTGCTGTGGTGCGGTACCGCCAATATGGTCTCGCGCCGCAACAGATCCCTCCAGAGTTAGCACGTCGAAAACGTCATTTTCAATACACTCTGAGAAGACGCGTAACTCGTCAATTGTCATATCTGACAAATCTTTATTTTCGGCAATACCATAAGCGACAGACTTACCCACAATCTCATGAGCATCGCGAAAAGCAATGCCTTTGCCCACGAGATAATCAGCCAGGTCAGTAGCAGTGGAGAATCCGCGTTTTGCTGCCTCGTACATAGCGACTTTATTGGCTTGAATGGCAGGCACCATATCAGAAAATGCGCGCAGGCAGTCGCGAACAGTATCTACTGTATCGAATAAAGGTTCTTTGTCTTCTTGGTTGTCTTTGTTGTAAGCCAGAGGCTGTGACTTCATTAGCGTTAGCAGCGCTATCAGATGGCCGTTTACTCTACCGGTTTTACCGCGCACTAATTCAGGTACATCCGGGTTTTTCTTTTGCGGCATAATAGATGAGCCGGTGCAAAAACGGTCGGGTAGTTCAATAAATTGAAATTGCGCGGAGGTCCAAAGAATGAGCTCCTCTGACATGCGTGACATGTGGGTTAGCAGTATGCTGGCGAAAGCACAAAATTCGATGGCGAAGTCTCGGTCACTGACGGAGTCGAGTGAGTTTTCAGTGGCCTTATCAAAAGCGAGTTGTGCTGCAGTGTAGTCTCTATCAATAGGGTAGGTAGTACCAGCCAACGCAGCAGCACCCAATGGGCACTGATTGAGTCGTTTACGACAATCCTGCAGACGCCCAAAATCACGTTCCAGCATTTCGTTCCAGGCTAAGACGTGGTGGCCAAACGTGACAGGCTGAGCAGTTTGTAAGTGAGTAAACCCGGGCATAATGGTGTCACTTTCAGTTGAGGCAAGCTCAATCATGCCCTTTTGCAAGGCACTTAAAAGAACGTAAATTCCGTCAATTTCATCTCTCAACCAAAGACGTATATCGGTCGCTACTTGATCATTTCTAGACCGGCCGGTATGGAGTTTCTTGCCAACGCTGCCGATTCTCGCGGTCAGTGCCGCTTCAATGTTCATATGTACATCTTCAAGAGTGATTGACCAGTCAAAGTTGCCGCTTTCAATATCTTTTGCAATAGCTTGAAGTCCGCTGATGATCTCACTTGCCTCGGTGATGGTTAGCACCTCAACCTCAGCTAGCATAGACGCATGAGCAATGGACCCTTGAATATCATGACGATAAAGACGCTGATCGAAATTTACCGAAGCAGTAAAGCGTGCCACAAAATCGTCCACAGGTTCGTTAAACCGACCGCCCCATGCTTGGTTGGTTTTTGCGCTATCAGGTTTATCTGGCGAACCGTTTTTTGATTTACTCATAACTACTATTGCCTAGTTGTAAACTGTAAGGACACAATTATAGCCAAACATTGGACTAATAAGTTAAAACTTGGGTTATCCATATGAAAATTGGCTTAGCCAGAGGTTAAGTGGATTCTGATAATCTAATTTCTATTGATCTCTGACAAAAGCTGATAAATCGTCGATAATAACGGCTACTTGATTTATGTAGGCCATTTAAGTGACAGGTATCCTTCGAATAGCAACGCGAAAAAGCCCTCTGGCCCTCTGGCAGGCGGAGTTTGTTAAGAGCGAATTGCAGAGACATCATCCTGGCCTTCAGATTGAGTTGGTGGCAATAACGACGCGCGGAGATAAGTTGCTCGATACGCCGTTGGCCAAAGTCGGAGGAAAAGGTCTGTTCGTTAAAGAATTAGAAATAGCCATGCTCGAGGATATTGCGGATATTGCGGTGCATTCAATGAAAGATGTGCCTATGGAGTTTCCTCAAGGTCTGGGATTGGAGGTCATCTGCGAGCGGGAAGACCCATCCGATGCCTTCGTTTCTAATGGCTTCGATAGTTTGGCGCAGATGCCTAGTAATAGTATTATTGGCACCTCTAGCCTGCGCCGCCAATGTCAGGTTCGCTCTGCATTTCCTCATCTCCAGGTGAGAGAATTACGTGGCAATGTTAATACTAGGTTGGCTAAATTGGATGCAGGGGAGTACGACGCGATTATTTTGGCTAGTGCTGGTCTCATACGTCTCAATATGGGTCATCGAATTACTCAAAAAATAGCCTCTAGTATTTCTCTTCCCGCTGGAGGTCAAGGCGCGGTGGGTATTGAGTGCCGCAGTGATGATAGCCGGACCCAGAGATTGTTAGCCCCGTTAAACCATATCGATTCTGCGATCTGCGTATTAGCAGAACGAGCCACTAATCGACACTTACAGGGAGGTTGTCAGGTTCCTATAGCTTGTTTTGCTGAACTTGATCATGATCTTACAACCCTCAGTTTGAGAGGTTTAGTGGGTAGTGTCAGCGGCAGCCATATTTTGCGAGCACAGGCTCAAGGACATAGAGATAATCCCGAAGAGCTTGGTATCCAAGTTGCAGAAGATTTGCTGTCTCAGGGGGCAGGGAAAATATTGGCCGAGGTCTATGAAAGCTAGCCGCTTGTTTAATAAGCGAGTTCTAGTGGTGCGGCCTCTCCGACAGCAGGACGACTTTTTGCTCCTGCTTGAGGAGGGTTCAGCAAGTGTCATTCATACTCCAATTATGACTATAGAGCCGATGATTGACTGCCAGAAAGTTAAACAACAGATACTAGCTTTTGATCAATTTGATATAGCTATTTTTATTAGCGTTAATGCCGCGAAGATAGGAATAACATGGTTGGATCAGTATTGGCCAATGCTACCAACAGGTATGAAATATTTTGCACTTGGCGGACAAACTGCCCAGGTGGTTGGTGACTATACTCATTCTGCAAACTACCCTAGAAGCCAGATCACTAGTGAGGGCTTGCTGGCTTTATCTGAGCTGCAAAATTTGGATAATAAGTCCGTGATTATTTTTCGTGGAGGACAGGGGCGTGAAACTCTTAAGCAGGCTTTGCATTCTCGAGGTGCTACGGTAGAGTATTGTGATCTATACCGACGGGTTGTTGATCAAAAACAGGTTGAAGTGACACGTCAGCAACTAACAGAAGTAGATTGTTTGGTAGTCCACAGCGCAGAGTTACTCGAGGCTATAGGGCCCATTGGCGGGCTTAGTGGGGTTGAAAAGGTTAGGGATTTACCTGTTGTGGTACCAAGTGATCGTGTGGCTGAGATAGCAAAGAGTCTAGGTTATAGTTCTATCACAGTGGCAGATAGCGCGATGCCAGAATCAATGTATGGTGCTTTGCAAAAAGTATTTTAAACTATCTGTATTAAATACAGAGTAGTGCGTATTTTAAGATACGCTTTGGTGACGTTTGGAAGGGGTAAAGGGTGACAGAAACAACTAAGCAATCTAAGGCAAGTGATAAGCCAGAGCCTAAATCCAAAATTAAGGCAGACGATAAACCCGTGAAGACGCCCAAAACTGGAACCGTTGCGCCCATTAAAATAAACCAAGGTTTTCCATTACTAAAATGGGCCGCAGCAGTAGTGTTGTTGTCTATTTTGGTTGGTGCCGGATGGCTCGGTTGGAGTGAATGGCAGCAACAACAATCGCAACAGCAAGAATCTGCGCGTCTGGGTATCGACTTTAATGATCACCTAGAGCAGTCAAACCACTACTTCACCGATAGCGATTCCCTTTTAGACATTCAGTCAGATTATATCAAAGCACTGTCCAAGCGACTGGATGATCTGCAAATACAGGTTAATGGCCAGGGCGCACGACTTGCTGAGTTAGGTTCCACGACACGCAGCGACTGGTATTTGGCCGAAGCTGCATACTTGGCGCGCCTAGCCAACCAGCGATTACAAACAGAACGAAGCACCAAGAATCCTCTGGCACTGCTTGCTCAGGTGGACGAGCTGTTAAGTAACCTAGAGCAGTCAGATTTACTATCAGCACGGGCTGCTGTTGCTGAAGATATGATGGCGCTTAGATTAGCAGGTGCAGTCGATGTGGAGGGTATTGTGCTAGAGATTAATGCCTTGGCTAATCAGATTAGCCAGCTTGATTTACTTGATTTAGTTATTCCAGCAGAGACTTCAGGAGTCGATGGAGCAGAATTGCTGGGGGTTTACCCAGACGCAGCTTCCGCCGATAAAAATTCATCGTGGATGTCATTGCTTGACGACTTTATAGAAGGCTTCAGCGGCCTAGTTAAGGTGACAGACAGAGATATTCCGATTCAGTCAATACTATCATCTTCTGAAGAATCTATCGTGCGCAGTAACCTACGGTTATTGTTACAGCAGGCTGCTAACGCTGCGCTTCGAGAAGAGTCAGCGGTGTACGCCATTAGCCTACAAAATGCTCAGCAATGGATGGATACTTATTTCCAACTTAATGCCGGATCAAAAGAATTACAAGGACGCATAATCAAGCTTAGCAACTTAAATGTTGTGCAGCAGTTGCCTAGTATTGATCGGTCAACGAATGCTCTGGAAAGTTTAATCATTACGAGGCAAAACCGCTTATTAGACAGCGCCGATGATCAGACAGTGTTAAAGGATGAGGGAAGTCAGCCGTGAGAAGGTTATTGGTTGCCCTGATTGTGGCCTTGCTGCTTGGTGCAGCGAGTATCTGGGTGATGCAAAGCGATAGCGGTTATATTTTACTGAGTTTTAATAACACTACTATTGAGATGACCATTTGGGTTGGTATTTTGCTCTATCTAGCGGTGACAGCTCTAGGCGCTTGGTTGTTGTTACTGTTTAAGTGGCTTAGTGACGCTGGAGGTTTACGTCAATGGTGGGTGTTGAGGCGTAGTAAGCAGCATGGAAACAAAACAGCTCAAGGATTGATTCTGTTTGCTGATCATGACTGGAAGCAAGCCTCAGAAATGCTGTTATCTGGAGCGGGCAGATCTTCGATGCCTGACGTTAACTTGCTGTTTGCGGCCCGAGCAGCAGCAGAAAATAATCAAATTGATCAGGCTCGTATATTACTAGAACAACTTAAGGTGAGTCATCCAAAGGCTAAAGCACTTGCCGATAAGACTTTGGCTGAAATGCTTATTCTGAATGAACAGCTCGAAGAAGCGGTTCAGTTATTACAGCCCATTGCAGCCAGAAAACCAGGGGATCGCGGTGTTCTCCGCTTGCTTTCTGACACCTATTATTTAATGGGGGACTGGTCCTCCCTGCAAAAGCTTCTGCATGATTTAAATTATTATAAGGCCATAAATCCCTCTAATATGAAGGCTTTGGAGCAGGATGTGTACGCTAATTTATTATCTAATTTCACCCCAAATCCTGACTTTACTCTTCAGGAGAAAAAAGACCAGGCGGGGGATCTTTGGGAGCTTATACCCAAACGATTACGTAATGATGCGGAGTTAATTTGTGGTTATTTTGATGCTTTGCAGCAAGTGAATGACACCGATAGAGTGCAGTTACTTATGGTCAAAACGATTAACAAACATTGGCATCCTGAGCTAGTTGAACGGTTTGGGCAGCTGGAGACCTCTGCGCCAGAGAAACAGTTGTTAGCGGCAGAAAAGTGGCTATTGGATCATCCTGAAGACGCCGTTTTGTTAGTTGCTCTAGGGAGTATTTGTTGCCAACTACGATTTTGGGGGAAAGCCCGAGATTATTTTTCGGTTGCTCTCAGGCTACAACCAAATGCTGCCACCTATTTAAGATTAGCTGATGTCTTTGCGGAAATGGGCGATCAGGCTGAAAGTAATCTTATGTATAGACACGGATTGCGGGTTAGTGTGGGTGTCCAGGCAAAGTAATACCCTTAGGCTTGTGGCGACGAAATCAGATCGCGTCGCCACAAAATTGACCTAAGCTCAATTAGTAATCGGGAATCCTCGATCACGCATCAGGGGTTTGATATCTGCATCGCGGCCGCGAAACGATCGATAGGCTTCGCTTGGGTCAACAGAATTCCTGGGTGTAAAGAGATGCTGGACTAGGTTAGCTGCGACGTCTGGGTCGTAAAATCCTCCAGGGGCTTCGGCAAAGGCTTCTGCAGCATCCGAGGTGAGTACATCCGCCCACATATAGCCATAATAGCCAGCTGAGTAACCTTCTCCGGAAAATACGTGACCAAAATGTGGACTGCGGTGACGCATAACCAATTCTTTGGGCATGTTTAATTCAGCTAACGTTTTACGTTCAAACAAATCAGGGTCTATGCCAGTTGGGTCAGTGGTATGAAACTTTAAATCCATAATTGCGCTGGCCAGATATTCGGTTGTTGCAAACCCTTGGTTAAAGGTCGCGGCCGCTTTAACTTTTTCCACTAGGGCTTTTGGGATGGCCTCACCAGTTTGGTGATGAACGAGATAGTTGTTTATCACTTCGTCAGTCATCAACCATCTTTCGAGCAACTGAGATTGAAACTCAGTGTAGTCACGGACGCCGCCATTTTGACTGGGATACTCAACGCTGGAAGATAGGGAGTGAAGTGCATGGCCAAATTCGTGAAAGAAAGTGGTGGCATCATCCCACGAAATCAGAACAGGTTGACCGACCGGAGCCTTAACAAAATTAGAATTATTTGAGCTTAGAACGGTTTTATTGCCCTCAAAGGTCGTGTGGCTGCGATAGGAGGTGGCCCAGGCGCCAGAACGTTTACCTTTGCGCGCAAAAGGATCCAGATACCATAACCCAACATGGCTTCCGCTGGTCTTATCGGTTACCTCCCACACTTTCACATCGGGATGAAATACAGGAACACTACTTTCTGCGACGGGCGTGAAGGTAAAATTAAATAGTTCGCCGGCGACAAAAAACATTGCCTGATTGAGTTTATCTAGCTGCAGATACTGTTTAACTTCGTCTGAGTCCAGATCATAACGATCTTTTCTAACCTTCTCGGCATAGTAGCGATAATCCCATGGTTCGATTTTTATACCGGCATTCTCGGCGTCGGCAATAGCTTGCATGTCAGCGACTTCTTCGGCCACTCGAGCAATCGCGGAAGGCCATACGGCGGCTAAAAGCGCCATGGCGTTTTCAGGGTTTTTAGCCATCCTATCTTCCAACCGCCACTGAGCATAGTTGTCATAGCCTAATAGTCCAACACGTTCGTGTCGCAAATTTAAGATTTCTGCAATAATTTCATTGTTGTCATATTGGTCGTCATTGTCACCACGACTATAGTAGTTACTCCAGACTTGCTGACGCAGTGAACGTTGCTCGGAAAAGGTTAGGAAAGGCGCCATTGATGATCGAGTGTTGGTGATAGCATACATCTCGGGTTTGCCTAATTCTTTCGCAGCGGCAGCGGCAGCATTTACCAGAGAAGCGGGTAACCCACCAAGTTGGGATTCACTAACAAAGACCACATAGTTTTCTTCATCAATCAGCACATTGTTGCCAAATTGAGTATGAAGTGCCGCTAGACGTTGGTTAATTTCTGTATAGCGCTTTTTATCTATTATGGAAAGCGTGGCCCCATTGCGAGAAAAACCAAGATAAGTAAGCTTAACTAGACGCTTCTGATCTGCTCTAAGTTTGCTTGAATCTAAGTTTTCGTAAACTACTTTAACTCGCTCAAAAAGAGCTTGGTTTTGACTAATTTTCGAAAAGAAGGCGCTCATTATGGGAGCCATTTCCTGTTCAATGTCCCGAAACTCAGGGGAAGATAAGTTCGATGACCATATTCCGTAATAGGTAAAAACCCTATCGAGAACTTTGCCTGTACGCTCAAGAGCGACTATTGTATTGTCGAAATTTGGGGCAGCTGATTGAGCAGCAATATTTTCTATCTCTATTAAATTTAAGGCCATTGCTTGGTTCAAAGCCGGTTTCAAGTCTCCTAGTGACATTTGATCAAAGCTTGGGACGCCATTATGGAGGCCACTCCACGCCTTTATTAGAGAGTTGTCTGTATTTTGAGATATACCTTTAGAGTCTACTGATGGATCTTCTGTGCAGCCAGCGCAGAACAAAATGCCGGCTAATAAAATCACTCCAGTAGTTGATTGAATTTTTAAATTTAACATAATTACGTTCTCAATTTTTTTGGTTAATACGTTTAAATATACGCTCACCAATCTACATTAGGTCAGCGGCTTAGTTAACTACCCTATTTGGTTAGAGGCGTTTCTTTTTTAGGTCGCGAATTAAGAACCTTGCAGGATGCATTCCTTGAATCAGCTCTCTTTCCAAAGAAGGTATTTGCTGGCTTATTTGAGAGGCCAAAAGCTCAGCGGTAAAAGGGGCATAGCTAAGTCCTCTAGAACCCATACCGCAGTTAATGTATAAGTTGGGCAAATAAGTACCCTTTATCATCGAGTTTTCTCGTGCGTCGCGCCGCAAAAAACCAAAGTCTTCAATCATTGATGAAAAATCAGGTACTGCCCCAACGATGGGTAAGTAATCTTTAGTGGTACAGCGAAAGTTCGCTCTACCTTGCATATTTGTGACATTAAGGTTTACTAACGCATCGTCAAGCCCCGAGTCTGTATGCCGCATTTGTGCTATATTCATCTCATGATCTTCAGCGCGTAAATCAGTTGAAAAAATCCCTTTATTATAAGTCGCTCCGCAGCTGTGATAGTTATCTAGGGCAGGGGTAATATAGCCATCACCACAGATTATGGTTTTTAAAGACTTTGTTTTAGCCCCAGCAGGCAACTTGCTAATTTGGCCTCTGAGTTGAGTAACTGGTAGTGCTTTAGTTTGCTCAAACTTCTCACAGCCATATGCTGTAGCTACTACCAAAATATCAGTCCTATGAGCTAGCTTTCCTGAGGTATCAAACAGATGCCATCTATTGTCAGACAGCTGGTGTTCAAAATGGTCAATATCAGCATTAATCAATGGTATTTTGTAATCCTCGAGAAGCTGCTGACAAATTATCGCAGGCGGCAACCAGCCTAATTGCGGGAAAAACAAACCTATCGAGGACTCTAGCGAAATACCACTGTGATAGCAGAGTTGATCATTTTTCAAAAGTTGAACAAAATCTTCACAATCTGAAAAACGATGACTAATTTGTATAAAGTCTTCAGCAATTTTAGGATTTTCAGGTAGAGAGATAACCCCGCACTGCTGTCCTAGGCCACGCTTCCAAAACGGCGCATAGTAGCGGCTTGCAAACATTAGCGCGCGAAGATTAATGCGCGGCAGAACATCATCTCGGAGCGATAGCTTTGGGTAGACAATCGCCTGACTATTGCCCGAACCACCTTGACCGGCCAAAGTATGCCGATCTAATATCTTTACCTTAAAACCTCGTTTAGTTAAGGCCACAGCAGTGGTGCAGCCTGCGATGCCTGCGCCAATGATGGTGACTTCCTGATCTCTGGCTGAGGGTGGGCGAACTAACTTATCTAGATGCCACTGGATTGCACCGGATGTATTATTAAGCTTAAACGGCTGAGATTGTTCACTGACAAATAACGCTTTTAATGTTGATTTTTGTAGATCATTAACTTCAATTGGCTGAACTAAAAATCCAGCCGACTGGAGGTTATCGGATATTGTTGAGATTGTTTTGTTATCAATGTTACCCGTCAGTGCAGTGGTATTTTTATCAGATAGAGAGGCGATAGTCGTCATCAACTGAGGACTCCACATAGCTGGGTTATTAGCGGGTTCGAAGCCATCTAAAAACCAGAGGTCTACTGGGTGCCTGTTGTAATAAGCTTGCTCTTGGTTGGCGCTTTGGCTAATTGAGCTAAACATCTCATTAGCATCACCAAACATAAGATGCAGTCTTATCCGACCCTGAAATAATTCGAGGCTATGAATGCCGGCCACTGGTACTGGGTAATTTTCGATTAACTCGCTGGATAAAGTATACGCATGAGGGCGCAGAGATAATATTTTTGCTAACTCGACTTTGTTAATCGGAAATAGTTCAGCAGAAAAAAACTCGAGTACGCTACTTTGGGGAGCGACATCTAGCCATAAATCAGAGCAAGAAAGAAAGTTGAGCCCTGCGCCAAAGCCAGTTTCAGCGATAGTGAATGAGGGGCAGTCTTGGTTTAGGCTTTGCCAAACTTGCTTTAAATCACTTTTCTGGAGAAATTCAGACTCATGTGAACCTGCCTCGTCAGAGGGTGAAATGTAAAATTCTTGGAAGAGAGGGCAGTAGGGCAACCCTTGTCGCCACTCGATGTCGGCAGTAATAATAGACACTATTTAAGACCAAACTCATGCATTATCTGTTGACACCATTGGCTTATGTAGCTATCACTGAGTTCCAGCTGATTCTCATCGTCTAGCGGTAGCCCAACGAAATATTTTTCGTCAGCTGTCAGGGCTTTTGATTCCTCAAAACGAAACCCCTCATTGGGCCATGATCCTACTGTACTGGCGCCTTGAGCAATTACTTTTGCCCATAAAAATCCTAACGCGTCCTGGAACCATTTGGGATAACCTATTTGATCCCCAAGTCCATAAAGAGCGACAGATATACCACTGAGATCAATCTCGTCGAGATCATCCCAGATTTCTTCCCAGTCTTCTTGCAGTTCACCAAAGTCCCATGTGGGAATACCCAGAATTAAATATTGGTATTCAGTCATGCGTTGGATCGAGTCTAATGAAATATCATGGAT
>Ga0308009_10001692_pt1 | contig 12399 bp, 12 predicted proteins | sample Neamet127_FD_203134 | JGI IMG/M metagenome (GOLD analysis project Ga0308009, IMG submission 203134) | Marine microbial communities from water near the shore, Antarctic Ocean - #127 | ecosystem: Environmental > Aquatic > Marine > Unclassified | place: Southern Ocean | collected 2014-07-24
GAAAGAATGTCGACAAGTATGGCAGGTCACGCGTTTAGCAGTAATTCCCGCAGCTAAGGTCGCGACTCGTAAAAACTTTCGAACGCCTGTCGAATGCAAATGGTATCTTCAGATCTCACCAGTAAGAAGGTGGATGGAGTATTTAAGGGAAGGTAATAGAAACGTCGATGGTGGTAGGGTATAGGGATTAGGATACCTCCTCTGCAGTGTCGGATTCATGGCAGCAGGAATATCAAGAGCCACAATCCATCTTGAACAGTATGAACATCGGTTTTTATGGAATAAACTTAATTCGATAATTGATATTTATGTACCAATTAAAACTAGTCAAGTCGTCAATCTAGAGGCGAAACAAACGGGAGTTAACGCTCTAAAAATAAAGTAAGAAGCGATCCAATATGACAGACACATTCGATTTCACACCCATCTTAGAAGGCGCCCGCGTAATTGTTCGTCCCATTGAAGAAGGTGATTGGGAAGGAATGTTTGCGGCGGCAGCAAATCCAAAAGTTTGGGAATTTCACCCCGTGACTGATCGCTATAAAGAGCCGGTGTTTCGTGCTTTCTTCGATGGGGCGATCGCTAGCGGCAGCGCGTTCACATTTGTTGATGGCGAGACCGGTAGAATAATAGGGTCTAGCCGCTTCAACGGCCTTGATGAAGAGTTAGCTGAGATTGAAATAGGCTGGACGTTTCTGGACCATGACTTTTGGGGTGGTAGCTACAATGCCGAGATCAAGAAGCTCATGTTGGATCATGCCTTTAAGTTCGTAGAAACGGTTGTATTTTGGGTTGGCGATACGAATATTGTTTCAATGCGTGCGATGGAGAAGATTGGTGGTGTGAAGCGAGAGCAGGTGATTGGCAGAGTTCTAGGCGGAATCAACTATCCACATATTATTTACGAAATTCGTAAAGCGTAGCGCTTACTAATCGCGAGCTAATAAAAAGGCCTCTTACTCTTTAAGGGTGAGAAGCCTTTTTAGTATCGAGCTGGCGCGAACCTATTGCTGCTTCGCTGCCTCTTCCGCTTCTTGACGCCTAGCACCGGCCAAGATACCTGGCATCGCGTAATTGCCCTCATGACAAGCATATTCGTAAAGTGGGCCTTTGGTTTCGTGATAGCTCATCTCTACAGTCCATGGCTGGCTGTAAAGATTGGAGTCGTCTACTGTAAACTGATAGACAATCTCGGTATCAGAATAACGGCTAAATCGTTCAGTGATTCGTCCTTCTGGAGAGATCGGAATAGAACTCTGCGACATCTGTAGCGGATTGATGTTGACCGTTTCTACGATTAGGGTATCGCCTTCATACCAGCCGCGAGAATCACCGAACCAAGGGGAGTGTACTTCAGGACGTGTGTTTGCTCTGGCCTCTTCAGCTGAATCGAAAAGCGGTACTATGCGAGCATCGTGCGCCATTTCAACGCTAATCATCAGATAGTTATCGGTCTGCACGAATTGATAAGTGCTGTTATACAGTGTGCCCATCATACCGGGGCCTGCGGTGTTTCCAAATCCGATGAGGCAGCGCTCGGCAATAGGTATTGCTTCTGGCCCAGAAGTATCACCCACGCCGGTGAGATAGCGTGCGCCGAAATTCGTTCGGTTTAAATTATAAGTTGGATTTTCTAGTCGGGGGATTTGACCATTCTCCGGATTTACGATTAGAGAAGTTCTAAATTCGCCCTTCACCAATGCCAGAGTGGAGCCTGGGTCGGTCCAAAACAGGTTGTAACCACGTAACCCGAAATCCTGTCCGCCAACAGGTGGTGCGCCGGTTTCCGGGTCGATGGCCGGGCCAGCTTCAACATTTTCTGCTGAGATGCCGGCGATGCTCATGCCCGCCACAATTTGTTCTGCCTCATCACCGGGCACGACGAGAGTCTCAAGCCCGCGCGGACGCGTGAGGCTAGTTCTAGAGGCATTGGTCCAAATACCACCTAGTTGCGGTATCTCCTGATCCTGAGCCACGCTCAAGGGCGAAAGCAAGGACATGGGGGCGCCCGCAATCACTGAGCTGAGGATAATTTTTGCTAATTTTGACATGGTTGTTCTCCCAGTTTCTTCGCCAATAGTCTTGGCAACGCTCGAATTCATCTCTGTGGCCTCATGATAATGGAATTAGCAGCAAATTACGGCATAAACAGGCTGTTTTGCCATTGCTCAATAGATTCATATTAAAGCTGGAGAGGGTTCGGCGACACACAAAACACTGATGAGGCTAGATGGCGTCACTAAGACTCGAAAGATTAAAACCGCGTACCTTCAGTGTTGGTACAACGATAGGAGTGCTGACCGAGCTATCATCACTATCGAATCGAAGCAGCTCTTAAGGTGGCCTCACCTAGAGCATTTGGTTTTGACATGGATTATGTTGCGCTAGAGGATATTCGCTAAAGCTTACTCATCATCGAATTTGTATTTGGTCGCCGTGGCGCAGATTTTGTGAATGGCCTGCTTGCCCTAACCCTCATTGGCTGGTTTGCGGTCACCGCAGGTTTTTTTGGGCAAACACTAGAAATAGCATTTTCTGAAATTCTGGGATATTCGCCCCTATTTGGCTATTAACAATAGTCTCTAGTGCACTAATTTTATTGACAACATTGTTCGGTTATAAAGCGATTGATAGACTCGCCTTGTTTGCGGTCCCTCTTCTAGTATTATTTCTCATCTACGTTGCTAACTTGTCTTTGGCTTCTGTTAGCTTTAGAGACTTACTAGATATTCCAAGAAACGTGCCTGCTTATTTCCCAACGGCAGTTTCAACAATGATAGAAATTAGTATATTTGGTGTGGTTCTGATGCCTGATCTATCTCGTTACGCAAGAAATACTCAAGACTGCATCACCGCATTAATATTAGGAAACGAGCTAGGCAATTCATTTTCTATGTTAATTGCCGTATTTCCGGCAATTGTAACAAATTTGCTTGACCCGATGGCTTATATGGTTATGTTAGGGGTCGTATTTTCAGCCTTTATTATTCTGGTCCATGCGACATGGACAACCAACAGCGTCAATCTTTATAGTACAACCTTGGCAGCTGCGGTTATTATGCCAAAGTTATCTGAATGAAAGTTGATGCTTTTTTGCGGCATATTTGGAACCTCCATGGCTGTGGCTGGTTTGGCAGATTATTTCATCATTTTTTTGGAATGGCTGGGAGTTATTGTTTCATCTATTGCAGGCGTCTATCTTATCGATTATTTTTTACTTAAACGAACAGTCTTCGACTTAGATAGTCTTGAAAGGGTCGAAGATTATGATAAGGCTGCTTTGGTGGCTTGGCTTACTGCAACTTTTTTATCAGGTTTAGCATTTTGGTTTGAAGTATCAATCATAGGTATCGCTAGTATCGATGCGCTGCTAATTACTATCCCATTGTATTTACTTTGTTTGAAAATTTGGCCAACTTGCTTTGAGCGAATCGAAGGGCGTATTTGTGAAAATTGGAATTGATGTTGGTGGCACCCATACAGATGCTGTGGTTCTTTCTGGCACTGAAATATTAGCAAGCCACAAAGCACTAACCTCTGCTGATGTGAAAGAGGGAATTGTAAAAGCTCTGGATGCAGTTATGTCCAGCGCCTCTTTAAAGCCTAGTGATGTGTCTTCTGTAATGATAGGAACCACCCACTTTACCAACGCTGTCATTGAACGAAAGCATTTGAGTCCCACAGCAATCATCCGTGCGTGCTTACCTACCGGAACAGGAATACCACCGCAGTATGACTGGCCTGAAGATATAGCTAATTTACTTGGCAACCATATTTATTCAATTAAAGGAGGTCATACTTTCAGTGGCGATGAGATTCATTCCTTGGATGATGGGGAAATTCATTCTGTCATCAAAGATATCGCGCAAAAGGGAATAGAATCTATTGCCATTGCTGCCGCATTCTCACCCATGAATCCTGTGCATGAGGTGTATTTGGCTAACAAGATAAGAGCAGAGATGCCGAGTGCCAATATTACCCTAAGTCATGAAATAGGCAGACTGGGTATATTGGAGAGAGAGAATGCGGCTTTGCTCAATGCTGCTTTAGGGACTCTTGCAGACGCTGTGGTTAGCAGTATGAAGCAAGCTCTGCTAGAAAGACAAATAGATTGTCCCTTCTACGTGAGTCAAAATGATGGCACGTTAATGTCGGCTGATTACATTGCCAGATATCCGGCGTTGACCTTTGCCAGCGGACCGACTAATTCGCTGCGGGGAGCGGCTATGCTCTCGAAAATTAGCGATGCGATTGTTGTGGATATTGGCGGGACAACATCAGATGTTGGTGTGTTGGCGAATGGTTTCCCTAGAGAAAGTAATAGCTTCATTGATGTAGGCGGCATACGTACAAATTTTAGAATGCCAGATATTATGGCAATTGGGGTGGGTGGGGGTAGTTTAGTTTCGGCTGATGGCAAATCTGTTGGGCCAAAATCGGTTGGACATCGATTGGTAACAGAAAGTTTAGTCTTTGGTGGAAACCAAATAACTGCGACAGATATCGTTGTGGCCGCAGGACTGGAAACCATAGGCGACACACAAAAAACTTCTCATCTAAAGCCTGAGATGATTAAAGCGGCAAATGACGAAATACATCGAAAAATTGACGATGCGATAGACAGAATGCGTCCCAGCGATGATCCAGTGCCTGTTATTTTGGTAGGTGGTGGTTCAATTCTTGTGTCACAGAAATTGAATTCGGCCTCAAAAATAATATGCCCCGAGCATGCAGGTGTGGCCAACGCGATTGGCGCTGCTATTGCGCAAGTGGGTGGAGAAGTTGAGTCTATTGTTAGCTACAGCAAAATAAAGCGTGAAGATGCGATTGCTCAGATCACCCAGGAAGCGAAAGCCAAAGCTGTGCTCGCCGGTGCAGATGGTAATTTTGTTCGAGTACTTGATGTGGAAGAAACGCCAATGAGTTATATGGATGACAATGCGGTGCGGCTGCGAATCAAAGTTGTGGGAGAGTTAAAAAAGTTGGTGAAGTCATGAAACAAATTTCAGCTGAAGATATAAAGGATCTATGCTGCGGTGCGGCATTTCTTGCTACCGGTGGAGGAGGCGATCCCTATGTTTCTCAGTTGGCAGCAGAAAGATTGCTTGAAAAGCACGGTCCAGCAAACTTGATGGCGCCTGAAGAGATTCCAGATGATTTTAATGTTGTGAGCATTGGCATGGTGGGAGCACCCACTGTGACTTTGGAACAACTGCCTACTGAAGATGAAGCGGTTAAGGCATTCGATGCATATGAACACCAGACCGGGCGAAAAATAGATGCCGTTATTCCCTTTGAAGTAGGTGGTGGTAATAGCACTATCCCACTTACAGTGGCGGCAATGCGTGGGGTACCTTGTATTGACGGAGATGGTATGGGAAGAGCGCTGCCGGAGGCTCAAATGATGACGTTTCCTATCCATGGTGTGAAGCCAACCCCCGCCGTATTAATGGATGCTTGGGGAAATAGTGCGGTTCTTCATAGCAATGATCCGCTTACTTTCGAGAAGCATATCCGCGCTATGGCAGTCGCTATGGGCGGCATGATTTGCTCTGCCGAGCACGGCATGACGGGGAAGCAAGCATCAGAAGCAGCAGTTCCCAAAACAATTAGTTTTGCCACACGGCTTGGCCGGTTACTTAGAAATCACAATGGCTCAATTGATGCGATTGAGTTAGAGCTCATTAGTCTGTTTGATAACACTCAGTACGGTGTCGTTAAAAGGCTATACACTGGCAAGGTATTAGATAGTGAGCGGAAAATCATTGGTGGTTATGATGTTGGCTCAGCCACATTGCAAAGTTTTGATGATAATTTGGAGCCGATGACTTTACTAATAAAAAATGAGTACCTTGTCGCTCAGGTAGGTAAGCAAGTGGTTGCATCGGTACCTGATCTTATCTGCATGGTTGAACAGGAGACGAGTCGCCCACTTAATGCAGAACGTATGCGCTATGGGCAGCGAGTTGCTGTTTTTGGAATAGGCTGTACTCATCACTATCGAACCGAAGCAGCTCTTAAGGTGGCCTCACCTAGAGCATTTGGTTTTGACATGGATTATGTTGCGCTAGAGGATATTCGCTAAAGCTTAGAGCGTTGAAAAAAGAAAAATCGTGGGGAGAAAGGAAGAAACCTCACCGATTGTTTTTTGTGAACTTACTAAAACTTACTTTTTTCCACTTGCTGCTAAGGTCTATCCCGTGAATTCATACACTGATTTTATTACTCTTCCTCACCTTTCACTCTAATCATTTAATTCGCTAATTTCAGCAGCTGGCTTTAAATATTGATCGTACCAACGAATCCAGCGTTCAAATCTATCTTTTTGAAAGCTTGGACGACGAATGCCATGGTGTTCATCTGGATAAACGACTAACTGAGTTTCCTGGCCTAGGCGTTTCATTGCGATATACATTTGCTCGGAATTATTAATTGGTACATTCCAATCTACCTCGCCACCCATCCATAAAGTTGGGGTAGTGATGTTTTGCACTTTATTGAATGGCGATAATTCGGCCCACAACTGAGGGTTCTCCCAAGGTAGACCGAACTCAAGTTCATACATGAGTTGATATTGATCATGACCATAGTTTGATGTTACTAGGCCGAGGCTAGCGCCCGACATTGCTGCTTTAAATCGTTGAGTTTGAGTTATAACGTAGTTAGTTAGAATGCCTCCATAGGACCAGCCACCCACTCCTATGCGCTGGGAGTCAACAACTCCGATTTCGATACCATAGTCGACTGCAGCCATAACATCGTCGAAATCATTTTCTCCCCATGCCGCCACCGTGCCGTGGGCAAACTCACTGCCATAACCGGTTGAACCGCGCGGGTTGGGCATGATTACAGCATAACCATTTGCTGCAAAAAGTTGGGCAGTATCGTTATAGCCAAAGCTAAACTGTGATGCGGGGCCGCCGTGTAACCAGAGTATCGTCGGGTAACGTGTGCCGGCTTGGTAGCCAATAGGCTTTACTAAAAATGCTTCTACCGGCGTGCTATCGGCGCTGTTAAAACGGAATTTCTCAACCTCAGCGCGGGCCACACTAGCAAGTGACTCATCGCTAAGAAAAGTAAGTCTTGTTAATTTACCGTCATCATAGTTATACAGTTCAGTCGGGGTGTCTGCGTTTGTCATGGCGAGTACAGCACTACCGCCACTTCTCGTGAAATCTCGAACGCTAACCTCATCACTAACCTCGCGTACGATGTCACCGCCGCGTGCTCTTACTCTGGCAAAGTGATTCATGCCGCTGTCTTCCAAGCGAAAATAAATGTCTCTGCCGTTGCTGGAATATTCAGGTTTGGAAACATTCCTATCAAGATTGGCCGTTAGAATAGAACGTTGATCGGCGTCAATTTCAGTCACTGCAAGATACTTTGTTGGTGTCAATGCAGAGCCACCAACATCAGGGCCAGTTGAGGTTACATAAGCGATGCTTTTGCTGTCAGGACTAAAAGCTGGAGAAAAGTCACGTCCTGGACTTGAAGTTACTTGGGTAAGAATGGGGTCTTTATCATCTACATTTACAACAAAAATGTCTGTGCCATAGTTAAGGTCAGGATTTTCAGAGCGATCGCTTACCAGTGCAATTGATTTTCCATCGGGGCTCCACACGGGATTGGAGTCATCATAGTCACCAAAGGTAAGCTGGATTGTTGTCTCATTATTTGGCGTGTAAACATAAATATGAGTACGTCTGCGATCAAGGTAACCGCTATAGTCTTGTTTAAATTGCATTCGATCAATAACGTAGGGTACAGCTTTATCATCGTCACTTTTGTCTTCGGTCAACTCGGCAAGCTTTGGATCGGTCAGAGTTAGCAACAGCCTATTTCCATCGGGTGACCAAGCATAATCTCCAACGCCCTGTATGATATCAGTTAATTGAACGGCTTCACCGCCCAAACGGTTTAGAGTCCAAATTTGAGTTTTAGCATCCTCTCCTTTGCGGGCAGTAAAGGAGAGAAAATTCCCATCGGGACTCCATTGAGGATCACTTGCTGAAGTTTCTTTATCGGTCATGGGAATAGGCTCACCACCGCTGATGGCAACCATGAAAATTTGTGTATTCGATTTATCCTCTTCCATATCCCGAGAGCGAACGACATAGGCTACCCAATCACCGTCTGGGCTAATCTGTGGGCTTGAGATGGATTGCAACGCCATGAGATTATCAATTGTCACTGGCTGTGATTCACCCTGGGCATGGGCAAATAAAGGGAAGAGAATAGACAGTAGGGAAAAACCTTTGATTTTTAGGTTCCTTTTCATAATCGAGCACTCCTAAACAGTTGTTCCATGTTGATATTTCTTCAGTTGGGGTAAGTTGAGCAAGCTCTAACCCTACTTAGATTTCTTCCAGACCAGAAGCTGATTGTTGGCCGGCATAGCATTGTCTTCGATGAGGGTTAAGTTAGCTTTAGTCGCCAATTTACTTACTCGTTCGAAATCCCGAACACCACTCGCTGGATCTCTATCTTTTAGCCAGCGGTCGAAGCCTTCATTACTCTCAGATGTAAACTCACCCGCATATTTAAAGGGGCCGTACACGATCAGTGTTCCGTCGGCTTGCAGAGCTTCGCCTATTCCCTTGAAGAAATTCTCAACCGAATCGGCAGACATAATGTGTAAGCTGTTAGCGCTGAAAATTGCAGTAGGCCTGTCGCTGCTCCAAACAGGGTGATTTACATCGATGGTTATGGCCGCAGGAAGGTTTGCGAGTTTTGCATCAGCAAGGCGCAGGTTGAGATTATCTACATTGCTAGGAATATCAGAGGACTGCCAATGAAGATTTGGTAGGTTCGCGGCGAAATGAACGCAGTGCTGACCGGTGCCGCCGGCCAGCTCAAGTACTTGGTCGCCATCTTTAAGGTGCCGTTCAAGTATTTCTAGGATGATATGCTTATTATTCTCGCAGGCTTGGCTAAAGGGGAGTTCATGCATAGTAATTATTGCGGGTCGCGCAGAAAGACTGGCTGCATTGGTGTTGAGTCCTCTTCGCTATAGCGGTAGCCCTCTACGTCGAACTCCTTAAGCTTCTCTGGGTTCTTGATTCTGTTCTGAATAATGTAGGCTGTCATGTAGCCACGGGCTTTCTTTGCAAAGAAACTGACGATCTTGTATTTCCCATTCGAGAAATCTTTGAACACAGGAGAAATAATTTCAGCGTTAAGCGATTTTGGTTTGATTGCGCTGAAGTATTCTATTGAAGCGAGATTAACCAACACTGGATTTTTGTCTTTCTCGAACAATTCGTTGAGGTTCTCAGTAATTTGGCCATCCCAAAATTCGTAGAGGTTCTTGCCCTTCTTGTTCTTGAAATTAGAACCCATCTCAAGCCTATAGGGCTGCATCAAATCCAGAGGTCGAAGCAGGCCGTAAAGCCCAGACAAAATTCGCAAATGATTCTGTGCGAAATTTAGATCTGCAGTAGAGAATTTCTCTGCTTCTAGACCGATGTAGACGTCGCCCTTGAAGGCGAAAATGGCTTGCTTGGAGTTCTCTAAATCGAAAGGTGTATGCCAGTTTGCGAAGCGCATATGATTGAGTTCCCCCAAGGCGCTGCTGATATGCATAAGCTCGGAGAAATCTTCAGGGCTTAGCTTCTGCAATTGACCCACAAGTTGTGTGGACTCTGCGAGATATTGTGGATCAGTAAACTTTCGAGTGGGGGCCTTGGTTTCGAAATCGAGAGACTTGGCGGGCGATACTACAATTAGCATGGTCTGATTACTCGTCTATTTAGTTGAATATTAGTTAAACGGATAAGGGCTATTCCTGATCTTCGAATTCCAACCACCATTCTAGCGGCGTCGTGCCGTCTTCGGGATCGTAAACGTTTCCATAATACCAAACTGTGTCAGGATAATCTTTGATCACAGCGCTTAATAGCTCCTCAATGACTTGGAAGCCGATGGAAAAATGTATGCTGTAAACCAATGCGCGATCGGTTTGCTTGTCTAAGCAGCCTCCAAGCTTTTCAATCTTCGCCGAAAGGTTTTCTGCCAACACATCTAGTTGATGAACGCGGAAGACGCGAATGGATAGATTGCCGCTGCGACGCAGCAACTTATATTCTGCCGAAGAAACGTTGATGACTTTGAGTTTATCTCCAGCAGCCAGGTTGCGAGTCAGCAAAGGGGAGCGCACGAGCCGCACCTCGTCTTCGGTATCCTCGACCAATTCGACTTCGAGGCTCTCGAAGACTGGGTCGCCGTCGGGATTGATGCCTGCTAGAAATGGGAGCTCGAAAATGTCGGCTGCTACGGGATCAGTAGGAGAACTCAATGTTTGTACCTTGGTTAGCCCTGTGGATGAATGCATGTTTAGTAGGTAAGCTTGCTGGAGATAAGGCTCACATAGGTGGCTATGGACGACAATGATAGAGCGACTACAGCGAATTGCCAGTATTTTAGCTAGGTTTCGGCTGCCATTATTCGTCTTAGCTGGATTTTCTCTGTTGGTGATCGTTCTCAGTGTGCTGGATAACCCACTGCTCGATAATGACAGGCTCTTGATGCCCGCTATCCTTGGGTTCTGTTGGGCGGTGATGCTGTATAGCATTGGTAAGCTCTTTCAGGAGATACCGGACAAGGCCGGCAGTGAAGCGACTTTCCGCAGGCGAATGGGCGTGCGTGTGAGAAGGGGAATATTGTGGATTTTGGGCATTTTGACGGTAGCGATTGCGGCGGGCCTCCTTATTCTTAGCTATCAACTGATGCGTGTGTGGCTATGAGTCTTAGCACTGGCATCCTCATAGAGCCCTGCTATGTATGCAATAATGGTCGATCCTGTTAGGTAGAGTGTAAGTAGTAACTAGATCGGGTAGCGCAAACAAATGAATAAGAACAATGGCGCTTTAGCGCACACAAACACCATGGAAAAGCTTTCTCTTCTCATCGATGGGTTGTCGAGTCGTCTAGGCCGAATTTTCTCCTGGCTCACTCTTACTATGGTGATTGTTATGGCTGCCATCGTTGTGCTGCGCTACGTGTTTCAAATTGGCTCGATCGCGCTGCAGGAATCGGTTATATATATCAACGCGCTTATATTTACTTTCGGTGTCGCCTATACGCTTAAGGAACAGGGTCATGTTCGGGTCGATATTTTCTATAGTCGACTTAACGAAAAGAAGCGTGCTTGGGTAGACCTATTCGGTTCACTACTTTTCCTCGTTCCTTCTACCTGTTTTATTATCTGGATTAGTTGGGACTATGTTGCCGTTTCCTGGCGAATACGGGAAGCATCGGCAGAGTCCAGTGGCCTACCTTTCGTCTATTTATTGAAGGTAGTGATCCTCGCCTTACCTGCCTTACTATTACTGCAGGGAATTTCAGAGATAGCTAAATCAATTTCTATCATCAAGCGGCGAGACTCCTAGTGATCGAATTCATTCCCATTCTCTTTTTCTTGATCGTGTGTCTCGTGCTGATGGCAGGCTATCCGGTTGCTCTATCGCTTACTGGCGTGTCATTGGGGTTCGCTGCATTAGGAACGATGAGCGGTGTTTTCGATACGGCCTATATTTCACTTATTCCAAATCGTATCTACGGTTTATTGATTAACCAAAACTTGTTTGCTGTGCCGCTGTTCGTATTCATGGGAACGATGTTGGAGCGAAGCCGCATCGCAGAAGACTTACTTAAGAATATGGCTATCGTGTTTGGGAAATTTCCTGGTGGTCTCGGAATTTCAGTCGTCATTGTTGGCATGTTGCTGGCTGCGAGCACCGGCATCGTCGGCGCAACGGTCGTCACTATGGGCATACTCTCTTTACCGACGATGATGAAGGCAGGATATAAACCCTCACTGGCTTGCGGCACGCTTTGTGCAACAGGAACGCTTGGGCAGATCATTCCGCCTTCTATCTGCTTGGTGCTGCTGGGAGAAGTTATCTCGAACGCGTACCAACAGTCTCAATTGAATGCAGGTGTGTTCGCACCCGACTTTGTTTCGATCGGTGACCTGTTCGCTGGCGCGATAATTCCGGGTCTGCTGCTAGTCATTGCCTACGCGACCTATATGTTCGTCATCGCCATGTTGAAACCCTCATACGCTCCACCGATGGTAATCGATGAATTGGATGAGGGAGCGAATGTCTTCACGGCGTTATTTAAGGGCCTGTTTCCTCCGGTGCTGCTCATGGTAGCTGTGCTGGGCTCGATACTTCTGGGAATAGCGACGCCAACCGAGGCAGCGAGCGTTGGGGCGGTTGGCGCGATGATTCTGGCCCTAATAAAGGGAGCTTTAAACCTGTCAGTGCTGCAATCGGTGAGCATAGAGACCATGCGTGTTACCTCGATGGTATATCTAATTTTAGTCGGCGCGACGATTTTTTCGTCGGTATTTAGAGGCTTTGGTGGAGATGTACTGATTGAAGAGCTGCTAATGAG
>Ga0308009_10001700_pt1 | contig 12346 bp, 17 predicted proteins | sample Neamet127_FD_203134 | JGI IMG/M metagenome (GOLD analysis project Ga0308009, IMG submission 203134) | Marine microbial communities from water near the shore, Antarctic Ocean - #127 | ecosystem: Environmental > Aquatic > Marine > Unclassified | place: Southern Ocean | collected 2014-07-24
TGTATTCATCAATTCCAAATAGTTTGGCTAAATCATCACCTGTTTCTTTGACAAATGCTTCATACATTAGAATTTTGTTGGCATTTCCCTTTCCAGTAGCGAATTTCTTTATCTCAGATGGTGCAAATATTTTCAATTCTCCTTGGCTGAATTTGTTTAGTGTATATTTAAGAATGCCCGTGTTCTCTCCTATATTGAACACCTGACCCTTGGCTCCAAACGCATAGCCCTCAAGACCAATATGAATGGTGTAGCCATTATATACAATATTCTCTCGAATGAAATCTACAGTTATCTTAGCAAGTTTGGTAAATCGTTCTAGATTATCTGCATACTCATATAGAGGCAGTCCAACTATATTAGGTGACCACTGACCCTCTGATTTCTTCCTGTTTGTAATAAACATAAACTTACAGGATTCATATTTAAATTCTCCTTCACAACAACATATTGCTGGTGAAGTCATTGAATAATCTATTCCAACTATCATAGGTCATTCCATTTCTTCATCAGTGTGAATATCACTACCTGCACAAAACGGACAAGAAATTACTTTGTAAACATCATCATCTAATTGGTGTTCGATTATGCAAGTTGCCTGGCACTCATCACATTGCACATTAGTTGTTATCATTAAATACTCCTAGTAAGTTTAACTGCATAGATTGTACCATTTGTGGGTTCCAATATTTGTTACGTTTTTGTACCCGCTTTTCTCTAAGTCTACTTTGGCTGTATTTGCCAAGTTACCGTGATTTGAATAGACCAAGATTGGAGTATTTTCTGTTACGTTGTCATTTGCATCACACCATCTAAGAAGTTTTGAGTGTGGTACATTAACTGCATTATGAAGTTTTCCACCAGCATTCCAATCAACTGGATTTCGCACATCAACAATAACACCACCAGCGTGAAAAATTTCTAATATTTCTTCGCAAGTCATCTGTGTGCCTGAGCCACCAAATACTTCTTCGTATGCAAGGTTTTCTTCTAGGCGCTTTTTGTTATCCCGTACAGTCTGCTTGTAATACGCTTGCATTACTTTGTCCCACGGCTTTGCTACCTTATCCATTGTAATCACCTCCAACTATGTCCGATTAAATCTCCAGCACCACGGTCCTCGTCTGAGATTGCCGTTTTGCTATGGCTGACTTTCATTATTTTATTCCATTTTTCAGACCCACATTCGCAGAATCCTACTTGGTCTTCCATACCTTTCTCAGACCATTTCATCATTCGGTCTACTTCTAGACCACACTTATCACATTCAAAACTAAATATCGGCATCTTTGCTCCTTTTTCCACTCAAATATTGAGGATAATCATCGTCTTTCTTTTTGCACCACAATTCAAAATGTTTGTGTACTTTTCTACAATACATACCAAATATGAATATATCTCCAGGCAAGAATGCCCAAGATGCAGTCAAATATATGTATGTCAACCACAAACACTGACCACCTAGTCCAGTGTATGCACCTAGTTTAATATTTCCAGATGTGAGTAAATAGATAGTCGTTGCTGTAACGAGATTGGCAACAATAGCCAGTATCAATAGCCAGTCTGGATTGAACAATGTTTATCTCCTTACACACGTTTCCATTTATTAAGGGCCATCTTTGCTTGAAGACCTTTAAATGTCCTCGATTTAATCTCTAAATTAACATCTTTAATCGTCATACCAGAAAGTACCATATCATTAATATCCTTTTCTTTGATGCTTTCGCTCCAAATACTAACTGAATATCCCTTCTCGATAAACGCTTCTATCTTCTTTACAATCTCTACATTTCTACATTCATTATCCATTACGATAACAAACTCGGTCTGACTATTTAGATGACAATTTGCACTAAGGTCTGAACCAGCCATTGCAATTGCATTATCTATAAACAGACTGTCTAATGGTCCTTCAACAACATAAACTGGTTTGCGTTCATCTATTGTATCAAGACCGAATAATTTACACTCATCTTCTGTTACTTTAATAGTTATATAACGTAGAGGATTGTGTTTATCAAGAGAACGTCCTTGGAAAGCAATCATCTTCCCTTTCTTATCGAAAAATGGAATGATAAGGCGACCCTCATCTTTGATGATATTTTTGAATTTATCTTTGACTATTGAATTAGTCCACTCTTGGAAAGTGTCTGTATAGAACAATCTAGTGTGCTGGTGGGAGGGTATTAGTCTACTCTCGACATAAACCCTAGCAGGGTGGTCCGCAGCCAATCGATTGATACTAGTTAAGTATTTGAGTGGATTATCAGCGAAGGAGGGGGTTTTGTTGGTTTTGAAGAAATCCTGATTCTGCTCCTTTACTCTTGCAGACGGCTTCTTTCTCGTGCCAAATTTCTCTAGTACGTATTCTCGTTTAAGGGGTGGGGCGACTTGGTCAATCAACTGTGTCAATCCCATAGCGATTCCGCAGTTGTGACACTTATACATACAATCGCCTTTGACTTCAAAAATGTAGCCACGTGCTTTGATTTTGTCTTTTGACGAATCTCCGCAACACGGACACCTGAAATTCCAGAGCGATTTGCCCTTCTTTTTGAATTGCTCGAGGCGTACCCCAAGAATTCCGATATACTTTGTGTCTATATAGTCCATTGTAGTATTATACACGAACTAGAATGGTTTGTCAAGTTAAATAATCACAATCGTTGCAATAATCTATATCGTCCTCTTCTTCGGACAATTTGACACAAGGTAGGATATTTGAGTAGTCATTCGACTCCTCAGCGATTTCTTTTTGCTTTTTGTGGCATTCCCATTTTAGCGGACAAGTACAGCAACAAACCTTTGGTGTGGAAGTTCGGAAAGGGCAAATTACAGGTACAATTTCGCTACTACAGAATAGTAGTTTAGTTGACATTACCTTTACCGCCTGATTACCTGAAACACTGGGTCACGAGGATGTTTCATTAGCATTCCGCCTTTTGGATTTTTCTTAGCGTATGCTGACACTCCCCTTGCCCAATCTGTCTTCCCTACAAATGAGTTCCATCGTTGATGTTTCTTTCGTCCGAGACGTACATTAGCATACGTATCAGAATCTGGTGCAGTCCAATAATTGCTTCCGAATGCTGTTCCATCAGGTGCAGTAAATAGGGGTACATCTTTCTGAACATTAACTGCTCCCCCACCATCACCTACTGTAACGCTTTCATCAATATTGGTAGCATAAATCGGCTTCTTCTTTTTCTTTTCACGCAAACGAGGCTCTCTACGATTATCAGATGGTTTTTCCATTCGTAGATTTTTTGGGTCATTATTCATAGGGTCGTTATCAGCGTGACCGACATCCATACCCTTTACTGCTTTATCACCCATTGCTCTTCGGGCCTTATTGCGACTAGAACGTCTGGCAATTTGTTCCGCTGACCCGTGATAGTTGGCGTATTCTTGGCTATAATTTCTTTTCTCATCGATACTCATTTCAAGTTCTCCAAAAGTACGTGATTCTCCATCAATGCTTTCATTTGCAGTGATTCGGTCAACGTCATAATATTATTACAATGCTCGACAAAGGCTTCGTCTAGCATCTCTCCATTCGCACCGTGTTTGCACATTTCTTCTTTGAACAAAAAGTATGCGGCTGCCGCCTTACCTAATTTGCCCTTCATACCAGGCACTTTTTCAAGAAGTTGTTTTAATTTTCGTAGTAGTCTATGAAACAGCGTATAGTTATTTTTCTGGTCAGGTGTTGAGCGTTTCTTCATAATGACATTTCCTTTGTCATCAATGATACCCAACTTATATGCTTCCCATTCAGTCCAGTCTAATGATATGAACTTTGCGAACTTGTACACAAAATACAAGTCCATCATTGCAGAACCACCACCTTGACCTGCTTCCATTATAGATATAAATTTCTTAATGTCGCCGTCTTTTTTAAATCCCGTGGTTGTCATTTCATATCTGCCCTTATAATTTCTTGTACTTTTTTATCAATCGTCACTAGCGATTTAATATCTGGTGTTAAAGCATTTATCTCATTCAAAAATGTCGCAATAATCTCGTGATAATTAGCATCAATCCTGTACATCAAAATACGAGTACAAGCCAATGGGCCAAACAAATTAACTAGAACCAACAAATGATTCATTAGCAATCTACTCTTCAATTCTCCCGTATCGCAATACTTGGATATCAATCGCTTTATATATTTAATGCGATTGATATCTTCAAAGAATTCATCACTACCGTCGCCCTGCTTATCAGCGTAATGGGCCGCCATATAGAACATCATATTCTGATTGTTTAGGGTCGGAAAGTAATTTTCTATTGGTTCGGGTAACATCTTCATCATCATTTTTTACCGGCTCAACCTTATATGGACATTTTGGTTCAATTTCTTGTGTTATCTCTGTAGATATTACTTTTAGAAACATCTATTAAACCTCCCAGAAAGGTGCTCCTCGAGACGTTCCGGTCTGACTGCCCTTAGGCTTAGGACCACTTGTCCACGCACCAGTTGATTTATCACGTAAGAGTACGTGTCCAGAAACTTTTCCAACACCTTCTTTTACTTTTTCAACAACTTTCTCTAACACTTCCTTGATTTTCACGGCTTCCTTTTCGTCTGTTGCGTGAGAATGTTCTGTATCCCCGGCAGAATGGGTGTGAGTTACACCATCATCGTGTGTATGCTCTACTTCTTCTGAATGAGAATGTTCTACATCTCCAGCAGGGTGAGAATGGATTGTGCCATCTTCGTGAGTGTGTTCAGAAACTTCACTCTCTTGATGCTCAATCAATTGTTTGACAAGGTCGGCTTTAACCAAACGCCTATCTAACTCAATTCCTATAGTACGTCCATAGGCTTCAAGTTGTACCTTATTCAATTTCTTCAGTTCTTTTTTGCTTCTACTCATTATTTAATTCCTCAAAAATTTCTTTAGACCCACGGGCTTGTCGGTCTTCGCTTTTTGGACGCTCTTCAGGAATAACCTGGGCTGCCTTCAAATCTTTATTTTGCTGAATGGCTGCCTTTAGAACACCTTTTTCATCTTCAACTTTATTATCGGCCATAATATTCTCCTTATGCTATATAGCAATTCAATTCATAGCCGTGTTTACCTTTGCCATAAATTTGAATTTGTAGTTTTTTTCTATCGATTTTTCCGTTCTTGGTCAAATCAATCTTGTAGGTGTTTGTCTTGCCTTCACCTGGTTTGCGTGGACCAGTAGCGATTTCGTGAAAATAACTATCTTCATCTACTTCGTACTTGGCTTTAGTTGCCACACTCATTGCTTCTTCTACTGCCCCACTAAATGTTTTGTGGTCGATTTTATATTTTGTTTTGGCTTCATCTAATGATTCCATTGCCATCTTTTTAACTAGAGCGTGGAATTCATCATCCGCTTTAATCATATTCTTTGCTTTTTGTCTGATTGCTTTATGTTCTTTGCCACCAGCCATTTTCTTATACAACACATCAAATTTTTTCTTCTGGGCAGAAGTCATTCCACTCTCATCGGTACCCTTTTTCTTGGCTTCTTCAAGTGCTTCTGTATGCTCTTTTGTGTGCCTGGTGCCGTCACGAAAATCTTTAAACTTTAAAGTTAGGTTAGGATGCTCAATGATAACTTCTCCAATCTTTAGAGTATCTTCATTAGCAAGTTGCAATTCTTTAGCAACTAATGGGTCATCCCCAAGTCCTTTTTTAATCTTTTCTATCGCCATAAAAGCCTTAGTCATCTGACCAGAACTCTTTTTGGCAATCTTGATTGCTTTATCAATAAGGGCTTTGCTAAACTTCCCCTCATCGATATTGCTTCTATATTCCTTAAATTCTGTATTTTTCATTTTTCTAGTTTTCCTAAATTCTTTATAGTCATCGGTTTCTAAGGCCCATTGTTCTGGTGAAAGTGTATAGCCAGATACTGAATCACGTACCGCTTTTTGCTTCTTATTCATCAGGCTTGTCCAACCCCACCCCTATTACTGATTTAACATCCTTGTTTTGAATAGAACATACAACTGCATCTCCCATATCCCAAACTCCGATGTTTGCACCCTCATCTAATGAAGTGATAAAATCTTTCGCTTCTTTAGTAGATGCCATTCTTGTTAATTGACGCAATTTCCCATTAATCTTACATCTAACGGGCCCTGCTTCCAATTTTTTCAACAACTCTTTTTTAGTCATAATAAGTCTCCATTCTACCTTTCGGACCTTGCTCTTCCCGCTTTCGCTCCGCGGTCGATTAGGGCTTTAAGTAAATCTCCTGTAGGAATATTGTCCACAATCCATTGATAAATCTGTTTCTGTATAGACTTTTGAGTTTCCATACCTTTGCCACGCTTTTTCAAAGTAAGATATTTGAAATCCTTGATAACATCAGAATTTTTCTTACCTGTTATATCACTAATACGTTCTTTCTTCTTCCCACTTGGGTCAGAGTAAAACACTGTGTTTTCTCTATTATTTAGTATAACGTGTATCTGACCATTTAACTGGATTTTCTTGCCAGTTCCTTGAATCATCTCAAACATCGTCTGAGCGGCACCCTCGTGAGTAGTGAACATAATATCTTCGGGCACAATACGACCTCTTGTTGGGTCTAAATTGTTCTTCAATGATACTTGATAATTTGTCAGAACCCATATAAGATGAATATTTGCTGGATTATATCCCGCTCTCAAAAGTCGAGGCATAAACTTCGCTATATCATTGATATGCTTTGCAGTAATATCAAACATAATATTAGGAAGAACCTCTTTCTTGTGTAGGTTATCCAGCATCAGAGACAATGTTTTGTCCTTGATTCCCAGAGCATCTACAAATTTATGTAGTGTGAAAACATCTTTGGGAACTGTTAAATCTAGTCCTTTAATTTCTTTATACTTGTCTGGGTCGCCTTTGAATACATTATTCTTGTCGAATTTAGCAGGGTCTTTCTGCATATTAGCCATTTTCAAGAATATCTTTTTCCACTCATCAACATCACGAACCTTGTATTTTTCTTTCTCTAAGAAATTGGCAGCCGCAAACCCCTTTCCAGAACCTGCACCACCAGCCAAGAAACATATCTGTCCATACTTCTTACCATTAGAAAGAAGGATTAACTTCTCTTCTAATTGTTCTTGTTCGACAAGATATGTGTTAAAATTTTTCATTTATTCTTCTTCTTAAAATTCGTTATGCGAGTTTTCCAAGGCCCTTTGGCCATATCTTCCTCTGAATCGTGAATTGCTTGAAGGAAATGGGGAAGAACTCGTCCTTTACCCATCTCAAACCACGCTTTCTCAAAATCATCTCGCTTTGCCCGTTTAACTAAATCTGCTAGTTTATTCTCGACATCCTTCTTTAATTGACTCAATAGCATAGAACCGAATCCACGAATCATTACTGTTGGGTCAGAAGGGTCGGCACTTTTTGAGTCTATCTGTCCAGTCTTGCCTTCTAGAAGAACTTTTGCTGTTTCTTTAAGATTAGTCATTTTGTCTCTCTTTGAAACTTTTTAGCCAATTCATTTTTATACTTTGTTACTAAATCATCCATTTCTTTAACAAGGGCTATCTTAGTAAAGGTGTCTTTAGATTGTCTAATCTTGTTCCAAATGAGTGTTATTTTATGTTCCATAATACTATTTATACTCTTAACTTGGGGTCAGAGGTTTTGAAATCTTTCTTACGCATCACGGTCTTGGATACTAAGTCAAATTCCTTGCTCTTCTCATCATACTTTAGTATAAATGGAAGATTTATTTCTGTCTGTGTATCATTTAATACGGCTTCAGCATCAGGTCCAAGTTTTGGAATCTTCTTGCCATACTTTTTGTATGTCAATCTGAATAGTCGTACCAATTCTGCTACATTGATATCTTTTCCATTACGCTTATCATTTGCTCGGTCGAGGAAGTGCCTTGTAAATTCTACATCAATTCCTACTTGCCCAAACAATTTATCAGCAAATTTCTCTACTTGACTTAAATCTACTTTAGTAATTTCTTCTATTAGGTAATCAGAGAATGGTGTATCTTTCTCTTCTTTAATGCCCATCCCTTTACGGACTGCATTATATAAGTCCTCTGCATCTTTGTCTTTTGCCATCGATGGAACACCAGTTTTAAATGTTTCCAAGTCTCCATCTGTCGCATACCCTCTCATAAGAGTGGCACTCATTGCGTTTGATTTTCCTCTGGCGACACCCGCTTGGGTGACTTCAAAGTTATCGAATTCGTATGATTTTGATTTGTCTTTGTGCTTAATGTATGGTCGAATGTTTTTCTCAAATTGGGCAACTCTGTCGCTTCCCACAACCATCGTAACATCTGTATATCCTTTATCAGATAACCATTTCAATGCTTCAAAGGCAGTACGCACTTTGGAGTCCTTAATACACATTTTACCCCAAAACTTTTTCATAAATTTAGTTTTGTCGTTATAGGATAATGGATTTTTCTTTTTATCTTGTGTCTGAGAAGTGAACACCATTGGAGTTCCACCCTTCGATTTCGCTTGTTTAATGATATCGTTAATCGCTATCTCGTGTCCAGAGGTAATAGGATTAAAACGACCAAACGTAAATACGACTGGTTTGCCTTTTGCTTCTTCAAGAAATTGGAGATACGATTGCATTATTTTCCCCAGTCCTTTATGGCATTGAAGTTGTTTCGACTAAATTCAAGCCTATTAACAAATTTCACTGCTTGATTAGTAAGATGGTCGACTGCTACAAATCCCTCAGGACCAGTAACTTCATATCCGCTACCCTTTTTAATAAATGCTGGCAGAGTGGATACCTGTTCCATCTTCTTAATGATAGCCAACTTGATATTGGCAACACTGTTATGCCATTCAATAGTGTAAGCAAGAGTGCTTCCCATTTTCCTATCGCTGTTGATTGTTTTAATCATAGCATCGAGTTCGGCTTGTTGTTTGGCTTTACCTTTGTCAGATTTCAACTTATCAATCTTAGGCTGATACCGCTTTCTAATGAAATCGATAAAACCACCAACTGCTTTTTGCTTGTTGACGAATCCTTTGCCGTCCCTCGTTAGTGAATTGATATAGATGTTTAGATTGAATGATATGGTTCCTTCTTTATCTGCGTTGTGGAATAGAACTTTCATTGCATTCTTATTAAGTTTTTTCAAATCTGCTTCTGCATCCGCAATGTCTTTATTAACAGATTTCAATTCATCTGCGGTTAAAGTAGCAGTTCCTGATACATCTTGGAAATTAACATCACCCGCCCATACGTCTTTGGATTTCTTCAATTGGTTAGTATTGACGTTAAATACGGCCGATAGGTCTGCAATTGTTTTACCAGTATATGACGTATGCCAGATAACTCCAACTTTTGCCGATGTCATTTGCTTGGCTAGAGGTTGGTCAACAGGTACAGCGTAAGTGATAGTATTAGGTGTAAAGGTAATATATTTGTCACCATCGATGGTTTCTTTCTTAATGTCTGAATCAACAAACATAAAGTCCCCTTGCCAAATTCCCTTAATTCCTAATTGAGGAAAGTATTTGAGGGCGATTTTCATCTTGTCTGCCAACTGTGCGGCGTGACCGTGATTATCATCAACATCTTTTGGTGTGTAATTAATTTTTGGATTCTTGTTAAATAGGGCTTTGGTAGCAACAAAGAATTTGCCATTCTCTGGATTAGTTCCAGCAATAATCGAAGGTGCTCCATCAACTTTACTTGTGATGTTAAGCCCTTTCTTAGTATTTCCTTGAAGAGTTTTAATAACTCCTCTCAGAATTTTGAGTGCTTCTACTCCACCATCATAGCCATCATTGAAGATAGCATCTTCCAAATGTGTGAGATGGGTAAGTTTTTCTTCTGCTAAGTATGTTTTAAATTTTATCATTTTCCTACCTTAAAGCCAATTTTATTTCTGTTAGGATTAGGTGCTCCACCACCCCAACTGAACTTAAATTTTAGATTCTTAAATTTTTCGTGTTTTGCTACCAAGGTATTCTTCTTAACATCAATGTTCAGTTGTACTAGTGTAATCTGTCTGACCATCGTTGTCAACTCTTTATCGTACTTTTTTGTTAATACTTCTGTAAGATGATGTCCCATTGGGCCTATAACGAAGCCAATAATTCCTTTACCCTTCAGTTTAGTCCAACTTGACTTATCAACTTGCTTGTTCATAGTATCGTGGAATGGAGCAAGGGCTTTCTGAATTTGTGAATTTGTCTTAAAACTATGAAGCCAAGTGTCAATGTGATTGAGGCTTGGTTGTTTACTACCCACTGCTTTACACAATGCTTTATAACCTGGAGTCTGTAGTTTGCTGTTACTCTGTACAATACCTTCCATAACGGAAGCATCTTTTAATATGAATAACACATCAAGTAATTTTTGTTCCGTTTTACTAAAACCCTTTATATATTCTGGGTCTTTCATATGTTCTTCAAGAACATCTGTTAAATTACCAACAGTAGTAGAACTTCCACCACCAGACTTTACTGAAATTGGATATCTTATTTTACCTCGAATGCCATAAAAATCTGCAAGAGGTTCATTTATTGCCGATGGAAAATACGCTTTAGTAAATCCAATATTCCTACACGCCCAGATGCCAGCAAGAATTTCACCGAAATCTTTTGAGATGGTTGCCAAATCTCTTTTGGAAACTTCATCGGGTGGTAGTATGTCAGAGATATCAATGGACTTTCCCTTTTCATCTGCTTTTTCTAAGAGGGCTAAAAGAAACTTTTTCGTATCTTCAGTCAATTTATTCATTGACTTGATAGAGGTTTTAACCACTTTCTTGATTTCGCCAGGAGTAAGTTCTTGTCCACCAAGATGAAACGCATCTGGAGTCAATTGCTTAGTTGTAAGGGATTGTGATTTAGTATCACCTGCTGACCTTGTTTGATTAACAAACAATGTCTTACCAACGTCTGCAATAGTGATATCAAACGTATCATATGTGCCAGAACAATTTTCCGTACTGTCTTTAATCTTAATATCTTTGAATTGCTTGAAGAAAGCAACTGGGTCAACACCAACGGCTGCCCTAACGTGCCACGATACACCAGTTTTAGCGCCTGCAGTCACATCGATTCCGAGAGGTTGAAGTAACGCACTCAAATAATCTTTGACTTCTTTTTCTGCTGGCTTGGCTTTTGCCTCGTGTATTGTGCGTAAAAATGTACTAAATTTTTTCATCAACGGCCTCAAATCTTGAGTAAACTACTCTATATCTCATATTTATAAGTTTCAGTCATTACATCTTAAAATCTTTAAATGACTTTTTCTTGCCACCAGAGAACATCGACTCAGCCTGCTCATATGTCTTAATATGACTGGTGGACGAGGAGGTAGTGCCTATGATGTCTTCCTGTGCTGATTGCTCTGCATCGTACCATTTCATCTTAGGTTTATCGATGCCTATAACAAAACGTCTATTTTGAGCAATATCACCGTGTCGATTCTTCAACTGCTTAACCATAATCTGATTCAGTTCTTCTAATTCTTCGGTCTGGATAAGAGCGAGGAAGAGGTCAGCCGTTGCTGGCAGACCGAAACTTTCAGATGTATCTTCTAACCCTACATCGGAATTACCGAAGCCTGAGCGAGTAGTCTGAGTTGCAGACCAAACAGGAAGATTAAATTCAACTGCTAGTCCACGTAATTCTTCGGCTATTGCTTTGACATACGTATAAGAATTAACCGAATTTGAACCAGCAAGTCGTTGAGATGCACAAATATTCAGATAATCTACATAAATGATATCTGGCTTGAAGGTTTTCTTCAGAGCCAGTTCATTCAATAAATGTCTGAAATGACCTGTGTGAGCCTGTGATGTAGGGAATTCCTTAATGATTAGTTTACCTTTAATCTTAGTTTTAAGGTTTTCCATCTTCTTATCATATATTGGCTTTGTAAGGTCTTTCAGATTATCTAGTTTTATATCGAGTAGATTTGCATCAATACGTTCAGCAATTTTTTCTTCAGCCATCTCCATTGTGACATATAGAACATTCTTTCCTAACGTCAAATTAGCGGCTGCCATATGACACATACCAATTGTCTTACCGACACCAGTACCTGCCATTAGAATATTAAGAGATTTTCGAGTGACTCCACCATTGGTAATCTTATTCAGATATTCAATATCAAAAGGAATCTTCTCCTCTTTTGCGTGGTAAAAATCGAATCGAGCATCGGAATCTTCTAAGAAATCGTGTCCAACGTGATTATCAAAGGTTACTCCAAGGGCATCTGCTAATAGTTCTGGGATTGCACCTTGAGTTTTATCCCCTTTCTTACCATCAATGATTTCAATTGATTCCATAATAGCGTTATAGACTGCTTTGTCCTTGCAGAACTTTTCAGTCTCATCTAGGAGCCACTGTTCATTG
>Ga0308009_10001705_pt1 | contig 12302 bp, 9 predicted proteins | sample Neamet127_FD_203134 | JGI IMG/M metagenome (GOLD analysis project Ga0308009, IMG submission 203134) | Marine microbial communities from water near the shore, Antarctic Ocean - #127 | ecosystem: Environmental > Aquatic > Marine > Unclassified | place: Southern Ocean | collected 2014-07-24
GTAACTGACGGCCAGGCGCGGGTAGGAATTGGACGCGAAGGATGCGCCGGTCAGGATGATATCGACCGTGCCCAGTTGCAGGCCCTGGTTGATGTCGCTTTCCTTGCCCAGGCTGGAGGCCGGAAAGACCTGGATCTCGTACTTGCCGTTGGTGCGTTTCTTGAACTCTTCGCCGGCCCAGACCGACCACTTGTGGTAGGGCTCGGAGGTCTCATACACGTGGGCCCATTTCAGCTTGGTTTGCGCATTTGCAATACCAAAAGGGGAGATAGCCCCCGCCAGCACTGCGCAAGCAGCTATTGTTTTAAGAGCAAATTGTTTTCTTGTCAGCGTTTTCATGGTGTCTCCTCTTGGGTGGTTTACTGGCTTCAAAGGGAAACGATGTACATGCCAGCCGTACATCGCGGGTTAGGGTCATGCGGCGTTCGTCAGGCTGGCGAAGGGCTCCTTGAGTTGCCGCGCCTGGCGCCAGCTCACGCTGAAGCGGGTGTGCGAGTTGTCCATGTGGGCATGCATGGCCAGGCGGGCGGCCGCGCCGTCGTGCGCGCGCACCGCCTGCAAAATGGCCTCGTGCTCGCTGATGGCGGCGCACCAGGACTCCATGTTTTCAAAGTAGCCGCCCAGGCGCTCGAACAGCGGGCCGCGCCGCGAGTCCCAGAAGCGCTGCACGGTTTCGATCAGTACCACGTTGTCTGATGCTTCGACAATTGCGGTGTGGAAGGCCCGGTCGCCTTCCAGCGGCAGCACGCCGCGCGTGGCGTCTTTTTTCATGACGTCCAGCGCCTTGCACATGGCGGTGACGTGTTTGCGTTTGGCCTGCAGCGCCGCGATGGACGCGATTTCGCCCTCAATCACCCGGCGTGCACGTATCAGCTCCAGCGGCCCCCATTCGTCGGGAGCGATCTGCGGCCGACCGGCGGCAGCAGCGGCAGCGTGGCTGCTGCGGTCCAGCACATACACGCCCGATCCGGTTCGCACCTCGACCCAGCCCTCGACTTCCATCGCTATCAGGGCTTCCCGCACCGAAGGCCGGCTGACCCCGAGCTGCCGCGCCAGGTCGCGTTCTGCAGGCAGGCGCGTGCCCACGAGAAACTCGCCCGACATGATCAGCGAGCGCAGTTGCCCGGCAATCTGGCGGTACAGGCGTTGGGGTTCGACGGTTTGCAGCGGCACGTGGAAAGGATGGGAATTAAGGGTTACCCTGAATTGGACAAGTGGTAAGGCCAATTCATAATCCCATAAAACCCCGGCGACAACATCCGGCAAAACCCTGTGCAGCGTGGCTGCCGGCGCCGCTTCCGCAACAACCAGGAAACCAAACATGAGACTTGAAGGAAAAACCGCGCTGGTCACCGCCGCCGGGCAGGGCATCGGCAAGGCCAGCGCGCTGGCCATGGCCGCAGAAGGCGCGCAGGTCTGGGCCACCGACGTCAATGAGAAGCTGCTGGCCGCTTACGACGGTGAGCCGAACATCCATGCGGTCGCGCTCAATGTGCTCGACAAGGCGGCGATCACCAAGGTGATTGCCGACATGCCGGCGCTGCATGTGCTGTTCAACTGCGCCGGCTTTGTGCATGCGGGCTCGATCCTGCAGGCCACCGATGAGGAGTGGGAGTTCGCCTTCAACCTGAACGTGCGTTCGCAGTACTGGACCATCCAGGTGGCGCTGCCGCGCATGCTTGCCAACAACGGCGGCAAGGGCGGCGGCAGCATCATCAACATGGCCAGCGTGGTCAGCATCAAAGGCCTGCCCAACCGCTTTGTGTATGGCGCGTCCAAGGCGGCGGTGATCGGCCTGACAAAAAGCGTGGCGGCCGACTATGTGATGCAGGGCGTGCGCTGCAATTGCATCTGCCCCGGCACCGTGGACACGCCTTCGCTGCAGGACCGCATCAATGTGTTTGAGGATCCTGTCGAGGCGCGCAAGAACTTCGTCGCGCGCCAGCCCATGGGGCGGCTGGCGCAGGCGCACGAGATCGCACCGCTGGTGACCTTTTTGGCCAGCGATGAGTCGGCCTTTGTCACCGGGCAGTCCTACAACATCGATGGCGGCATGACGATATGAACCAGCTGGATTTCCGCGACCGGCATGCGGTCGTCACTGGCGGCGCCACGGGCCTCGGCTTTGCCATTGCACAGCGCCTGATCGCGTCGGGCGGCGGCGTGACGCTGTGGGACCGTGACGCGGTTGCGGCCAACGCGGCGGCCCAAGCGCTGGGCGCTGCGGCTTCGTGGGTTGCGGTGGATGTGTCTGAACACGGCTCGGTGCAGGCGGCCGTGGCCGCGACCCTGCAGCGCGTGCCCAAAGTGGACGCCCTCATCAACAGCGCCGGCGTGACCGGCCCGAACGTCAAGCTCTGGGACTACCCGGTGGATTCCTGGCGCCAGGTGATGGACGTCAACCTCAATGGCCTGTTCCTCTGCTGCCGCGAATGGGCGCCGCACCTGCGCGCCAACAACTACGGTCGCATCGTCAACATCGCCTCCGTCGCGGGCAAGGACGGCAACCCGAATGCCAGCGCTTACAGCGCCAGCAAAGCTGCGGTGATCGCGCTGACAAAATCGCTGGGCAAGGAGCTCGCCGACACCGGCGTGCGGGTCAACTGCGTGACGCCCGCAGCCGTGAAAACCGCCATCTTCGACCAGATGAGCCCCGAACACATCGCTTTCATGCTGTCGAAAATTCCGATGGGCCGCTTCGGCACGCCCGAAGAAGTGGCCGCGCTGGTGGGTTGGCTGTGCACCGAAGAATGCTCATTTTCAACCGGCGCTGTGTTTGATTTGTCCGGCGGCCGTTCAACGTATTGATTTGTTAACCAGAAGGAAGAAATATGAAACTCGTTCGTTACGGCAATCCCGGCAAAGAAAAGCCCGGTCTCATTGATGCCGATGGCAAGCTGCGCGACCTCAGCGCGGTGGTCAAGGACATCGGCCCGGAGCAACTCGGTGACGCTGCGCTGGCCAAGCTGCGCCGGCTCAAGACCGCCACACTGCCGCTGGTGAAGGGCTCACCGCGCCTGGGCAGCCCGGTCGCGGGTGTCGGCAAGTTCATTGCCATCGGCCTGAACTATGCCGACCATGCCGCTGAATCGGGCTTGCCGATTCCGCCCGAGCCAGTGGTGTTCATGAAGGCCACCAGCTGCATTCAGGGCCCCAATGATGCAGTCATGCTGCCCAAGGGCTCGGTCAAGACCGACTGGGAAATCGAGCTCGGCGTGGTGATTGGCACCCGCGCGCGTTATGTGTCGCAAAAAGATGCGCTCAGTTTTGTCGCCGGTTATTGCACCATCAATGATGTCAGCGAACGCGAGTTCCAGATCGAGCGCGGCGGCACCTGGGACAAGGGCAAGGGCTGCGACACTTTCGGCCCGCTCGGTCCCTGGCTGGTGACGCGCGACGATGTGCCGAATCCGCAAAAACTCGCCATGTGGCTGGACCTTAATGGCAAACGCACGCAGACTGGCAACACCAAAACCATGATCTTCAGCGTGGCCAAGATCATCAGCTACGTCAGCCAGTTCATGACGCTGCTGCCTGGCGATGTGATCACCACCGGCACGCCGCCCGGCGTCGGCCTGGGCATGAAACCGCCGATGTATCTGAAAAAAGGCGACGTGATGACGCTGGGTATTGAGGGCCTGGGCGAGCAGCGCCAGCTCGTGGTCCCATTCAAGCTCTGAGCCTCGCCGCCCTGGCGGCGCTTCGGCAGGTAAACTGCAGCGCATGAGCGCCGCACCCGATCTGCCTTTTCTTTCGGGCGCCACTTTCACGTCGCGTTTGATGCGTGAGAAGGACTGGTCCGGTCCGGGGCTGGGCCCGCCACAGCAATGGCCGCAGTCGCTGCGGTCGGTGGTCAGCCTGATGCTCGGTTCGGCCTTCCCCATGTTTGTGGCCTGGGGGCCGTCGTTGCACACGCTGTACAACGACGCCTATGGCGAGATCATGGGTGCCAAACATCCTGCGGGCATGGGCCAGCCTTTCCATGAAATCTGGCATGAAATCCGCGCCGATGTCGAGCCGCTGGTCCGGCGTGTCATGGGCGGCGAAGCGTTTTTCATGGAAAACCTGCCGCTGACCATGCGGCGCCACGGGTACGACGAAAACACATGGTTCACGTTTTCCTATTCGCCGGTCCGCGATGAGACCGGTGCCGTCGCCGGGTTTTTCTGCGCGTGTACGGAAACCACCGGTATGGTGCTGGCCGAACGCCATCAGCGTGCGGAGCAGGAGCGGCTGCAGTCGCTGTTCAGCCAGGCGCCCGGCTTTGTCGCCATCATGCGCGGGCCCGATCACGTGTTTGAAATTGCCAACCAGGCCTATGTGCAACTAACCGGCTTTCGTGACGTTATCGGCAAGCCCCTGGCCCTGGCGCTGCCCGAAGTGGTCGAGCAGGGTTTTGTCAAGCTGTTGGACCAGGTCTACAGCACCGGAGAGCCCTATGTGGGCCGGTCCGTGCGCCTGATGCTTAACCGTGAACGCGATGCGCCGCCCACCGAAGCCTGGGTGGACTTTGTGTACCAGCCGCTGCGGGATGCGACGGGCGCGATCAACGGCGTTTTTGTGCAAGGCCACGAAGTTACCGAACTGCAGCGTACCCAGCAGGCGCTGCTGGCTTTTTCCAACAGCATTCCCGCCATTGCCTGGGTGGCCGCAGCCGATGGCCTGCTGGAGCGCTTCAACTCGCAGTGGCAAGCCTATACCGGCCAGACCGAGCAGAGCGCCCTGGGCCGGGGCTGGACGGCTGCGCTGCATCCGGATGACCGGGTCGTTGCCCGCCAGACCTGGGAGGGTGTCCGCGCCGGCAATCAGGCGTGGCAGGTCGAATACCGCTTGCGCGGCGCAGATGGCGCTTACCGCTGGTTTCGCGCCCATGCCGTGCCTCAGCTCGATGCGGCTGGCCGCGTGTTGCGCTGGTTCGGAACCACCACCGACATCGAAGACTCCAAAGCTGCGGCGCAAGTGCTGCAGCATGCCGACCGTCAAAAAGACGAGTTTCTCGCCACCTTGGCGCACGAGCTGCGCAATCCGTTGGCGCCGATTCGCACGGCGGTGCAGCTATTGACTTTCCCCGGCTCGACGGCAAAAGTGCGCGAACACGCAACGGCTGTCATCGGACGTCAGGTGGGCCACATGGCGCACCTGCTCGACGACCTGATCGACATTGCGCGCATTACCCGGCGACGGCTTGTCCTGAAGAAAGAGTGGGTGTCGGCTGATGAACTGGTTGAAGCAGCGCTGGAGACCGCGCGGCCGCTGGTACACGACAAAAAACAGACCTTGAGTGCCAGCGTTGCCAGCCCCGGTCTGCACCTGGTCGCCGACCCGGTCCGGGTGGCGCAAATTCTTTCCAACCTCCTGAACAACGCCTCGAAATACACCGATGAGGGTGGGCGTATTGCGCTGGAGGTGGCGCTGGAGGGTCAAGGCTTGCGCTTCAGCGTGACAGACAGCGGTATCGGCATGAGCGAGGCGGCCATCGGTCATGTTTTTGCCATGTTTGCGCAAGAGCAGTCGGCGCTGGACCGCTCGGAAGGTGGCTTGGGCATTGGCCTGGCCCTGGTCAAAGGTTTGGTCGAGCTGCACGGTGGCAGCGTTTCGGCTTACAGCGAGGGCGCCAACCGGGGCAGCCGTTTTGTCGTGACGCTGCCCGGAGCGGCGCCAGCGCTGGTCACGGCGCCGGCAAGCCATATAGCGGCCGCGCTGCCCGGCCGCGTCCGAACGGTGCTGCTGGCGGACGACAACCGCGATGCGGCCGATGTGCTGGCAGAGCTGCTGCGCCTGGACGGCCACCTTGTTCACACGGCCAACGACGGACTGCAGGCCGTTGAACTGGCCGCGCAACTGCGGCCCGATGTGCTGGTGCTGGATATCGGCATGCCGGGCATGAACGGGTATGAGGTGGCCCGCCACATCCGCGCCCAGCCCTGGGGCAGCCGTCCGCTGCTGATCGCTGCCACCGGATGGGGCCAAGAGGATGACCGGCAAAAAGCGCTGGCCGCAGGTTTTGATTTGCATCTGACCAAGCCTTTTGACCCGCTGCAGCTGTCGGCAGTCATTTCCGAGCGGGCTTTCTAAGAAGGCGCGGGTTTACCCTCGGTTTGCTTAGACGTCGGTGTCTATAAATCCCGGTTTTTGCGGGGCAGGTGTGTAGATCGCTGGTTTTGCGGCAAAATAGAACGGTCGTTCTTTTTTGTCTGGCTTCCATGTCTGTTACCCAACTTCCTGTCAAGTCTGCTCGTGCGGGAGCGCGCGAAAACGCTCGTGTGGCGCCGACCGGCATGCAAAAAGGCCAGCAGACCAAAGCTGCCATCATCGACGCCGCGCTGGGCCTGGCCACGCAGATCGGGCTGGAAGGCTTGAGCATAGGCGCACTGGCAGAGGTCATGCGCATGAGCAAGTCAGGGGTGTTTGCCCACTTCGGTTCGCGCGAAGAGTTGCAGATTTCCGTGATCCGCGAATATTTCGTGCGTTTCGAGGAAGAGGTGTTTTACCCCGCCCTCAAGGAAGCCAAAGGTCTGCCGCGCGTGCAGGCGCTGTTTGGCAACTGGATGAAACGTGTGGCGGTCGAGCTGCAGTCGGGCTGCATCTTCATCAGCGGCGCGGTCGAGTTTGACGACCGGCCCGGCCCGGTGCGCGACGCACTGGCGACCTCGGTGCAGACCTGGCTGGCCGCCATGTACCGCGCCGTCGTGCTGGCCAAGGAGGCCGGCCATTTGCGCGCCGACGCCGACGAACACCAGATCGCCTTCGAAATCCACGGCCTGATTCTGGCCCTGCACTACGAAGCACGTTTTCTCAAAACGCCGGGTTCCATCGAGCGGAGCCTGCGAGCTTTTCAGAGCATTCTGGCGCGTTACGGCAACGGCAGCGCGCTGGTATCGCCGCTGACCAAGCCTGTCTAGCCTTTCACTTTTCCCATTTAATTTTCCCTTTCAAAGGACATAGCCATGCCCCAATATTCCCCGCCGCTGCGAGACATGCAATTTGTGATGCACGAAGTGCTCAAGGTCACCGACGAACTCAAGCCGATTGCCAGGTACGCCGATGCCGATGTGGACACCATCAACGCCATTCTGGAAGAGGGCGGCAAGTTCGCCAGTGAGGTCATTCTTCCGCTCAACGTCAGCGGTGACGAGGAAGGCTGCAAGCTGGACCCGGTGACCCATGCCGTGACCACGCCGAAAGGCTTCAAGGAGGCCTATCAAAAATATGTTGAAGGCGGCTGGCCCGCATTGAGCGGCGACCCGGAGTTTGGCGGCCAGGGCCTGCCGCTGGTGGTCAACCAGTGCCTTTATGAAATGCTCAACAGCGCCAACCAGGCCTGGACCATGTACCCCGGTCTGACCCATGGCGCCCATGCCGCGCTGCACAGCCACGGCACCGATGAGCAGAAAAAGCTCTACCTGCACAAGATGACCAGCGGTGAGTGGACCGGCACCATGTGCCTGACCGAGCCGCATTGCGGCACCGACCTGGGCCTGATGCGCACCAAGGCCGAAGCGCTGCCCGACGGCACGTACAAAATCACCGGCAACAAGATTTTCATCAGCGCCGGTGAACACGATATGGCGGGCAACATCATCCACCTGGTGCTGGCCCGCCTGACCGATGCGCCGCCAGGCATCAAAGGCGTCAGCCTGTTCATCGTGCCCAAGTTTCTGGTCAACGCAGATGGCACGCTGGGTGCACGCAACGGCATCTACTGCGGTGGCCTGGAGCACAAAATGGGCATCCACGGCAACGCCACGGCGCAAATCGTGATTGATGGCGCCATCGGAACCCTGGTCGGCCAGCCCAACAAAGGCATGCAGGGCATGTTTGTGATGATGAATGCGGCGCGCCTGGGCGTCGGCAACCAGTCGCTGGGCCTGACTGAAGTGGCCTACCAGAACGCGCTGGCGTATGCCAAAGACCGCATCCAGATGCGCTCGCTGTCGGGCGTCAAGGCCAAGGACAAACCGGCCGACCCGATCATCGTGCACCCGGATGTGCGCAAGATGCTGCTCACTGCCAAGGCTTATGCCGAAGGCGGCCGCGCGCTGGCCATTTATTGCACGGTGCTGCTCGACAAAGAGCACTACCACCCCGATGAGAAAGTACGCAAGGACAGCGGCGAAATCCTGTCGCTGCTGACGCCCATCGTCAAGGCCTTCCTGACCGACAACGGCCACATTGCCACCAATGCCTGCATGCAGGTCTTTGGCGGCCACGGCTTCATCAAGGAATGGGGCATGGAGCAGTTTGTGCGCGACAACCGCATCAACATGATTTATGAGGGCACCAACACCATCCAGTCGCTGGACCTGCTGGGCCGCAAGATCCTCGGCAACAACGGCGCGACCTTGAAGAAATTCGGCAAGCTGATAGGTGCGCTGGTGGCGGAAGAAGGTGTTAACGAGAAGATGGCCGAGTTCATCAACCCGCTGGCCTATCTGGCCGACCAGATGACCAAGTTCACGACCGAGCTGGGCTTCAAGGGTTTCCAGAACCCGGACGAGGTCGGTGCTGCCGCCGTCGATTACCTGCGCGTAGCGGGCCACCTGGTGTTCGGGTATTTCTGGGCCCGCATGGCGCAGGTCGCGCTGCGCGAAATTGCGGCCGGAAATACCGACCCCTTCTACCAGGCCAAGCTGCAGACAGCGCGTTTTTACTTCGCCAAGCTTTTCCCCGAAACCGCGACGCTGATGCGTACCGCGCGCAGCGGCAGCAAGGTGCTGATGGACACCGACGCTGCACTGGCGTGACGGCCCAAAATTTTAAGCCTTTTATGCCTGGAGCCCATATGTACCGTGCGCTGACAGCTATTGTTTTAGGAGCAAGTTACGTCTCTGGTTTTGCCCAGATGACGCCAGTGGGCATGTGGCGCAACGTCGACGACAAGACCGGGAAAGCCAAGGCCGAGATCCGGATTGTCGAGACCGGTGGCGTGCTCAGCGGGAAGCTGGACAAACGGCTGGGCAAGGACATCAAGCCCGATGACGTGTGCACCGAATGCAGCGATGACCGCAAGGGCAAGCCGATTGTTGGCCTGGAAATCATTCGCGGCGCGAAGAAAACCGACGGCAAGGATGTCTGGGAGAGCGGAAAAATCCTCGACCCTGAAAACGGCCGCGACTACACCTTGCGCATGACCCCTGTCGAGGGTGGCAAAAAGCTTGAAGTCCGTGGCTCGTTCGGCCCCTTCGGGCGCACCCAGACCTGGGCGCGCATCAATTGATTCAACTCCCTCTCCCAGAGGGAGAGGTAACAGGAGAAGACATGTCAAGATTCCAAGTCAAAAAAGTCGCCGTGCTCGGCGCCGGTGTGATGGGCGCGCAAATTGCCGCCCACCTGGTCAACCTCAAAGTGCCGGTGGTGCTGTTCGACCTGCCCGATAACGGCACCCCCACGCTCCCCGCTTCGCGTGGTTCGCTGCCCCCCGAGGGGGCCGGTTCCGCCTTGGGGCGGCCCGGCGGCGGAACAGGCCCAAAAAACGGCATCGTCATCAAGGCCATTGAAGGCCTCAAGAAGCTCAAGCCCGCGCCGCTGGGTGTGCCGGAAGACGCGGCGCTGATCCAGCAGGCCAACTACGAGGAGCACATGGATGTTCTGAAGGAGTGCGACCTGGTCATCGAGGCGATTGCCGAACGCATGGACTGGAAGAGCGATCTGTACCACAAGATCGCGCCTTTCATCGGTGAGGGCGCCATCGTCGCCAGCAACACCTCAGGCCTGTCGATCACGAAGCTGAGCGAAGCCTTGCCCGCCTCCATCAAGCCGCGTTTTTGCGGCATCCACTTCTTCAACCCGCCGCGGTACATGACGCTGGTTGAGTTGATCAACACGCCGACCACCGAGCCGAAAGTGCTGGACGACCTCGAAGCCTTTGTAACCAGCGGCCTGGGCAAGGGCGTGATCCGTGCCAATGACACCCCCAACTTCATCGCCAACCGCGTAGGCATCGCCGGCATGCTGGCCACCATCAAGGAGGCCGAAACTTTTGGCCTGAGCTATGACGTGGTCGATGACCTGACCGGCAAAAAGCTGGGCCGCGCCAGCTCCGGCACTTTCCGCACCGCCGATGTGGTGGGCCTGGACACCATGGCCCACGTCATCAAGACGCTGCAGGACAACCTCGGCCCCGGGAAGACGGAAGACCCGTTCTCCGACATCTACGGTACGCCGCCCGTGCTTGCGAAATTGCTGGAAAACAAAAGCCTGGGCCAGAAAACCGGCGCTGGCTTTTACAAAAAAGTCGGCCGCGACATTCTGCGGCTGGACCCCGAAAGCATGGAGTACGTGCCGGGTGGCGCCAAGGCCAATGAGGTCGTTGGCCGCATGCTCAAAAAGCCAGCGGGCGAACGCTTGCGATTGCTGCGCGAAGCCGAAGGCGCCGAGCCGCGTTTTCTTTGGGCCATTCTGCGCGACCAGTTCCATTACGCCGCTGTGCACCTGGCCACGATTGCCGAGGCCGCGCGCGACATCGACTTTGCGATGCGCTGGGGCTTTGGTGCCAAGCAGGGCCCGTTCGAGCTGTGGCAGGAAGCCGGCTGGCTGCAGGTGGCCCACTGGATCAAGGAAGATATCGATGCGGGCAAGGCCATCAGTTCCGCGCCCTTGCCCGACTGGGTGTTCAAAGGCCCGGTCGCTGACGCCAGTGGCGTGCATACGCCGGTAGGTTCGTGGAGTGCATCGGCGAAGAAATTTATCGCGCGCCGCGAGTTGCCGGTGTACGAGCGCCAGTTTTTCCCCGAAGACGTGCTGGGCGCGAAGGCGCCATCGTTCACCACGGCCGGCACCACCTTGCACGAAGACGATTCGATTCGCCTCTGGACGCTGGATGGCGACCAGGGCGACGTGGTTATCGCCAGCATCAAGACCAAGATGCATGCGATTGGCCCCGACGTGGTTGAAGGCCTGGCGATGGCGGTGGACCTGGCCGAGAAAAGCTACAAGGGCCTGGTGATCTGGTCCAACGACGAGATGTTCTCCGCCGGCGCCGACCTCCAGGCCATGCTGCCGGCCTTCATGATGGCTGGCGTATCGGCCGTGGAGGGCGCCGAAGCCGAGATGCAGCGCGTGATGCTCAAGCTGCGTTATGCGGCTGTGCCGGTAGTCTCCGCCGTGCGTGGTCTGGCCCTGGGCGGCGGTTGCGAGCTGGCGGTCTATTCGGCCAAGCGAGTGGCCGCCATGGAAAGTTACATCGGTCTGGTGGAAGTCGGCGTGGGCCTGGTGCCGGGCGCCGGTGGCCTGACCTATATCGCGCGCCGCGCTGCCGAGAATGCCGCGATGTCCACCAACAAGGACGTGTTGCCCTTCCTGACCGAAGGTTTCACCGCTGCGGCCATGGCCAGGGTCGGCACCAGCGCGATCGAAAGTCGCAAGATCGGTTACCTGCTCGACAGCGACGTGATCGTGCCGAACAAGGACGAGTTGCTGTATGTGGCGCTGAACGAGGCGCGTGCGCTGTTCAATTCCGGTTATCGCGCGCCGCACAAGCGACCTTTTCCTGTCGTGGGCCGCAGCGGCCTGGCGACCATCAAGGGCCAACTCGTCAACATGCGTGACGGCGGTTTCATCAGCGCACATGACTTCCACATTGCCAGCCTGATCGCCAATGTGGTTTGCGGCGGGGATGTCGATGCCGGTTCGATGGTGACGGAAGAGTACCTGATGACGCTGGAGCGCAAGGCCTTCTGTTCCTTGCTCGAGCACCCGAAAACGCAGGAGCGGATCATGGGGATGATGAGCACCGGTAAACCTCTGCGTAATTGATCAAGCTACTGCGCTTTTTCAATCACGAACCTATCGCTATGACCATTGACTATTCTCCCAACCGCCTGGAGCGCCAACTTGATAGGCTGTCCGACCTGCCAGTCTTTGCGCGCACTTTTTTTCGTGGCGTGGTGATGCACCGCGCCGTGCCGTTCACCGGAACGGCGGGGCTGAATTTTCTGGAGATGACAACCAGCAGGGTCGAAATTGGTCTCAAGAACGAGAAGAAGGTGCAGAACCACATCGGCGGCATCCACGCTTCGGCGATGAACCTGCTCGCGGAAACCGCCACCGGCATGGTGGTCGGCATGAATGTACGGGACGACTGCACACCGCTGGCCAAAGAGTTGAAGATGGCGTTTAGAAAGCGTGCCACTGGTGCGCTGCGTGCCGTGGCCACCCTGACAGACGAGCAGCGTGCCGCCATGCAGGCCAGCGACAAGGGTGAAGTTACGGTGGCCGTCACTGTGCTAGATGAGGCCGGGGTGAACCCGGTCGAATGCGAATTTGTGTGGGCCTGGATTCCGTCCGGCCCGCGTAACCAAGAG
>Ga0308009_10001706_pt1 | contig 12292 bp, 13 predicted proteins | sample Neamet127_FD_203134 | JGI IMG/M metagenome (GOLD analysis project Ga0308009, IMG submission 203134) | Marine microbial communities from water near the shore, Antarctic Ocean - #127 | ecosystem: Environmental > Aquatic > Marine > Unclassified | place: Southern Ocean | collected 2014-07-24
ACAATATTTTTAGTAAAAAATGTAGATTCAAAAAAACATCATAAGTCTAATATCCGCTCATTATTTTTCTCAGGAGCAGCTTATGTGCGGCATTGTGGCGTCGGTTTCGACACGAAATATTGTTCCCATCCTGGTGCAGGGCCTGCAGCGCCTGGAGTACCGGGGTTACGACTCCTGCGGCGTCGCCATTTATGCCGACGGCCTCAAACGCGCGCGCAGCACCTCGCGCGTGGCCGAGCTGATGGAGCAGGTCAGTACCGACAAACTGGAAAGCGGCACCGGCATCGCCCACACGCGCTGGGCCACGCATGGCGCGCCTGCCGTGCACAACGCGCACCCGCACTTCAGCCACGGCACCGGCGATGTCGCGCACAAGCCCGGTAAGGTGGCGTTGGTGCACAACGGCATCATCGAGAATCACGACGAATTGCGTGCCGCGCTGCAGGCCAAGGGTTATGAGTTTGCCAGCCAGACCGACACCGAGGTCATCGTCCACCTGATGGACAGTCTGTACGACGGCGATTTGTTCGAGGCGCTGAAGGCCGCGACGCGCCAGTTGCACGGTGCTTACGCAATCGCTGCGTTTTCCAAAGACGAGCCGCACCGCGTGGTCGGCGCGCGCGCGGGCTCACCCCTGATTCTGGGCGTCGGCAAGGACGGCGGGGAAAACTTCCTGGCCAGCGATGCGATGGCGTTGGCCGGTGTGACTGATCAGATCCTGTATCTCGAAGAAGGCGACCTGGTGGACATGCAGCTTGGCAAGTACTGGGTCATTGATCGTGAACACAAAAGTGTGCAGCGTGAGGTCAAAACCGTGCAGGCGCACAGCGGCGCTGCCGAGCTCGGCCCCTACCGCCACTACATGCAGAAAGAAATTTTCGAGCAACCACGCGCTATCGGCGACACGCTGGACGGTATCGCCGGCATCACGCCCGAACTGTTCGGTGACGACGCTTTTCGTATCTTCAAGGACATCGACTCGGTACTGATCCTGGCCTGCGGCACCAGCTACTACAGCGGCTGCACGGCCAAGTACTGGCTGGAATCGATTGCCGGCATCCCGACCCAGGTCGAGGTCGCCAGCGAATACCGCTACCGCACGTCGGTGCCGAATCCGAAGTCACTGGTGGTGACCATCACCCAGAGCGGCGAAACCGCCGACACGCTGGCCGCGCTGCGCCACGCCCAGTCACTCGGCATGACACAGACGCTGACCATCTGCAACGTGTCCACCTCGGCGATGGTGCGCGAGTGCAAGCTGGCCTACATCACACGCGCCGGTGTCGAGATCGGCGTTGCATCGACCAAGGCTTTCACCACGCAACTTGCCGCCCTGTTTTTGCTGACACTCGCGCTGGCGCAAAGCAAAGGCAAGCTCAGCGATGAGGAGGAAGCCGGGCACCTCAAGGCCATGCGCCATCTGCCCACCGCGCTGCAGGCGGTGCTGGCGCTGGAGCCGCAGGTGATTGCCTGGGCCGAGGACTTCGCAAAAATGGAAAACGCGCTTTTTCTTGGCCGGGGCCTGCACTACCCGATTGCACTCGAAGGCGCGCTTAAACTCAAAGAGATCAGCTACATCCACGCCGAAGCCTACCCGGCCGGTGAACTCAAGCATGGCCCGCTGGCGCTGGTCACCAGCGCGATGCCGGTGGTGACCGTCGCCCCCAACGACAGCCTGCTCGAAAAACTCAAAAGTAACATGCAGGAAGTCCGCGCCCGTGGTGGCGTGCTGTATGTGCTGGCCGATGCCGACTCCAGGATCGAAAGCGGCGAAGGCATTCATGTGATTCGCATGCCCGAACATTACGGCCCGCTGAGCCCGCTGCTGCATGTGGTGCCGCTGCAATTGCTGGCCTATCACACGGCGGTAGCGCGCGGGACCGATGTGGACAAACCAAGAAACCTGGCCAAATCCGTCACCGTCGAATAAGGCAAGCGGCGGGGTTTTGCCCCGTGACAAATTAACTGCCCGTGTTCAGTGGTGGTGCCCGTGCTCGCCATGCACATGGCGGTGCGCAATTTCTTCGGTGCTGGCGGCCCGCACATCGGTCACGGCCAGGGTGAAGCGCAGCGCCTTGCCGGCCAGCGGGTGGTTGCCGTCGAGCAGCACCGTGTCACCCTTGATCTTCATCACCTTGAACACGATGGTTTTGCCGTCGTCACCGCGGCCTTCGAGCTGGCCACCGACCTTGACGCCGGGCGGAAACTGTTTTTTAGGGATGGTCTGGACCAGGCTTTCATCGCGCAAGCCAAAGGCGTCCTGCGGCTGCAGCTCCAGCGTGGTTTGGTAGCCAGTCGTTTTGCCAGCCAGCGCTTCCTCGATCCTGGGCAGCGTGTTGCCGTAGCCGCCATGCAGGTAGACCATCGGCGCCTTGCTGTCCTCGATGAGTTTGCCGTCCAGTTCGGCAACCTTGAAGCGCAGGCTGACGGCGGTGTCTTTGTCGATGTTCATAACTTGGCGTTCATTGAAAGAGTGGGGAGGGGGGCAGGCTGCCATTCTCGCGCAAAGGAAACCAGGCCGGACGCTGCGAGACGTCCAAAAAAAATCAAAAGAGCCTCCGGAAATAATTTTTAATCTCATTTTGCAACACAAGTACAGGGTTAATGCCTAGCTGAAATCGCCGCTGCTCCGCGCCCTCGCTTGCCAAACAAATACCGCTCAACTAGCATTTATTTTGAGCGCTGCGCGGGTGAATATTCTTCCGCGACGACTCAGTGCTTGTTACATTGAGGAGACTGTTATGCATACAAAAATAAAACACCTGTTACTTGTGATCGCAGGTATGGGAATGGCTAGCCTGGCCGTGGGACAGGTCGCGCCACCTGCCAATATCGACAAACTCAAGCAGATGAAGGTCGCGACGACGGATCTGAACATTCCGGTCGTGCCGCAAACCGGTCCCAATGCGGACGCGATCAGGGAAAATCTCAAGCGCGTGAAGTTGCCGCCTGGCTTCAAGATTGCACTTTATGCCATCGTGCCGGATGCCCGGCATATGGCGGTGGCGCCGTCCACCAACATGCTGTTTGTCGGCACTCGAAAAACCACCGTCTGGGCTGTAACCAACCGCAACAGCGGTGAAATGGCCACCGAGGTGAAGTCGTTTGCGCCCTCGCTCAAATTCAGCAACCCCAATGGCGTCTGCTGGACCAAAGACGGTTTTCTGATCGTGGCTGAACATAACCGTGTGCTCAATTTTCCGGCAGCCGAATTCTTCTATGAAGGCCCGGACGTGGCTGTTATTGAAGTGGTGGGCCAGGGTAAGCTGATCCCACCCGAGGAAGAAAGCTACAACCACGGTGCACGCACCTGCCGGGTCGGCAAGGACGGCATGCTATATATCACTTTGGGCCAGCCGCACAACGTGCAGCCGCGGGACAAGGTCAAACTGTATGACCAGATAGGCATCGGCGGCATTCTCCGTATGAATGCCTTTGACGGCAGCAAGCGTGAGGTCTATGCACGCGGCATCCGCAACTCCGTGGGCATGGACTTCAACCCGAAAAACAGCGAGCTGTGGTTCACCGACAACCAGACCGACGGCATGGGCGACCTGATCCCTGCTGGGGAGATCAACCGCATCACCAAGGCTGGGCAGTTCTTTGGCTACCCCTGGATCGTGGGCAAGACGCGCATCACCGAGCACGGTTACGACAAGGACGCCATGCCGCCCAATGTGACCCACCCTGAAGTTCTGACCGACGCCCATGCGGCCGATCTGGGCATGGTTTTCTACACTGGCAAAAAATTTCCGGCCAAGTACCAGGGCGGCTTCTTCAGTGCGCAGCATGGCTCTTGGAACCGCACCGACCCGATCGGTGCGCGCCTGCTATTCACCAGCCTGAAAGGCGATGGTTCGGCTGACAAGACCGAGGTGTTTGCCGACGGCTGGCTCGACCCGGAAACCCGCCAGTACCGCGGCCGCCCAGTGGACGTGGTCAATCTGCCGGATGGCTCGATCCTGGTGTCGGACGACTTTGCCGGTGCCCTCTACCGCATCAGCTACACGGGCCAGTGAGTCCGTTGCCCCGCACCTCGCGTGGCTCACGCGAGGTGCGGTCCCGTTTTGACATGCAGCGGGCCTGAACGCGTGTTCCTGCCCGCTGCTTTCTTTGGAATTGTTCATGATGAGTCATCAATCACAAGGCCCGCTGGCTGTGCTGCTGATCGGCGTGGTGCTGCTGTTTGCAGGAGTGGCGCATGCGCGCGACCCGGTAGCGGGCAAGGCGCGCGCCGCCATGTGTGCCACCTGTCATGGCCCGCTGGGCCTCAGCCAGTTGCCCAACGCGCCCCATTTGGCGGGACAACCTGCCATCTACCTCGTGGAGCAGCTCAAAAACTACCGCAGCGGCAAACGCCAGAACGAGGTGATGGGCGTGATTGCCAAGCCGCTGACGGACCAGGAGATTGACGATCTCGCAGCCTGGTACGCATCGATCCAGATTTCAGTCACAGAGAAATGATCAAACTCTGAGGGGCAAGCTCCACTTGTCGATCCGTCGCGACATGCCATCCGGGATCTGCCGTTCAAACTTTGGCGCATGGCGCATAGGAAAACACCAAAGGGTCGGAACTTGAAAAGAGGTTTACACGGGAAGCTGCGCCGCGCTCCGTCACAAGCTGCTGGGGCCTTAATGGAGTAAGGCCAGGAAAACTTTTGATCCATACTGCTTCGTTCACCCAGGCTCAGTTGCACCCCCACACCGGCCCCTCCCATACCTCCCATGTTGTCCATTACCGATATCACCAAACACTACGGACCGCATGCCGCACTTGATGGCGTCAGCATGACACTCCAAGCGGGACAGTTTTGCGTGTTGCTGGGCCCCAACGGCGCGGGGAAATCGACCCTGTTTCAATTGCTCACCGGCCTGTTTGTGCCGGACAGGGGCACGATCACCATTGATGGCCTGTCCCTCCAGCATCATCCCGCCCAGGCACTCGCGCGCATCGGTGTGGTGTTCCAGCAGCAGGCGCTTGATCTGGATTTGAGTGTGCGACGAAATCTGCAGTTTCATGCGGATTTGCACGGCATGCGCCGGGCCACCGCCATCCCGCGCATCGCCGAAGGTGCGGCGCGGCTGGGCCTGGCCGGCGACCTGGATCATACGGTGCGCGAGCTCTCGGGCGGCAACCGACGCAAGGTAGAACTCATCAGGGCCTTGCTGCATCGGCCAGGCCTCATCTTGATGGATGAAGCCACGGTGGGTCTGGATCCCAAGTCGCGACAGGACTTGATGCAAGGAGTGCGTGAAGAAGTCGCTCAGCGCGGCTGTTGCGTGCTGTGGGCAACCCACTGGGTGGAAGAAGCCGAACAGGCCGACCGCGTGCTACTGCTGCACCAGGGAAAGCTGATCGCGGACGGCAGTCCGACTGGAGTTACGGCAGCACTCGGATACCCCACACTTGAGCAAGGCTTTATTGCGCGCACCAGCCAACCCTTCCCAACGCTAAGTCAGGCATGAAGCATCAACCATGAAATTGACCCAACATCTCTGCGCCCTGCTGGCATCCAGTGCACTGGCTTTGAGCCTGAACGTCCAGGCCCAGCCCATTGCCCTGGTATCCAGTGAAAAAGACAATGCCATCACGGTGATCGACCTTGCCACGCTGGGCGTGCAAGGCATCATCCCCACCTGCAAGCGTCCACGCCACATGCAACTTACGCCCGACCGCCGCCAGTTGCTGGTGGCCTGTGGCAATGACAACACCGCCGACGTCATAGGCATCGCCACGCGCAAGTCAGTCGGGCGCATCCCCCTGAGCGACGGCCCCGCAATTTTTGATCTCTCGCCTGACGGCAAGACTTTGTACGTCTCCAATGAGGATGACGCTGAACTCAGCGTCATTGATGTGGCAGGCAAGAAAAAACTGGCGAGCATCAAGGTCGGCAAGGAACCTGAAGGCGTCAAGGTTTCCCATGACGGCAAGACGGTGTACGTGGCCTCGGAAGTCGCCAGCATGGTGCATGTGATTGACACGGCAAACCGCAAAGTGGTCAACAACATCGCGGTCGGAAAGCGCCCGCGCCGCTTTGCCCTGACACCCGACGGCAACGAATTGTGGGTCACCAATGAACTGGGGGCCAGCGTCAGCATTGTGTCCACGCGCGACATGAAGGTCATCCATACCCTGAACTTCGAAGTCAAAGGGGCACGCGCCAGCGACATCACACCAGTCGGTATCACCCTGAGCGCAGATGGCAAAAAAGCCTTTGTCGGGCTGGGCCGGGCCAACCATGTGGCGTTTATAGACGTGACTAGCCGCAAGGTCGTGCAGCAGGTTCTGGTGGGCAAGCGCGCCTGGAGCGTGGCCTTGAACAAGGCCGAGTCACAGCTCTTCGTCGTCAACGGCCTGTCTGACGACATGACGGTAATCGACGTAGCCTCGGCCAAGGCGGTCAAGACGATTCCGGTCGGTCGCGTGCCGCATACCGTGATCGTGGTGGACTGAAGACCCATCATGCGGCTTCGACTTTTTGGCGTCCTGCTGGCTGCGTTGCTGGGCTCAGCCGCGCAGGCGCTCACCTGGAAAATCACCCTGCTGGAACAAGCTGACAATCCGGAGTTGGACCGCACCAGGCTGGAACGGGCTTATTTGGGTCATCCAGGTGGCTTGCCCAGCGAGGGCGTTGCGCTGGCCCTGGGCGATGCAGAGTTCGAATTGAAAGCCGCGAAGGTGGACGTGCGGCTTGACATTGTTCCTGTGGCTGGACCTGAAGAGGCCCGTGCCGCCGCCTTGAGGGCCGACAAAGCAGGCACGAAAATCCTGCTCAGCAATCTGCCCGCAGAATGGATGACGACCGTAGCCGACGCGGTCAAACTGCCCGTGATCAACCTCAGCACCAGCGCCGACCGTCTGCGGGAGCGCGATTGCCGCCTCAATGTGTTTCATGTGCTGCCGAGCGAACGCATGCGCGCCGACGCCATCGCGCAGGCCTTGATCAACCGCAAGTGGTCACAGGTGCTGCTACTCAGCGGCACCAGTGGCCGCGACACAGAGCGCAGCGCGGTGGCTCAGGCCGCCATTAAGCGTTACGGACTCAAACTGGTGGACAGCAAAACCTTCAAGCTTTCCAGTGATCCGCGTGAGCGCCAACTGGCCAACCCCCTGTTGTTGACAGGGGGTGCCAGCTACGACGTCGTCTGGGTCGTAGACAGCGATGGAGAATTTGCCCGCACCCTGCCCTACAACACCGCAGCCGCTCGCCCGGTCGTGGGCGATGCGGGCTGGGTGGCGCTGGCCTGGCATGCCCAGTTTGAGCGTTTTGGTGCGCCGCAGGTATCACGCCGCTTTGCAAAATCCGCCCGACGGGCAATGACTGACCACGATTGGGCCAGCTGGATGGCTGGCAAGGCGATTGCGGCGGCGGCAGCCACGCAGCCTCAGGCGAATACCGACCAGCTTTTGCAGGTTCTGGGCTCTATCAATCTTGACGGCTCCAAAGGGGTCACCCTGCAATTCAGGCCCTGGGACCGGCAACTGCGGCAACCCCTGGTGCTGACCGATGGCCAGGGCGTGCTGGCCCTGTTGCCGCTGGAAGGCATTCTTCACCCCCGCAACACCTTGGACACCCTGGGCGCCGACGAACCCCAAAAACTGTGCAAGATCCGACCATGACCACGCCTGCCTCCCTGCGCCCCGGCCATCTGCTGCAAGCCATGTGGGCCGTGATTGAGCGGGAACTGATCAAGTTCTCACGCCAATATGGTCGCCTGATCTCCTCCCTGGTGCGTCCCCTGCTGTGGCTCGCGGTATTTGCGGCCGGCTTTCGGAATGTATTTGGCGTGGCCATCATCGAGCCGTACGACACCTATATTTCCTATGACGTGTATATCGCACCGGGTTTGATCGGCATGATCTTGCTGTTTAACGGCATGCAGTCTTCCCTGGCCATGGTCTACGACCGCGAAATTGGTCTGATGCGCCTGCTGCTGACCGCACCCGTGCCTCGCTGGTGGATATTGGCCGCGAAACTGCTGGCCACGTGCGTGCTCTCACTCATGCAGGCACTGGCTTTTGTGGTGGTGGCTGGCTTGTTGGGCACCCATCTGCCGCTGCTCGGGCTCCATACGCCGCAGGTATTGCTTGCCTGGACAGGTGCCGCGCTGATGCTTGGTGCTCTGGGTTTGTTATTGAGTGTCCACATTCGGCAACTGGAAAATTTTGCCGGCACCATGAACTTTGTGATCTTTCCGATGTATTTCATTTCGACCGCTCTTTACCCCCTGTGGAAACTTGAGGAGTCCGGCGCGCAGTGGGTTTACCAAATCGCCCGCTTCAACCCCTTCACCCATGCGGTGGAGTGGATACGCTTTGCCATTTACAACAAAGATCCAGGCATGTCGCCGTGGATCGTGCTGGGCACACTGGCTCTGTGTTTTGGCCTTGCCTGCCGGGGCTATGACCCTCAGCGCGGCTTTGCCGCCTTGAGCAAACGCGGCGGTGGCAACTGAACGGATGGCGGCGCGCAATGTCGCGGCCGATGACCGCAACCCCTCATGCCATCTTCAGTGACATGCCACCGGGCATGCAGCACGCATTCGATCGGAAGAGGCCGCCTCCCATCGCGTCATGAGTAAGCGACCGACGGATCTTTCAATTACCCACAAGTTTTGCCCCCACGCTGAAGCCGAAAGTGAGGTCGCTCAGGCGAGTCAGCCCGCGCCACATGACGATGTTGCCGGGTGGCGGATCCCCGGATCGCGCAAGGTAGCCGCCGAGCCTGGCGATCTTGCGGATGTAGTGCGATAGGCTTTTGCGCCCGGCTGCATCGCTGCGCTGGGTCTTCACCAACTCATCCAGCACATTCATCTCGGTTTGGGTAAGCGCCAATTTTGCAGGAGCCTTCGGACACGACCGATGTAACCGGCTGGGCATCCCGTCCTTGACGACCGAGAGCGGTTCCCCAAGTCGCGAAGTCACCACACCTGGCGTAATGCAGGACGGCCTGCGCCAGAGCCTGGGCCATGGCGGGCTCAAAAGGGCTGTGGCCACAGCCGTCCAGCCACAGCAAGCGACTGCCTGGAAGACTGCGATGCAGTTCCCATGCCGATTGCGGGCGGCAAATCCAGTCCAGACGTCCGTGCAGAATTGCCGCCGGCACCACCGCCAAAGAGCGGGCTCGCTCCAGCAGGGGGGCGCCGCCCCAGAAACAGCCATTCAGCAGGTAATGGCTTTGCACGCGGTACTTGTCCACCAACGCTTTGGCCGCATCGCCCAGCGGGAGATCACGGCGCAGTGATGCGGCCTGACGCTGCGACAACGCAACTTCCCAGCCTTCCCAGGCTGTGGCCCGGGCAAGCGCCTCCTGCGGTTGGTCACCATGCAGGCCGGCACTGAGCCAGCGCAGCAAGTCCCCGCGTGCTGCCACCGGAGCCCGCTTTGCCAATGCCTCCCATGCATCGGGCAACAACTGTCCCGCCTCCCGGAAAAACCAGTCCAGATCCGACGCCCTCCCGAGAAATACCCCGCGCAACACGAGCCCAAGGCAGGACGCGGAATGGGCCGCCGCGTAGGCAATCCCCAGTCCCGCACCCCACGAGCCTCCCGCCACCAGCCAGCGCTCAATACCCAAATGCAGACGCAGCTGCTCGATGTCAGCCACCAGCATGTCACTTGTATTGCCATGCAGCGCCCCTCGGGGCAGGCTTCGGCCACAACCCCGCTGGTCAAACAGAATCACCCGACAGCGCTCTGGATCAAACAACTGGCGATGCCGCGCAGAGCAGCCACTGCCGGGGCCGCCATGCAAAAAAACCACGGGCAAACCTTCTGCCGATCCGCATTGCTCGTAGTAGATGCGGTGGCTATCGCCCACCTTGAGCCAACCAGCGTCGTAGGGTTCCAGCGGCGGATACAGTGCATCAGGCAAGGCAATCTCATTCATGGCCACCATGCTAGCCCCTTCCGCCATGGATTAGACGACTGGGACACTTCACGTGGCATCTCACCTTTCAATCTCCGGGCCTCATGGGTACTGACCCATGGTTTTCCGATGGTGTAAACCGCTAAAACCGAGCATAATTGTTTTCGTACGGGCGGATGCGCTGCGCGTACCTTGGACCGCGTCTTGCGGAATAAACACCTACAGGAGAAACTGCATGAAATGGGAAAAACCCACCGCCAGCGACATGCGCTTTGGCTTTGAAATCACGATGTACATCGCTAATCGCTGAGCCCGGCCAGCCCGCCGGGACACCCCGGCGGGCTACAACTCCTTGTAACTTTCTTTTTTTCGAATCCATCCCTAAAAACCAGACTCTGTACTGCCTCCCCGCCCAGCGTACAGAGTTGTATTGGGCAGACGTCAGGAACACTCCAGCATTGAAAGTACATGTTCTAGGTTCCGCTGCAGGCGGTGGATTTCCCCAGTGGAACTGCAATTGTCCCAATTGCGATGGCTACCGCAGAGGCAGCAAACGCGTGACGGCGAGAACCCAGTCGTCGATCACCGTCAGTGCCGACGCTGAAAACTGGGTGTTGTTCAACGCCTCACCTGACATCCTCCAGCAGATTCGCGCGTTTCCAGCGCTGCAGCCAGCACGCGCCTTGCGCGACACGGCCATTCGTGCCATCTTGCTGATGGACGCGCAGATTGACCACACCACGGGCCTGTACATGCTGCGCGAGCATCGCCAGCCGCTCGAGTTGTGGTGCCATGCGCTGGTGCGTGAAGACCTGATGAGCGGCAACCCCTTGTTCAGGGTGCTGGCCCATTACTGTGGCATCAACTGGCGGAATCTGTCTCTGCGCAATGAAGGCTTCAGCATCGACGGTGCGCCCGGGCTGCACTTCACGGCCCTGCCCCTGATCAGCAATGCGCCGCCCTATTCACCGCACCGGGACCGTCCCCAACCGGGCGACAACATCGGGATGGTTATCACCGACGCAGCCTCCAGCCGGCGACTGTTTTACGCGCCGGGTCTGGGCCAGATGGAGCCGCATGTCTGGGCCGCGATGCAGGCCGCCGACTGCGTGCTGGTCGATGGCACCCTGTGGACAGACGACGAGATGATTGCGCTGGGCGCCTCGCAAAAGACCGCACGCGCCATGGGCCACCTGCCTCAAAGCGGGCCGGGCGGCATGCTGGAGTGGCTGGCCCGCCTGCCCGCGAGCACACGCAAAATCCTGATTCACATCAACAACACCAATCCCATCCTCGATGAAGACAGTCCGCAACGGCAGGAGCTAATGCGCCGCGGCATCGAGGTGGCATTTGACGGCATGGAGCTGCAGCTATGAACATGTTCCCCGAACCCTGGAGCACCGAAGAGTTCGAAGCCCGGCTCCGCGGCAAGAGCACGAGCTACCACATCCACCACCCCTTTCACGTGATGATGGCGCAGGGCACACTCACACGGCGGCAATTGCAAGGATGGGTTGCCAACCGCTTTTACTACCAGGTCTCGATTCCAGTCAAGGACGCAGCGATTTTGTCGAACTGCAACGACCGGGACATCCGGCGCGAATGGATTCAGCGCATTCTGGATCATGATGGCTACACCATCGGCGGCATTGAGGAGCCGGGCGGCATCGAAGCCTGGATTCGGCTGGGCGAGGCCGTCGGTCTGTCCCGCGATGACGTCACCTCCCTGCGCTACCTGTCCCCGGCGGCGCGCTTTGCGGTGGATGCCTACGTCAACTTTGCCCGCTGCCAGCCCTGGCAGGAAGCCGTAGCCTCCAGCCTGAGCGAGCTGTTCGCGCCCCACATCCACCAACAGCGCATTGACACCTGGCCGACCCAATATCCCTGGGTCGATACTGCGGGCCTGCACTACTTCAAGCAACGCCTGGCGCTGGCCCGGCGCGACGTGGAACACGGCCTGCGTTTCACGTTGGCATACTTCAGCCAGACCCGGGCCTTGCAGGAGCGGGCGCTGGAGATTCTCCAGTTCAAGCTTGACGTGCTGTGGGCACTGGCCGACGCCATCATGCTCAGCCAGTGCGAGATCGACATCAAGGGGCCCAAAGAATGAACGCACAGCAAGCCGCCATTGGTCTGGATGACCGGCCTAGGGTGGCGGCTCATTTTCGTCTGCAATGGGAAGAAGCACAAAAATCCTGGGTCCTGCTCTACCCAGAAGGTATGGTCAAGCTCAACGTCAGTGCCGGCGAGATCATGCAGCGACTGGATGGAGAGAAAACCGTGCAGGCCCTCATTGAGGAATTGGAACGTCAATTCGAAACCACAGGGTTAACCCCGGACGTGCTGGATTTTCTGGCAATTGCACATCGCCAGGGTTGGGTCAAACCATGAACGCATTTTCAGCCACCGCCAATGTCGCTCCC
>Ga0308009_10001707_pt1 | contig 12288 bp, 11 predicted proteins | sample Neamet127_FD_203134 | JGI IMG/M metagenome (GOLD analysis project Ga0308009, IMG submission 203134) | Marine microbial communities from water near the shore, Antarctic Ocean - #127 | ecosystem: Environmental > Aquatic > Marine > Unclassified | place: Southern Ocean | collected 2014-07-24
GACAGTGCGCAATGCCGCTAACTCGGTTAATAGAGCCAGCTCTAAAAGTCGAATATTGCTAGGTACGGTAATTTCCTCCAGAGCATTAATTGCAACCATTATGATATTGTTTGTGGTATCTATTGCCTGCAATTTAATCGCTAGAAGAGGTGGCTCGAGTATTGGAGAAGAGACGGCAAAGCGAAGACGCTGAGTAGGAACCGAACACAATAAGTATTTGAATTAACTAACCCTCATCAAATAGAATGACTGATACTTGCCCGACATCCTCACTAGGAATTTGGGCAACCTTGTAGCTAGCCTGTAGAAATGCAGGCGAGAGCCTCCGCAAATTCTTTTTTGCCAAAACCCACTCTAAAGTAATCCCCCTTTATACCAAATAATTCTCCAGGCAAAGCCAGAACACCCTTCTCAAACCAGGAATCGAGCAGCGGTTTTAGAGGTTCACTTGAATGCACCAAGCCCAGCATGCCCGCATCAGGTTTATGCCAACTCAAAGAATCGTTGCTAGCGACGAAACTATCAAACAATTCAATATTCTCACGCACGATTTCATTATTACGTTTAATAAGAGCATCAGCTTTCTGCATCAGAAAACAGGCTACCCGCTCATCAAGCTGCGACTGACAAATACTGTTATATGTTTTCAGGTTACGAATCGACTCGGTTAGCTCCTCGTTTCCAGTCATAACCCAGCCGATGCGCACACCTGGCAGCCCGAAGGTCTTAGAGAGCACGTTTGTTAGTATGGCTTTTTCGTATTTCAGCACATTGAACTGACTGCCGATTCCGGAAAAATCTGAGAAAGCGAAGACATCGTCGGAAATCAGATACAGCCCATAGTGCTCACAAAGAGCGATTAGACTGTCTACGAAGTCCTGGTCTAGCAACATGCCTGTTGGATTATGCGGAGAATTTATTACGATCGCCTTCGATCGCTCACTGATCTGTGCAGAAAAATCTTCAATGGATGGCTGCCAGCAGTTTTCAGCCTTAAGCTCTACTGATTTAAAAGAACTGCCAAAGCACACAGGAAGATCAGAAAGTGACGGATAGCATGGCAGCATCCCAATAACTTCATCGCCGGGCTCTAGGATACAAGCCATGATCGAGAACAAACTTTCAGCTGTGCCACTCAACACGGTGATGTGATCAACACCTAGCTGTGGGTAGAGTCGCTCATATAAATTATAGATACCGGCGCGAAGATCAATCCCGCCCTCTACACTCCCGTAAAGCAAGGGTATCGATGCTAGAGCCGTTATTTCATCTTTGCTCAAGATGTCCTGCAGAGTAGCTGTCGCACCAGAGGCATCACTTAGATTATAGCGGGCATGCCGGGGCAGCTTTTCATAAAATTCATGATGCTTCATCGCACGAAATTGCATGCTAGTTGTCCTAGCGCTTACGCCATATGGTCATCTGCGCCACGGTGTGTTGATATTTTCTAGCAGTCTCACGTATTACAAATGGTACGTCCAGCGCTTCTTCAAAATCAAACCTGTCTGCAAGCTTTTGTTTAAGCGCATCCAGAGTGTTGAAGTTTTCACCATTAACTTTTACTCCCCCCAACCAATTACTCTTATCGGTATATTCTTCGAGCCATGTATAAGGCGATGTCAGCACTAACAAACCGCCAGACACTATGCGTTCTTCCATGTCTCTGAGAAACATCGCCGGATCATAGAGCCGATCGATTAGATTGCCGGCGAAAACCACATTGTAATCAGTGAACTGGGGCTTGAGGTTACAAGCGTCACCCTGCTGGAAATCAATACGATCTTTCACTTCACCATAGCCCAGCTTATCCAACAAGACTTCCCGATACTCAACGATTTCACCCTCAACTGGAACCGTATACCGCAGTCGATTGTGTGCCTGCAACTTTGCTCCTTGTTGCACGAAGCGCGCGGAAAAATCTAGCGCATCCACATGCTGAAAATTCTTCGCCAGCTCAAATGAGGACCGACCGACTGCACAACCCAAATCGAGCGCCCTGTCTGTAGTAATATTATAAGCTTGCACTTTTTTCATAAGCGCCTGCACGCATGCGACTGGAAAATTTTTCACAGAAAAATATTCATTTCCGTAATGAAACTCACAGTACTGTGCAATCAAGTCATCTGTTTCGTATACGTTATCTTGTGCCTGTATTTCTAGCTCTTGCTCAGATATAACCATTCTAAATCCCGCATGTTGAAAAAAGTGTCGACGAAATGCGTAGCGCGATGAGGCAAGGGTTTCATTTCCTTTAGAAATCCAAGACCCTCCCTTGATCAAGTTGTGCTTACCATCAAAAGTCGGTGTAGAAAAATCGTCATACCAAGAATGTACGTCAAAGCCTGGGTAACCATCGATGGATGATTCCGTCCATTGCCAGACGTTACCGGTGACATCATACATTCTTCCTTGCCGATTTTCCGTCACCGGACAGGACGAAGCATATTTTTCCAGATTAATATTCCCCTCGCCCGGAACAGCCCCTAATTCTGAATTTCGCAGCAAAGACCATTCAGCCTCCACTGGCAATCTTACTGGCTCACCAATACGTTCCCGCATCCAATTACAGTAGGCCTTTGCCTCCAAATAATTCACTTCGACGGGCCAATCCATAGGCAAGGGCATCTCCGAGAATAGATTCCTCTGAAGATACTTGCTATTTATTGTTGTTCTCCAGAATTTCGGATGCTGCGATTGGGTATAGTCCAACCACTGCCTTCCTTCTGCTGTCCAGTAGCGAGATTTCTTGTAACCCAAGGCCTGCACAAATTTGAGGAAATCCTGATTGCTCACCAAAGTCGTCGCAACCTTGAATTGTTCTACTTGCTGCTCAGCATAACCATACTCATTATCCCAACCATAGCTAAGGTCACTATTATGCTTGCCGAGCTTTACCTTAGTCGCAGGTATTGGCAACCATTCTACAGCCGGCGCGGCACCTGTTTCGGAGCAAACCGTCCACGATTCGGATCGTACTGTATCGATAAGGTCCAGCGGCAACATCCTCATGATCACGGACGAGGTCTCCAGATGAATATGCTCATGCTCAATACCCATCAATATCAACCATGCTGGGCATTGCTGAGTGATAGGCAGCGTTATCTGCATGGATTTGATAAAGGCACAGATTCGCGCCTTAACCTTGTCACGGTAGGCTTTAGTGGCATCTCTTGTCGGCCAGTCATAGTGTGAGGAATCGAGATCATCCCAGGACATCTCGTCGACACCGATCGCGAACATGGCCTCCAATTCAGGGTCTACACGCGCGTCCGTAAATTGAGCCAATATCATCTTATTAACGTAAAACGTAGCCGTATGGCCAAAATAAAAGATCAGTGGATGACGCAGGGACTCGGCTCTGACATACAAGGCTTCATCCTTAAGCGGAGCAAAGAGGGCCTCATAAAGCTCCCACGTGGAAATAAAATAACTGAGCAACTGCTGACGCTTGGCCTCAACATCTGTGCCGTCGAGAGAAATGAAGCGGGGCTGTGGTGGCGTTTTATGAGATGTTTCGTAGTTACTTGATAGGGACTGCAACTCTTTCACCTATTTTAAAAAAATTATTCCAACTACTACGCCACAACTAGAAGCTCAGACCAGCCAAGCTACATTTTTATTTCCTTACAGGGTTCTAACGTTTGGAGAGGGCCGAGCCTAGGGTTTTTATCGATGCTCGGCCCAGCAACAGGACGATCAAGAGAAGCAATAAAAAGTAGATGGGAAAGCCGCGCAGAGCGCCCAGAAATATGGCATCTCGCAACTCTTCCTCGGGCACTATGCCTTCTTGCTGAATTCGCAACAATGCAACATACGAAGTATATAAAAGGCTTGCAAACCCCAGCCCCAAATTTAGAGCTAGTCCCCTAAAGCTAAGTACCGTAGCCCTGTGTGCAGAATCGACTTCTTTATTGATATAATAACTAGATTGAAATTGCACCATTCCCATCATCGCGAACGCACCCACAGCAAAAATGACACCATAATATGGAATAGCGAAACCAAGCCCTATTAGCCCTGTCATTAAAAGAAAAGACAGTGTCAAAAAATTAAATAGTGGCGAGCGATTTGTAACTAGGTAGCGAGAAAATATGGCATTCACCATTCCTACCAAAGACATCCCTGCGCCGATAAACCCGAACCAGCTTACGGGTATATCTATTACGCGGTAGTACTCACTGGCAAGCACAGCAAATTGCCTGCCCACGCTATCCAAGATGAGTGCCGCCAAGATGACAAACAACACGAATCGATGATTGATTGTCCATTTCGCGGCAACTAATATTTTCCGAAAAGGATCTAATAGGGACTTTCCGGTCAGCTCCTGTGAATCGAAGGATTCACCCTCCTTAATATCAATATCATGAAATCCTAATGCGGCGCCTAGCACAATAAATGAAGTGAGCAGAGTCAATATTACCGGCAGTCGAATAACAAAATTGTTGGATAACTGCCACTGCGGATCTATGCCAGCAAGCAAGCCATTCACCATATTAGGATCATAGGCGAACGCACCAAGAATCATTGTCATGAAAAACCCGATGGAAACAACTTGGGTTGTGCGCTGCAGAATTCGCGACCAATCATCTTCGCGACCCAGAGCCTTAAGCGAGTCATAAGCCAAAGCTTCATCGGCTCCGCTGGCTGCGGCTTCAGACAAGCCGGAGCAAATTCTGTTCGCGAGAAATAGCATGAAGAGTATTGGCGAAGCGCCAATGGGCGCAAATACGATCAAAGCCAGCTCGACCACCATCATGATCGCTGCAAAAACCACCAAGCGCTTGCGCCCGAAAATATCGGCAAGAGCTCCGGACGGCACCTCCGCAAGTACGATAGTCATCGCCCATACAATATTGAGAATGGCGAACTGTTCGAGAGTCAACCCATAGTCTAAGAATAATACGGTAAACACTGGGTAGTAGAAACGGGCGGAGTAGAACAGTCGAAAAATAATAAAGCGGCGCAAGTTTCCTTCCAGCTGCGCGGCGCTGAGCTTCGATGATGCCATGATTTAACTGCTCTATTGCTAAAACTTATGGGCGCTAATATTCTTGCTTTGACTGTATTGTCTGATACTACAAAAAGCTCTACCCTAACAGCATCCTAAAGATTCAGCCATGGCGATCCATATTTGTTTGGGAGGCGTATCACTATCGTGTATAAGCAGCAATTGTAGTCGGCAGAAATGAATTGAGAGATACCATGAATAGTTACTCCATAATTCAGCAGCGCGCGGAAGCCTCGCTGAAATCCGGGTTTGTTGGAGATTCTTTAGCCATGCCTGTGCATTGGTATTACAATCGAATGGATATTCTTAATCAATTTCCCGGCGGTATAACACAGCTTGAGGCCGCGCCTAAGCATCACCCCTCTTCGATCATGTCCCTGCATTCTACAAAGCAAGGCGGAAGAAACTCTCATCGCTCAAAAAAACCTCAGATCGAAATTGTGGGCGATGTTATTCTCAAAGGTAAGCGTGAGTACTGGAATCAATCAAACCAGCATTACCATCAAGGCATGCGTGCCGGGGAGAACACGCTTAATGCACATTGCGCTAGAACCACAATGCGAACTCTCGCCGCTAATGACGGCCACTATGATGAAGATCTATTCCTTGACGCCTATATCCAATTAATGACAGCCGATCCTGCATTGCACCCGGATACTTACGCAGAGTCCTACCACAGAGGTTTTTTTGCGAACCTGTCTGCGGGCAAAGCTCGCAATAGGTGCGGCGCTGTGACACACGATACGGCATCTATTGGAGGCCTAGTCACAATCGCTCCTATTGTTATTTCCGAGCGCCTTCGGGGCACGCCACTTGAAGTCGTCCAGACAATCTGTCACAAGCATCTGCGGCTTACTCATCCAGATGAGTTCTTAACAAAGGTTTGCGATGATTATGTTGTACTTTTAGATGCCTTATTATTTCGGTCAGAGACAGAATCAGCTCAGGAAATCATAGCTGTTCGGGCAAAACACAGCATCGGCATGGTAATGCCGGAGTTGCTGCGCAAGGTGCATTCCGACAACGACGTTGTAGGCCGCCTTTTCTCTTCTGCCTGCTATATAAGCGACTCCTGGCCCAGCGTGCTATATCTGGCCTACAAATATACAGACAGTTCAAAGGAGGGCTTACTCGCGAATGCCAACCTCGGCGGTGACAATGTGCATCGTGGCACAGTATTAGGGAGCATTTTAGGCCTCGCTAGCAACTCTATTCCAAATGAGCTATACGATGAATTGCTGGATAAAAATCTTATCAATGAAGAAATAACTGAATTGCTTAGATGAACAACCTAATGAGACAATGGGGCAGCTTTTAACTGATAAGCCATTTTATCTCACCGAGACCTTGACGCATGCTATACATCCAAATCATTAGATCGGACGTACACTTATTTGGTATATGAGAATTAAAGATATGTTGAAATTTTTTTACACTGGGAACTTAAGTCGTCCGAAACAATCTTGTGTGATTTTTGGAATCGGGTTACTAGTTACCTCGATTTTTCTTACCGCGAGCACGGTTCTTGGGTTTTTTGAGTTGGAATCATTTGCAGTTCTAGGTCATAGCGGAGTGCGAACTCTTGCTGGCATAGCTGTTGCAGGTTGCATGCTCGCTACTATTGGATTTTTTGACGAATAATAAAGGAAGGAATATGTTCAAACAATCAGACTTTTTTCTACTGCTAGCCGTAGCAATTTCATTTGCTGTCTCAGGCTTTCTTTGGTTCTCAGGTCAGCGTGAAGAAGGTCTTTTCACTGCAGTATGGGTACCGTCAATATTATGTTTCGGAATTTATTTCAAACTTATGATGATAAGAGGGACTAAGTCATGAGTTCTATGACATTGTTCTATATTGCTATCGCGGTTTTTGCCCTAATGATTACAGGGTTATATTTGTCTGCGCGTGAATTTTTATTCGCAAGCAAAGAGCCTTCTCAGTCAAAAGGATCAAGTTCTTCCAACGATTAAAGAATAAAAGCAAGATTAGAATGATAATGCGTAAATCTAGTTTTTCTAGAAATTTTTTTATTGGAAGCTTATTTAAAATTCCCTATCTTCTTGGCCAGTAGATAGCCTCCATCTTTTGCGCGCTGATGAACCAAAAAAATTCATCACTCCCCATATCTCTAAGTCTGTTACTTGAGATATGGGGATATAGCATGGTTCTCCCGTTCACATGTTTTAGGCCTGTTCTGACCTAGCTATCAGCACATCCAGTAACAGGAAATTCAGGATCTTCTCAACTATGCTGCTAGATCCGTAGTTTAGTCATTATCAGCGCGTTTGTGTAATCTGAAATAACAGTAAAGAGTATCGACAAGTAAAAGTGGATTAGCACCGAAAGAAATTCCTTAACTTCTTAAAATAGAGCAATCGCAAAGGTTTGGCCTTTACGATTTCTTCAGAGCATCTCCTGTAGAGTCTCTCTTCAGATCAGAGTAGTCTTTGAAGATGCCCAGCTCATGTTCGAAAATATTCCTATCTTTGCTGCTCGCTCTATCGGCAACCAATCCTCTCTACGCACAATCCAGTCTAGCAGCAACGCTAAAACAAGATGACGGACTGCAGGACGCGGTAATAATCGCTGTACGTAACGCACTTGGAGCAAGACAGCAGACTATTGTCGTGCGCCGCATCACATTCTTTGTCGAGATAGGGATGTATATCGATACTTATCGCGGAACACGAAGCGCGAGCACACTAAAGAATATTCAAAAACGCTACTTAGCTGCCAAGGCTGAGCTTCTCGAGCCAAGGCTGCCGCCTACCATAGAAGAACTGGTCTCAATTCTAGAGATGCTCTGATGCCTTACTTCCTAGCCCTATGTGAGCCTATCCCCGGCCCATAAATCAGGATTGATCGTTTTAATCAATAATGGTGATCGAAACAAGCTGTTTTACCTATGAGATCGTGGCGCGTATTCTAACGATTGTTAAATAACGCAATGCATAAAGAGGACAACATGGAACAGCAATCAAGCAACAACCAAGTAACTCATATCCCTGAAGTAACATTTAAAACACGCGTTCGCGATGAATCCGTAGAAGGCGAGAACCCATTCGCTTGGAAAGACATTACCAGTTCCGAGATTTTTAAGGGAAAGCGAGTAATCGTTGTTGCTCTGCCAGGTGCGTTCACACCCACCTGTAGCGGCACCCACCTGCCTGGCTATGAAAAAAATTATGCACACCTAAAAGAGTTAGGTGTAGATGAGGTTTACTGCGTAAGCGTCAACGATGCCTTCTCAATGTTCCAATGGGCGGCACAATTAAATGTCAAAAACGTAAAGATGCTACCTGATGGCAATGCTGACTTTACTCGCGAAATGGGAATGCTGGTAAAGAAGGAGAACCTTGGCTTTGGTTCACGCTCTTGGCGCTATTCAATGCTGGTTGAGGATGGTGAGATAAGTGCACTATTTGAAGAAGCCGGCAAGGTTGACAATTGTCCTGATGATCCGTTTACACGCAGCGATGCAGGCACCATGTTGCAACACTTAAAGTCGCTTTGAAATCTAGCTAGGATTTCCCACTTCTCTGCCGGCTCACGCTTCAGAATCATTGTTAAAAAAAAGGGCAGTTTCATCCTTACAAATGAATACTGCCCTTTCTTTGTCCTTTAAAGCACCTAAGAGTACTTAAGTTTTTACTAGTTAGTTTCTATATGAACGAACCGGCGGCAACTGTGAGCCAGACAGGTCGCTTGGAATGCTATTCTCAATTCTGACCGTGTGATGTAGCGTACCAATACCCTCAATAGTGGCCTCAATTGATTCACCATCAATAAGAAAGCCGGAGCCCGACGCGCGTTCAACTCGTCCTGCTCCCGTTCCACCAGACGTTCCGCTCTGCATAACATCACCCGGGAAAATAGTGATCAGTGAGGAGGCATACTCGATCAGCTCAGGGATATTGTGAATCATGTCGCCAGCTCGAGCTTCCTGAACAGTCACGCCGTCGATAACCAGAGTTTGATGTAGACGTTCCATAGGATCGCCATAAAATTCCTTTGGAACGATCCAAGGACCATGCGGCGCGAATGTATCGTGTCCTTTGCCTACAAACCAATCTGAACCGGAGCCATAGCCACCAGGTGGACGGCCACCACGGTCAGAGATATCCATCGCTACCATGTAACCAAACACATGATCATAGGCGCGATCTGCGGAGATGTATTTGCCTGAGCGGCCAAATACGATAGCCATCTCGACTTCCCACTCGATGCGGTCACGGCCGAAAGGCATGAGAATGTCGTCACCATCACCGATGATTGCGCCGCGTGTAGGCTTCAGAAACAGATAAGGAACGCCGCGATTCACTTGCCGCTCGAGAGTCTGAGCTGCTCGCTCATCGTCGTTGCAGCCTTCACATGCATGAGTGTAGAAGTTCACAGCCGCATTCATAAGTTTACTCGGATATTGAACCGGCGCCATGATGTCCACAGAAGCAACAGGGTGAACATAGTTAGGCAGATCACCATTCAACAGATCCTCGGCCACAAGATGATTCACAATCTCGTAGACTCGATACTTAAGCCCATATTCGTATTGAGAGATCAAGCCAATCATATCGCCGGGTACAGTTAGCGCGGCATAACGGGGCATAAGCTCCAAGGCGCGATTCGCGGCAGCAAGATCGACGATTAGTTCGTCGTTCTGTACGACGAGACCAACTGTCGGAATGCCATCGATGGCAAATGTTCCAACCTTGAACGGCATAACTGATTCTAGGTCTTGAGCGAAAACGCTAGCTGAGCTGGCAAAAAGTGCGAGCGCTGCTGTGAGCGTTAGGTTAAAAAGGGACTTTCTTATCATTTTTCTCTCCCGTGCGGAGGCACTGAATTATTGTAGATAGAACTTGTCGAACTCACAGAAGGTATCTTCCCTGCAGGCACTTGTCCAGCATTTTGAAAGGATAGAGGGCACACGAAAACGGCTGCGAGAAGGTCCTCTGCAATGCCATTATTCCGTCTTTATCTTGAAATCACTGCCCAGCGCCGGATTGATATAGCTGTCAGATAGGACTCGATCTGGGTCTGGGCGCACCGAAAGGTAATCAACATGCACCGGCACCTCCAGCCAACCATGGGGAGTTCCCGCTGGAATAATAATGATGTCACCTTCTTTCACGTGCTTGGCTATCCAGTCGCCGACGATAACACCGCTGCAGGACGGACCATTCAAGACATCAGTAACATTGCTGCCTAGAGCCGATTCATTGCCATTTAGTATAGTGCCGCCAGTGACAAGCGTGCCAGACCCCGAGGCGATGTAATACGTTTCTGTCTGGTCATAGTGCATAATTCCACGCGCATTACTATTGCGATTAGTGCTACCAACGCCACAGGGTCGATCCGGATTCGGCGTGGACTGGCCAGTAGCTCGCTCCACTGCCCCCCGATGAATGATGCCGACCGAGAGGTTTAGCTTACCGATATCACGACTGACGATTTGCCTGTCTACGCCTGGAAGCTCATTTACCATCTGCCACTGCTCCTCAGTAATATAAGTCGCGTAATTTTCGTCGTCCTGTGCCACTGCGAATGCACCCGCTAACGCAGCCTGCATCGCGAGAATGGACCTAATAAAATTGCTCATGGAAATCTCCTTATTCTTATTTATTAGTAAAGATTCGTGTCAAACAGGTCCAGCTTAACCGAGGCTATTTTGCATAGGTAGCATGATCACTAGAAATGAAATGGGCATTCGATAATAAACCTCAAAAGGTTTGTTCAATGGCGAGCGCATCAATATCTCCGAAGAGAGCGGCATTAATACTCGCCAGTCATGGATTTCCCAAGCTGAGCAAGGAGCATTTTTCGTGCTGAACTACAATCGCCAAGACTGGTATCAGAGCAATATCTTCAATACGGAAAACTCCGATCTAAGTATGAAGTTTCGCTTTATTTTTGAATTTTAGTGGAGGCTAATTCGTTTAATTGAAAATAATCTTTGCGTTGTTAGGCCGCGGCATTTCTAGCTAAAAAACCGAGCATCCAACTTTCTATTGATTCTGCAAGACCAGGCACAAAAAGAATAGACAGGGATACAAATAGAGAAATGGAAACCAGTACAGCGAGGTAATATTTCAGCTTCATAATATTAATCCTTCCCGCGGCGCCAACTCAAATACCCAAGTCTCACCAGACTCAATCGCCTCTTTTGTTATTCTGGACTGATACTTTGCTATTTTCTTATCGATGACGCCTTCCAGTAGAGCGCTGTAAAAAACTCTAACGAGTTTCCGCTCATAACGAATTCCGTTGATACGAACAACGGCGAGTCCGTCACCCTCGTATGCCTGTACTGCCCAGTGTTTCCAGCGCCGACCCAACCAGGTGCCCATATAGTCCGATGTGATATAGACCTTGCCATCACTCTCTTCGATCCAGATGAGACGAGAGCTAAGTGGATCATCCAGCTGCAGGTGAATAGTAGACACCTCATTCGTGAAGCCCCAGTCGGGCTCAGGACCAAAATATAGCTCTCCGGAAATGAGCTCGCCTCCGGGGAAAAGAATAGAAGGGCCATCATTATTGCGATTCTCGAAGCTCATGGTTATGAGCGCCACTGCCGGAATGATTATTCCAGCCACAATTATCTGAAGCGTCACTATTAGAATTTTTTTCAACAAAATTTCAACCCAATCATTTGAAGGAAACCCGCTTCTGACGCTAATCTACATCGCGCACCTTGCCTCCGTCTTAAACTTGCATAATGGGATAGCCATATTAATACTAGCTAAAACTGAGCTACCTAGTCGAATTGAGAAATCGTAGCACGATGCAACAAGCGATCATATCCATCATAACCACCCGTCGCCTTGTGCAAGACACTCCGGTTGTCCCACATAACTAACATATTAGACTGCCACTTGTGGCGATACACAAACTGCGGCGAACCTTGGTATTGATGAAGCTCCTGCAATAATTTTTTACTTTCTTCCACTTCCATACCTGCGAACCCTTTGATGTAACCCGCCGTGGAATAAAGAGCCAATGCGCCCGTTTCTGTATGCTGTCGAATAAGTGGATGGCTTTGTGTTTTTCTAGCCTCATCTGACACAACTATATCCATGCTACGCCCAGTATTTTTCTCATGCTTGTCACTATAAACACCATCAAGCGAATAAGCAGACTCAGCAGAATGAATCGCCGTCAAGTGCTCAATTTTTTTCTTAAGTACAGAAGGCAGTTCGTTGTAGGCTTTGTGCTGATTTGAAAAAAGCGTGTCACCACCAACAGGAGGGATTTTAATGCCGTATAAACAGGTACCAAT
>Ga0308009_10001714_pt1 | contig 12255 bp, 11 predicted proteins | sample Neamet127_FD_203134 | JGI IMG/M metagenome (GOLD analysis project Ga0308009, IMG submission 203134) | Marine microbial communities from water near the shore, Antarctic Ocean - #127 | ecosystem: Environmental > Aquatic > Marine > Unclassified | place: Southern Ocean | collected 2014-07-24
TGGCGACGGTGCGCTTCACTTCGCGAGCATTACGCTCGTGCAGGAGGTGGGGGATCTCCAGGATCCGCAGGAAGTTCTCCCAGAATTTCTGTTCCAGGGGAGCTGCCGCGAGGTAACGCCCATCACGCGTCCGGTAGATCTGGTAGCGCGGCGACTCTCCTGTAACGAGATCACTTCCAGCGGCAGGCCAGTCTCCTTCAGAAAACCCCTTCCCCAGGCCCCAGTAGACGAACGGGAACAGGTTGTCCGACATCGAGATATCGATGTATTGCCCCTTGCCGCTTGGTTCCCTGGCTCGAAGCGCAAGCAGGATGTTGATCACCGCAGGATAGGCTCCTCCCGCGATGTCCGCAGCGAGGATGTTGGGGAGCTGAGGTGCACCCGTGCCGTCGGCGGTCAGCGACAGCAAACCTGTCTCGGCCTGGTAGTTCAGGTCGTGCGCAGCCACGTTTGCCAGAGGTCCGGATTGACCCCATCCCGAGATGGAGCAATAAACGATGCGCGGGTTGAGCTCGCTAAGCGCCTCGTACCCGAGCCCCAGGCGGTCCATCACGCCGGGCCTGAACTGCTCGACAACCACATCTGCCGTCTTAACCAGTTCGACAGCCCTTGCGAACCCTTCTGGCGACTTGAGGTCCAGCGCAAGGAACTCTTTGCCCCGATTGAGCAGCGCAAAGTTCACGCTGTCTTCACCGAACCTGGGTGTGTACGAGCGCATCTCGTCGCCGATGCCCGGTCGCTCGATCTTGATCACGTCCGCGCCTGCTTCGGCCAGCATCAATGTACAAAGCGGTCCCGGGAGGAGCGAACTGAAGTCCACCACGCGGATACCCGCCAGCGCAGCGCTGCTCACCATCATCTCAATCGGCCTTGACACCGGCCTCCTTCACGAGGGCTCCCCAGCGCGGGCCCTCCGTGCGGATGAAGGCGCCGAAATCGGTTGGAGCATTGCCCACGACGCTGCCCCCAATGCCGGCCACGGCGCTGGCCACTTCCGGCGACTTGAGACTGGCGATCGCCGCCGCGTGAATCTTTTGCACAATCTCGACAGGAATGCCGGCCGGGCCGACCAGCCCGAACCAGGGCTCGATTTCGTAACCCGTGAGGCCCGACTCAGCCACCGTCGGCACGTTGGGAACCAACGCGCTACGCTGCTTCGAAGTGACGGCCAACGCGCGAAGCCTTCCTGATTTCACATGAGGCAACAGAGAACTGAAGCTCGCGACGCCAATCGGTACATGGCCGCCGAGCACGTCAGCCACTGCGGGGGCCTCGCCTTTGTAGCCCACGCCCGCTGCCTGTACATTCGCCATCGACACGAAGCGCTGCCCTGCGAAGTGCGCCGCCGTGCCTACTCCGCCGTGGGCGAAGCTGTATTTGCCGGGGTTGGTCTGCAACAAGGCGATCAGGCCAGCGACGTTATCGACGCCCAGGGTCGGGTGCACAACGATTGCGTACGGCACGGTGAAGAGCAGTGTGACAGGGGTGAAGTCCTTCTCGGGCTCATAGGCGAGCTTGGCGTAGAGGGTCTTGTTCGCTGCCAGTGGCCCGTTCGTGCCGATGCCCAGCGTGTACCCGTCCGGCGCCGCCTTCGCGACCAGGTCAGTGCCGATATTGCCGCCCGCGCCGGTGCGGTTCTCCACGACGATGGTCTGCTTCAGGTGCTCCCCCATCTTGTTCGCGATGGCCCGTGAAATCACATCGGTTACGCCCCCGGGCGCATAGGGGATGATCAGGCGGATCGGCTTGGCCGGATAGGCCTGCGCCAACACAGGCATGGGAGCCCACAACAGGGCAGAAAGCACAGTCGCGAGAATCGCGGATCTCTTGTTCATCTTTGTCTCCAGTAGGAAGTCACGGGGATTGCTGAAACACGCATTCACGGAGGTGGTTTGCACACTCGCTCACGCTGCGACGTACTTCAACCACCGGCCGCCGTCCACCACCATGTTTTCGCCGGTGATATATGACGCCATGCCGGAAGCGAGGAAGACCGCCGCGTTGGATATGTCCGACTTGGCGCCAAAGCGCCCGAGTGCTGTCTTGCGGCGCTCAAGTTCTGCGCGGTCCGTGTCAACGTACATTCGCTTCACGCCTTCGGTGTCGCCAATGGGCCCGGGGGAAATCGTGTTCACCCGGATGTTGTCCGCGCCCCACTCGACTGCGAGCGTCCGGGTGAGGGACAGAATGCCCGCCTTCGCCGCAGCCGCATGGGCGGCGCCCGGCCACCCCATGACGCCGAGCATCGTGATGATGCTGATGATGCAACCGCCGTGCGGCGATTGCTTGAGGTGTTTGTAGGCGGCGAGGCAACCGTAGAAGGTACCGTTCAGGTCGATGTCGATCACCGTCTTCCAGCCGTTTGGGGACAGCTGGGCGGTAGGGCAGTAGAAGTTGCCAGCAGCGTTGTTGACGAGGATGTCCAGCGATCCGAACCGGTCCACGGTTTCGTCGATGGCCTTCGCCACCTGGTCGGGCTCGCGCACGTCAATGACATGCCTCGCCGCTTCGATGCCCCGGGCTTCCAACAGCGCCAGCGCTGCGGCCAGCCGGTCTTCGTTGCGGCTTGCCAGGACTATCTTGGCGCCGAGCAGCCCATAAGCTTGTGCGATGTCGAGGCCGATGTCGCCGGCCCCGCCGGTGATGAAGGCGACGCGGTCCTTCAGGATTCCGTTTGCAAACATTGTGTGGACTCCCTAGTGGGTTTCTGGCGATTTCATGATCGCCGGGTGGGGGGTGCCTAGCGCGCCGCTTTCGCGCAGCGCCGATATTTTTTTCGCGTCGTAGCCGAGCACACCCTGGAGAATCTCCTGGGTGTGCTGGCCGAGCAAGGGCGGCGCCACGGGGTCCGCTGCGGGTGTGCCAAACATCTTGAAAGGCGCGGCGATGGCGGGCACCTTTCCGGCGACGGGGTGGGGAATGCTGGTCAACAGCTTCTGGTCCCGCATCTCTTCCGAGCTGTAGGCCTGTGCCACAGACCGCACGCTTCCCAGCGGCACGCCGTGTTCGAGAGCTTTCTCGAGTAGTTGCGAGCACGTTTGCCTGGAGAAGCAGTCATTGAGGATTTCGTCCAGAGCCTTTGCATTTCGCACGCGCTGGCGGTAGGTGCCGAACTCGGGATTTGTCGCGAGATCCGGGCGCGCGAAGACCTCGGTAACCAGCTGCACGTAGGTTTTGTCGTTCGCGCACGTGAGGTAGAGCTCGCCGTCCGCGCAACTGTACAGTCCTGCCGGGGCCGCGTTCTTGGAGCCGTTCCCCACGCGTACCTCGTCCTGCCCCGTCATGAGGTAGTTCATGCCAATGGGCCCGATGAGCGCTATGGCGGAGTCCCACAGGGAGGCTTCAACGTACTGGCCGCGCCCGTGACGGTTGCGAGCCAGGAGTGCGCCAAGCACGACGTTGCTCGCGACGATGGCGGTGGTGACGTCGATCACCGACGCGCCCACCCGAAGGGGCGGCTGGTCGGGGTGCCCGCCAAGGGAAAACAAGCCGCTCTCCGCCTGCGCGATCGGGTCGAACCCGGGACGCGACGCGAACTTGCCTCGACGGCCAAACGCGGAGATGGCGCAGTAAACGATGCGAGGATTGACGGCTGCGAGATCGTCGTACCCCAACCCGAAACGCTCCATGACACCGGCGGAGAAGTTCTCGACCACAACGTCAGCGCCGGCCACCAGGTCACGCACGACCTGCCGCGCCTGCTCCTGACGTAGGTCAAGGGTTATGCTGCGCTTGTTTCGATTCGCCCACAGGTACATGGCACCTTGGCCTTCAATCTCGGGCACGACGAGCTTGCGCGAGTCATCTCCGCCTTGCGGGTTCTCTATCTTGATCACGTCCGCGCCCATGTCCGCAAGCAACTGCGTTGCGTAGGGACCCGCGATGAGGCGGCTGAGGTCCACGATGCGCACTCCATCGAGCGCCAGGGGTGCATTCGCATCGCGAGCGATGGGCTCGGGTAGTTCAGGGCGTTGGCTCATTCGATCCTTCGTGTTCGTCGGCCCGGTGCAGGCCACGTCGCTTGGGGGGAGCATTTACTGTGCCAATACCGCCTCCCCTGCGGATCGTCTTGCGTAAGGGCGTTCTACGTTCGGAAGTGTCTGGCCTAATGACCAAAAGTGTCTGCCGGGACGACACACTGACCGCGCGAGCCGTTACCAGATCGTGGCTCTCCCCCGGCGGCAGGCGGTTTTCCACATGGCCCGCTACTTGCTCAATCCTTTCCGCTATAACCACGCCGCGTGTGCGAAGGAGAAACGATTTCATGACGAAACAACTGGTGAACTGGACCCTTGACGGTTCGGTTCTGGTCATCCGGCTTGCGAGCCCCGAGAACCGCAATTCGCTGTCGCTGGAAATGCGCGAGCACCTCGGCGAGGCGGTGGCCTATGCCGAGCGCGAACGCAGCGTGAGAAGCGTGTACCTGACGGGAGAAGGCACCTCCTTCTGCTCAGGTGGCGACTTCCGCATGCTCAAGGACGCATCCGACCCATGGCCCGTGCATCGGCGCTTCCGCCAGTTTCATCGCTGGCTGATGCCGCTCACTCAACTGGAAAAGCCGGTCGTCGTGGGTGTGCGGGGACAGGCCGTTGGCGGGGGCATGGGCCTTGCGCTTACGGGAGACATCCTGATCGCCGGTGAGAGCGCGAAGTTTGTCTCGGGCTTCACGCGGCTGGGCGCCATTCCGGACATCGGCGTGATGTACCACCTGCCACGGCTCATCGGCATGTCGCGTGCGAAGAATTTCCTGTTTGGCGGCGCGACCATGACCGCGCCCGAGGCGCTGGAACTGGGTATCGTGAAGAAGGTAGTGCCCGACGCTGACCTCGATGATGCGGGCATGGAAGAGGCTGCGCGTCTGGCCGCAGGCCCCGCCGAAGTGATTGGGCTTGCGAAGATGCTCATGGCCCGCAGCTTCGAGAACTCCCTCGAAGAGATGTTCACCTATGAAGGCCTGGGCCAGGCCCTCGCAATGTCGAGCGCGGAATTCCGCGAAGGCTTCGGGGCCGCCATGGACAAACGTGAGGTCGATTTTGCCGCAGCGGCTGCCCGCGCGTTGGAATCGGGCCGTTAAGAAAGGAAGAAATCGTGAACCAGGAACTCCCCATCCCGACCCCTAACCCCGATTCCCAGGCGTACTGGGATGCTGCGCGGGAAGATAAATTGGTCATCCGGCGCTGCGCTTCATGTACTGCGTTGCACTTTATGCCGCGCCACTTGTGTCCGCATTGCTGGTCCACGGACTTGCAGTGGGTGCAGGCCAGCGGCAAGGGCACGGTGCACAGCTTCTCTGTCATCCGGAGGGCGCCACTGCAATCCTACGCGCCGCGCGTGCCCTACGTCGTGGCACTCATCGACCTCGACGAAGGCCCGCGCATGTTCTCGAACATCGTGGGAGATGGCGCGCTGGAGACGCAGGTAGGCTCCCGCGTCGACGTGTGTTTCGAAGCGCGGGGCGACTACAAGATCCCGCAGTTTTCCCTCGTGAAGTCCTGATGGCGAACATAATATGACCCCCACTGACCAACTCCATAACCGCGTCGCGATCGTCGGCGTGGGCGAATCCGACATCGGCAAGGTTCCCGGCATGAGCGGCCTCGGCTTGAACGCGCAGGCGGCCAAGCGGGCACTTGACGACGCCGGGCTCAAGGTTTCGGACATCGACGGCCTCCTGACGGCTTATTCGTTCACCGAGCCCTACTTCATGCTCGGCTCCGTCATGTGCGAATACCTGGGCTTGAAGCCGCGCTTCAACGCGTCCATGGTCGTAGGCGGCTGCTCTCCCGCCATCATGCTCAAGCACGCGGCGGAAGCCATCGTCTCGGGCCAGTGTGAAACAGTTCTCGTCTGCGCCGGTGAGAACCGTGCGACGGGCCAGACGCGCGACCAGGCTGTTTCCGCGCTGATGGCGGTCGGCCACCCTTACTTCGAGCAGCCTTACGGACCGTCGATTCCCAGCTTCTACGCGATGATCGCCCGCCGCCATATGGCTGAGTTCGGTACCACCGAAGAGCACCTGGCTGCAGTCGCCGTGACCACGCGGCAGCATGCGCTGTTGCACGACAACGCGCACATGAAGAAGCCGTTGACGATGTCCGAGGTCTTGAACTCCAAACCGATCGCGGACCCGCTAAAGATGTTGGACTGCTGTTTGCTCTCCGATGCGGGCGGCGCATTCATCGTCACGTCTGTGGAGCGCGCAAAGGACCTGAAGTCCAAGCCTGTGTACCTGGCCGGCATCGGCGAGTTCCATACGCATGAGCACATCATGTGCGCACCAAGCCTTACGGCATTCGGCGCCAAGGAGTCGGGCGAGGCCGCCTACAGGATGGCGCGAATGACGCCGGCGGATATCGACGTTGCGCAGCTCTACGACTGTTTCACCATAGTGCCGATGATCGAGCTCGAGGAGCTTGGGTTCTGCGGCCGCGGCGAGAGTGGCCCTTTCTACCTCGAAGGCCACGCACGCATCGGTGGCAAGCTGCCCGTGAACACCCACGGCGGCATGCTCTCGCACGCCCATGCGGGCGCGGCAGGCGGGTTGCTGGGGATCGTCGAGGCGGTACGGCAGTTGCGGGGCGGCCTCGGCCCGAGACAGGTGGAGGGCGCGGAAGTCGCACTTGTCCACAACGAAGGCGGCATCCTGTCTTCCCACTGCACGATGATTTTCACCAAAGACCAGTACTGAGCCGTCAACCATGAAAAGTGACAAGGTACCCAGCCGGCCCCTCGGCGGCGTGCGGGTTCTCGACTTCTCGACCCTGCTCCCCGGGCCGTTCGCGACGCTTCTGCTTGCGGAGGCGGGGGCAGAGGTGATCAAGATCGAGCGGGAGGCCGGGGGTGACGAACTGCGAATGGGAACGCCACGGGTCGGTTCGGCCTCCATCAACTTCGGGTTGCTGAATGCGGGCAAGCGCAGCATCGCGATCGACCTGAAGAGCGCCGAATCGCGCAAGCGTTTGCTGCCCTTGCTGCGGGAGGCGGACGTTATCGTGGAGCAGTTCCGGCCCGGCGTGATGGACCGGCTGGGCCTGGGATACGGCGACGTGCGGCGCGTCAATCCGAAGGCCATCTATTGCTCGATCTCGGGCTATTCGGCCGATGGGCCGTCTGCGCAGGTCGCCGGCCACGACCTGACATACATGGCCGATGCCGGCGTGCTCTCGCTGGCTACGGCGCCAGGCAGCCAGCCGGCGATCCCGCCTGTGCTGGTGGCGGACATCGGCGGCGGGGCGATGCCGGCGGTCGTGAACATCCTTCTCGCGCTTCTGCATCGGAACAACACAGGTCAGGGTTCGCGAATCTCGGTGTCCATCACGGACAACCTGTTCGCCTGGCCCTACGCGGCAGTGCCCAAGGGGGTGGCTTTGGGGACGTGGCCGGTGCCGGGCGGCGAGAGGCTGACCGGCGGGTCTGCGCGCTACCAGATCTACCGAACGAAGGACGAGCGCTATATCGCCGCCGCTCCTCTTGAGGAGCGCTTCTGGCAAGTGTTCTGCGATTGCATTGCCCTGGCTCCGGAGCTGCGTAATGACGCAAACAACGTCGGGGCCACACGCGACGCCGTGGCGGAGATCATCGCCTCGCGTGACAGCGCGCACTGGCAGGCCGCCTTCTCGGGCAAGGACGCGTGCGCGACGCTCGTGCGGACCATGCAGGAAGCTGCAGAGGATCCGCAATTCAGCCGGCTGTTTTCGCGGCAGGTCAGCCAGGACGGCGTACTTTTTCCCGCGCTGGCCACGCCCGTCGCGCCGCAGTTTCGCAGCGCCGCCGCGCAGGCAGCGCCACCTCTCGGCGAGGGGAACGTAATTCTGGGCGAATGAGGAAGGGCGCGTACCGCGCCCGCTCAGCCGTGGTAGGCCGCAAGCAGGTTGTAGCGCATGATGGCGCCCACCACGAGCCCGGCGTGCGCTACGTCGGGGGAGAGCAGTTCGGCCTGGATGGCGGGTGCCGTCTTCATGAGTTCAGAGCTCTCGATGCAAATCATCCAGTTGGTGTAGTTTTCCACGTTTTCGCGGCTGCTTACGTCCACGGCAGCTGTTACTTCAGAGTCTGCTTCCCAGAGCGCCATCCTGACGATACCGCCCTTGTCGATGATGCGGGTCGCGAGTTCGCTGCTGAGGAATTTGCGCACTTCCGCATCGCGCCCCTTGGCCGGCGAGCACTGTACGATCACAGCCGTGCCGCCAAAACCGGACCCGGTCGACCAGGTCTCGCTGCACGCCGAAAACTGGATGTTGCGGAACCCCTTTCGCACCTTCAGGCGCCATGCGCTCGGCGACGCCATGTGCTTGCGGTAGGCATCGGAGGTGAAGGCCTCGATGGACTCGCATCGGTACACGACCATATAGGAGCAGTTGCCACCGATAGCCTGGTAACGGTGTACCGCTTCGACCCCCGGCAGCGCCAGGCGGTCGGGGACGGCCTCCTGCTCGTACCAGCGGTTGAATTCCCCCTCCATCTCCGGTGCCACGACGCTGAGGGCTACCAGCACGCCAGGCGGTTCTTTCCGCGCGCCAGCGCTGCGCGGGGAGGGCAGGCGGCGGGACAGGATCGCCGAGGAGGATGTCGTGGTCTTCATGAGAGTGCTTTCAGTGCGCGGGGGCCCGCACACATTCGCCAAGCAAGGCACGTGCCCACCGGATCCGCTCCAGGGACGAGTGACCTCCATCGGGGACATTCTAATCACCGCGCCTCGAGTTCCATCTGCTTGGCGATGATATTTTTCATAATCTCGCTGGTGCCGCCACCAATGGTCCCGACGCGGCAGTCGCGGTAGTACATCTGCATCTCGTGCTCCGCCATCCACCCCGCACCGCCCATCACCTGCATGCCGGCATCTGCGCAGCGGATGTTGCTCTCCGTGCAGTGCACCTTCGTGGCGGCGGTCTCCAGGGTGGGCGACAGCCCCGCGTCGAGCATCTCCGCCGCACGGTGAAGAAGCGCCGAGGACGACTCGTACAGGATCTGCATCTCCGCAAATTTGTGGGCGACTGCCTGGTGCGCGGCGATGGGCTTACCGAACTGCTTGCGGTCGCGCGCGAAGTCGCGAGCGTAGTCGATGATGCGGCGCATGTTTCCCACCGCCGATGCTGAAAGGCACAGGCGCTCCAGGTTGAGTCCGCGCATCAGTGCCTTCCACCCTTGGTTAAGTTCGCCGATGCGGCGCGCTGCCGGGACCCGAACGTTGTTGAAGAATACCTCGTTCGTGTGGATCATGCGGCGGCCCAGACCCTTGAGGGGGCGGATCGAGAGCCCGGCGCTTTTCGCGTCGACCAGGAACAGCGTGATACCGCGATGCCCGGTCGCAGGGTCCGTCTTTGTTGCGACCACCAGGTGGTCTGCCACGTGCGCGCAGGTGATATAGATCTTCTGCCCGCTGATGACGTACTCGTCGCCCTGTGCAGCCGCGCGTGTGCGGATGGAGGCAACGTCGCTGCCGGTGTCCGGCTCGGTGATGCAGAGCGCCAGCTTCACGCTGCCATCGATGACGCCGGGGAGGACACTTTCGCGCAACTGGGGCGACGCGTTGGCGCACAACTGCATTCCGCCATAGATCACGCTCGTGAGCCAGGCGCTTGCGAGCTGAACGTTGTGATACGCCACCGTTTCGACGAAGACTGCCAGGTCCTTGTAAGAGCCGCCCGTGCCGCCGCTTTCCACCGGATAGGGAAGCCCCATCCAGCCTGCGCGCGCGAGGGCCTGGTACGCATCTTCCGGGAACATCGACGCTTCATCAAGTTCGCGGACCTTCTGTGGCGGCAGCGCATTGCGCAGCAGGGGAGGGACGCTCTCGGCGATCAATCGCTGGTCGTCGGTGTAGCCGAATAGTCGGTTGGCGCTCATGGCTTACTGTTCCCGACGGCGATACAACAGCTTGGCCACCATCTCTTGCACGGTCTTGCCGTGCTGGTTGAGGATGGTGCGCTTGAGAGTGACCACGCCGCGGTCGGGCTTCGATGAGGCCTTCTTCTCCAGGATCGTCGTCACCATCTGGATGGTGTCCCCGTGCAGCACCGGAGCGATCATCCGCCACCCGTCGATCTGCAGCAACGCGAGCAGCGTGCCGTCGTTCACGCCACTCGCGTATTGCAGGCCGGCCGAGACCGCGTAGACCAGCGGGCCATGCGCGATGGGCTGGCCGGCGGCCGTGTCCTTGCAGTACTCGAAGTTGGTGTGGACCTCGTTAAAGTCGCCGGTGAGGCAGGCAAAGTTGACGATGTCCGTGCTGGTGATGGTGCGCTTCGGCGTGCGGAATTCCTCGCCGATCTCGAAGTCGTCGAAGTACTTGCCGCGGGGGGCCTGGATTTGGGAGGCTTGCATAGTATGTCCTTTTGGGGGGGCGATTTCAGGATGTGTTCACGAACGCGGTAACTTCTGGTCGGTGGCGACCTTCCGCCAGATTTCCAGCTCGCGCTTGATGAACTCGGCGAACTCGGCGGGCGTGCTGGTTACCGTCTCGAGCTGGTGCTTCTGCAGGGCTTCGACCACGGCGGGCTGCCTGACAACCGCAGATACCTCGCGGCTGATCCTCTCGGAGATGGCCGCAGGCATGTTTGCGGGGCCGAACATGCCGCCCCAAGGGGCGAACGTGAGCTTCACGCCCGCTTCGGCGATGGTCGGGATGTCAGGCTGGGATTTCAGCCTCGTCTTGTTCGTGGTGGCAAGCGGAAGGATCTTGCCCTCGCGGATGAAGCCATCCGCAGTGGTGGGCGTGGCGAACATCATGTCCACGCGCCCCGCGATCAGGTCCAGCATCGCCGGGGGCTCGCCCTTGTAGGGGATATGCAGCAGGTCGATGCCGGCGAGCGCCGCCAGTTGGCTCATGGCGACAATGCCCGTGACGTTGCCCGAGGCATAGGTCATCTTTCCCGGGTTGGCCTTCGCATGCGCCACCAACTGCTCCAGGGTGCGCAGGCGCAAAGCTGAATTTACGACCAGCAGGAAAGAAAAGTTCCCGATCTGCGTGATGGCGGTGAAGTCCTTTACCGGATCGTAGGGAGGCTCCTTGCTCAACGCCGGCACGCCGGTGATGGAAGTGGCTGTCGCCATCAGCAACGTGTGGCCGTCCGGTGCCGCCCGCATGACGAGCCGCGCCGCAATCGTACCATCCGCACCAGGGCGATTGTCCACCATGATGGCTTGTCCAAGCGCGGCGCCGAGGGGCTGGGCGATGATGCGCGCTACAGTGTCCGTCGCCGAGCCGGCCGGAAAGGGCACGACCATGCTGATGGGTCGCGACGGAAAGGCTTGCTGGGCGATCAAGGGCAGGGGCAGCATGCTGGCGGCGCCGAGTACGGCGGGGGCAATCAGGATGTCTCGTCTTTTCATGGTCTTCCTCAAAAAAAGTGGAGCCTCACAGGCCGAGTTCTCTGGCGATGAGCTGCCGCTGGATTTGCGACGTGCCCCCGCCAACGGTCGCATTCTTCGCGTCGCGCCAATGCCGCTGCACGCTGTAGTCCGTGGTGTACCCGTGGCCGCCGAGGATCTGCATCCCCGCGGAGGTCACGCGCTGCAGCATCTCCGATACGTAGAGCTTGGCCATCGTCGCGTCCTTGCGACACGGCAGGCCCTGGTCGTACTTCCACGCGGCCACCGCAGTCATCCACCGCCCGGCCTCGACTTCCGTTGCCATGTCGGCCAGCATGTGGGCGATTGCCTGGAACTGGGCGATGGGCTGGCCAAACTGGCGTCGCTCGCGTGCGTAAGCGATCGCTTCGTCCAGCGTCGCACGGGCGCAACCCAGGTAGTTCGCAGACAGGCTGATGCGCTCGCGCTCGAGGTGTCGGCCGATGTAGGTCCATCCCCGGCCCTCCTCTCCTATCAGGTCGCGCGCCGGGACACGGACGTCCTCAAAGAACAGTTCATCAAGCCCAAGGATCTTACGGCCGATGACGTCGAGCCGGTTGATGGTCAGGCCCGGCAGGTCGTTGGGCACGAGGAACAGTGAGATCCCGCGATGCCGGTCCTCCTCTTTGGAGGTGCGAGCTGCCACTATCATCATGTTGTCCGGCGCATGTGCACCGCTGGAAAAGAGTTTCTGCCCACGCAGCAGCCAATCGTCACCCTCGCGGCGTGCCGAGGTGGTCAAGGCGGCGGCATCCGAGCCCGAAGCAGGCTCGGTGAGGCTGAACGAAAGCTTGAGTTCGCCTCGCGCGACCCGGGGCAGCACTTCGCGTTTCAGGGCCTCGTCCGCAAAGTCCGCGAGGATCATCGAACCCCAGGCCTGCAGTCCGATGCGGGTGGCAAAGTCCA
>Ga0308009_10001720_pt1 | contig 12205 bp, 9 predicted proteins | sample Neamet127_FD_203134 | JGI IMG/M metagenome (GOLD analysis project Ga0308009, IMG submission 203134) | Marine microbial communities from water near the shore, Antarctic Ocean - #127 | ecosystem: Environmental > Aquatic > Marine > Unclassified | place: Southern Ocean | collected 2014-07-24
ACTTCATGGGAAGACCTTTCAGTAAAGTTAAGGAGCGGGAGAAAAGTCAAAACGAGTCAGTTCCAGAATCGGCCACCAGCGCTTCAATCGGCTTGCGGCCAAACAGCGCGACCATGGCCGGGGTCAAAAACGAGTCGAGCAGGGTCGAGGTGATCAGCCCAGAGAAAATCACCACCGCCACCGGGTGCAAAATTTCTGTGCCCGGCATGTCAGCCTCGAACAGCAGGGGCGCCAGTGCCAGGGCGGCTACCAGCGCGGTCATCAGCACCGGCGTGAGCCGCTCCTGCGAGCCGCGCAGCAACATCGCGTTGCCGAAATCTTCGCCTTCAAAGGCACACAGGTTGATGTAGTGCGACACCTTCAAAATACCGTTGCGAATCGCGATGCCGGCCAAGGTGATGAAGCCCACCAGCGCCGCCACCGACAGCGGTTGACCCGACAGCCACAAGCCGACCACCGCGCCGACCAGTGCCAGCGGTATGTTGGCCATGATGATGGCCGCCAGTACACCGGATCTGTAGCGCGAGTAAAGAATCAAGAAGATCATCGCCACCGAACCGAGCGACAGCAGGCCGATCAGGCGCGACGCTTCTTCCTGCGCCTGAAACTGCCCACCTATCGTGATGAAGTAGCCCTCTGGCAGGTCGGTCGCGGCAATCGCTGCCCGCATGTCAGCCACCACGTCACTGAGCGCCCGGCCTTGGGTATTGGCCGACAGCACGATGCGCCTGCGCCCATCGTCGCGGCTGACCTGGTTCGGGCCGTCGCCTTCTTCCACGCTGGCCAGCTGGCTCAGCGGCACCCGTCCGCCCGGTGTGTCTATCATCAGGTTGCGCAGGCCCTCGATACCGCGCGAGGTCTCGGGCAGGCGCAGCACCAGGTTGAAGCGGCGGCTGCCTTCCACGACCTGCGTCACCTTCTCACCGTCAATCAGCACCTGCAGCTCCTGCAGCAATTTGGCCGGCGGCAGGCCCAAACCCAGGGCGCGGTCGTAGTCCACCTGAATTCTGATTTGTGGTGTCAGCACCTGTTTCTCGACCTCCAGATCGACCACGCCATTGATGCTGGCAAGCTTTTGCCGCAGCGCCTCGGCCTGCGTGCGCAGGGTGTCCAGGTCGTCGCCGAAAATCTTGATGGCGATCTGTGAACGCACGCCCGACAACATGTGGTCTATGCGGTGGCTGATCGGCTGGCCGATGCCAATGGCTGCGGGCAGGGTCGCGACGCGGCTGCGGATGTCGGCGTAGATCGCTTCCATGCTGCGCTCACTGCGTTTGAGCTTGAGGTCGAGTTCCGACACATGCACGCCCTCAGCATGTTCATCGAGCTCGGCCCGGCCCGAGCGGCGGCCCACATGCTCGACCTCGGGTACACCGGCCAGTGCCTTTTCAGCAATCGTGCCGATGCGGACCGATTCGGTCAGCGTGGTGCCGGGGTTCAGGCGCAGGCCGACCAGCGCCACGCCTTCGTTGAAGGGCGGCAAAAAGGTGGTGGGGAAAAACGGCACGGCCGCCATGGCCAGCAGGGCCGCCGCAGCGCCCCCTAGCACCCAGGCGCGCGGTGCCTGTAACACACGGTTGAGGGCATTGGCATAACGGGTCTTGACCCATGTCTGCACCTTGGTATCGCCGTGCTCCAGGCCCTTGATTTTCGGTAACAGGTAATACGACATCACCGGCGTCAGCGTGACCGACACCACCATGGACGCCAGCAGCGACACGATGTAGGCAATTGCCAGCGGCTGCATCAACCGGCCTTCAATGCCCGGCAGGAAAAACAGCGGCAGCAACACCAGCACGATGATGATGGTGGCGATCAAAATGCCGGACCGCACTTCCAGCGTCGCTTTGGCAATCAGCTCCAGTGGCCCCAGCCGCTGCGCGGGGTGGGCGGCGCGGTCCATCTTGAGGCGGCGCAGCACGTTTTCCACACCCACCACCGCATCGTCCACCAGCCCGCCAATCGCAATCGTGAGACCGCCCAGGGTCATGGTGTTGATCGACAGGTCGAAGTAACGAAACACCAGCACCGTGATCATCACCGACACCGGAATCGCGGTCAGCGAGATCAGTGTCGTGCGGATATTCAGCAAAAAGAAATACAGCACCACCGCCACCACAGCCGATGCGGCGAGCAGCTTGCCCCGCAGGGTGTCCACAGAGGTCTCGATGAAGGTCGCCTGGCGCATGGTGACCTTGGGCTCGCCCATGCCCGGCGGCATGCCTTTTTTGAGTTCCGCTATGGCAGCTTCGACTTTTTCTGTCAGTGCCACGGTGTCGGCATCGGGCTGTTTCTGAATACCGAGAATCACGGCTGGCTGGCCGTTCAGGCCGGCGTCACCGCGCTTGATGGCGGGCGCAAACATGACCTTGGCCACCTGGTTGAGCTGGATCGGCTTGCCGTTGTGAAACGCCACCGGCAGGCGTTCCAGATCCTGCAGCCGCGTGGTGCGGCCGATGTTGCGTATCAGGTACTCGCGCGAATTGAGTTCAAGAAAACCACCGCTGGAGTTGCCGGAAAAACCCTTGAGCGCCGCTTCAATGCTTTCCAGGTCAATCTTCAGCGCCGCCATCAGCGCAGTGTCCGGCTGCACCTGGTACTGGCGCACCTCGCCGCCAATCGGCACCACCTGGGCCACGCCGGGAATAGTGAGCAGGCGCAGGCGCATCACGAAGTCGGCGTATTCGCGCACCGCCATCGGGCTGATCTTGCTGGTGTCAATCGGCAGGGCCAGCAGCATGATCTCGCCCATGACCGAGCTGATGGGCCCCATGCCGACATGCTCCACGCCTTGCGGCAATTGCTCGCGCGCCAGTTGCAGGCGCTCGCCCACCATCTGGCGGGCGCGGTAGATGTCGGTTTTCCAGTCGAAGGTGACGTAGACGAAAGACAGGCCGACGCTGGAAATCGAGCGGATGCTTTCCACCCCCGGGATGCCGCCCATGGCAATTTCCAGCGGCACCGTGATCAATTGCTCGACTTCTTCGGGCGCCATGCCGCCGGCCTCGGCCTGCAGCGTGACGGTAGGTTTGTTCAGGTCAGGAAACACGTCCACTGGCATTTTCACCAGCGTCAGTGCACCTACCAGCAGCAGCACCACCGACAGCACCACCACCATCAGGCGATTGGCGAGCGAGGTGTGTATGAGTTTTTCAAACATGGTGTGTGACCCTGTTCTCAGCGAACCTGGTTGAGCAGAGGCGCGCCTTGCGTCACCACCCGGTCACCGGTTTTCAGGCCATCGACAATCGCGGCGGTGCTGCCATCGAGCGGCAACTGGCGCACGGTGCGTGGCGCGAAAAGTTCGGCGCCGGTGTGAACCCAGACCATGTCCTGGTTGCTGGCGTTTTTGACCACCGCGCCGGTGGGCACGGCAAAACCCTTGACCTGGTTTTTGGTCTGCACCGTCACCTTGACCGGCTGGTTGATGGACAGCGGCACGGCGTTTTTGCCCGGCAGGGTGCGAAACACCAGCGGGATCGCGCCTTCGCGCAGGCTGCTGCCCGCGCCGACAAACTGCAAAGGCACACGGGTGCCGGGCGCCGCACTGGCGCTGGCCGAGGCGATGTTGGCCGACAGCGCGGCATCAAAGGCACTGGCTTCCACACTCATGCGGGACGGATCGACAATTTCAAACAGCACCTCGCGCCCATCGACCACCTGACCAGCCACCACGTTGGCAGCGGCAATCACACCGGACACGGGCGCCACCAGCGCTTCGGTGGCTGATACGCTGCCGGCCACCGCAGCGGCGCGCTGGCGCAGGCTGAGCACGTCGGACTGCGCCGCTTCAATGTCTTTTTGCGGCACCGTGCCTTCGAGTTGTTGCAGCCGGTCCACACGCCGGCGCGCTAATTCCAGGCCGGCGTTCAGTTCGGCGCTTTGCGCCTGCTGGTTGGCGCGTTCAATCGCGCTGCTGGAGGCGCGCACGACCGCGAGGACTTCACCCTTGCGCACGACCTGTCCAAGCTGGGGCAGGCCGCGCGGCCCGGCTTCAATACGCCCAGCTTGCGTGGGCTGCACCTTGCCGCCGGCATTGCTGTCCAGCACCACCCGGCCGGTCAGCTCAACGGTGCTTGGCAGGGACGCTTCTAGGGCGCTGATGGTTCGCACGCCGAGCTGCCGCTGGCTGGCCTTGGGCAAAAACACGCCGCCATTCGCGAGCCGTCGCGGCGCGTTGCCGCCGGCGGCGGGCGCGGCCTTCTCGCCATGGTCGTGACCTGGGGCAGCCTGCGCGTCCCACGGCGCCGCTGCGCCAAGGGCAAAGAGGCCTGCGGCCATCAGGCCGGCCAGACCCTGTCGGCGGCGGTGTCGCCAGGCGGCGGCCAGCGCCGCCAGCAGCAGCGCCGCGCCCGCATAGGCGGTCCAGCGCAGCCACGGTCGCGCCGCGCCCGCATGGTCGTCCTCGGCATGCGGGTCGGTGATGACCAGATCGCCGGCCAGCAGGTCGGTATCCTTGCCTGCCTCGACCACAAAACTCACGGCCAGCGTGCCGGGCTGGCCCAGCAGTTCATGTTTGAAGCTGTAGCTGCCATCGGCCTGGGGCGCAGCTATTCCTTTGGCGGCGCCGGCCTCGATCTCGATCTTCGCGTCGGTGACCGGCTCGTTGCTCGCGTAGCGGTCCAGGTAAATTTTCAATTCGCCGCTCTCGACCACGCCGACCAGCTCGAACAGCTCGGAGTGGCTGCTGATACGCGGTGAGGTAACGGCGCCGGCCGTTGCTGGCGCTTCGGCGCCGTGGTCTCCCGCAGCCCAGGCCGTGGGGAATAAACTCGATGCTACAAAAACAATAGCTGTTAACGCTTGCTGGATATGGGCTAGAGGCTTATTTGGCTTATAAATGGAGTTCATGGGAGCAGTCCAAGGGCTTGGTTCAGTTGGGAGATGGCGCGCTGCATGCCTACACGGGCGCGTGCCAGGGAAAGGTCGGCTTCAAACTTTTCGCTTTCAGCGCGCAGTCGTATCGGCAGGTCAGCTTCGCCCAGGCGGTAAGCCTTGGCCACCAGGGTTTGCACCTCGGTGCTCAGGCGCGCGCGTTCGGCCATGCTGGCCTGCGTGCGGCGCGCCGCATCGAGTTCGGCAAGCGCGGACGCCAGTTCGTCGCGTGTCTGGCGCTGGGCCGCATCCAGCTCGGCCTGCGCGTCATCGAGTTCTGCGCGTGCGGCCGCGATGCGTGGGGCATTGCGGTTGTCGGTGCCGAACGGGATTTTTATCGCCAGGCGCAAGTGGCTTTCACCAGCCGCACCAAAAGTCGCGCGTTCACGCGTGACGCCCACACCAATGGCCATGGGATCACGTCGGTCGGTTTGGATCAGTTCCAGTGTGGCCTGTGCGGCCTGAACGCGCGTTTGGGCCGCCTGCAGGGCCGGATGCTCCGGCTGGACGCTTGGATGGACGGGCGGCAGCACCTCTTCCAGCGCAGGCACGTTGGCCAGCCCGGTCAGGGTCAACCACTGGTTCAGCTGGCGGGTCAAGGCCACGGCTGTCTGCTCACGTCCGGTGGCGGCCTGCTGGACCAGCGACTGCGCCTGCAAGCCGTCCACACGCGCGCTGTCGCCGGCTTTGACGCGGCGCTCCACGTCCTGCGCCAGCGCCAGCGCTTCGCTGTGTTTGCGCGCAGCCAGCTCGCGCTCGGTACGCGCCACGGCCAGGCTGGCGGCCAGTTCGCGCACCTCGGCGGCGACCTTCAGGCGCGCTATCAGCAGTTGAGGCTCGAAAGCCAGGCGCTGCGCCGCGAGCTCGCGCTGGGTCGCACCGCGCACGCCGGGGCTCCAGATGGGCAGCTCCAGCTCGGCTTCGTGTTCGCGAAAGCCGCCGTTGTTGTTGAAGCGGTCGTTGCGCTGCGCCAGCAGTGCGCTGGGTGAGCCATTGATCCAGGACGATGCCGCGCGTTCTCGTGCCTGCAATTGCGCGCGGCGGTTGTCGGCGCTGCGTGCCGCCGGACTCAGAGCCCAGGCCGCGTCGAGTGCCTCGCGCAAGTTCGTGCCGCCCGTTGGTGGTGGGGCTTCGGCTAGGGATGGAGAGGAGGAGGGCGGTGGCGCCGTCTGCGCGCTGGCAAGCGTGAGGGCCGCCGGCAGCAACAACGATGCGCAGGCAAGCCGCGACAACCGGAAAGAGGAAAGGTCAAGCAAGAGCATTCTCCGAAGCAAATCAAAACTTCGGCGAACCTTTGCACTCAGGCCACTGGAAAAAGAAAGACTTTTAAGCGCCCGTCAGCTCAAGGTTCACCACGGCTGGCGTGGTGAGGGTCCATTTGGGGCGCTCGATGGTGTTGGGTTGTTCGCGGCCGGCCCAGGCTTGTGCGCTGGGCAGCGGGGCGCCGGCGAGCGCGTCGCTCAGACGAAAAGGTACGCTCGACAGCATACCGGTTGCATTGCTATGGCCGCACTGGCTCAGGCTGCAGGTGTCGGCATGGCCGGGCTCATGCGCCGCGCCAGAGGGCTCTGTGCCCTCTTCACCGCCTATCTGTGCCTCGAAGGCGTGGGCAGCGATGGGGCCCAGTTCCTGCGCGGCAGCGGTCGCTGCGTGGGCATGGGCGCCGCCTGACAGCAGCGCTAGCCAGACAATCATGAAGTGACAAATAAAGCGTTTCACGGGCGATATGCTAACAGCCGGGAAAGTCCCCGCGCCGCGCAAGGAATGGGTCGGGAAAGTGAAGGGCTGCTCATGCGGCATGGTCCCAGCGCAACTCCTGCCGCGCCTGCCGGAACACCGACACCGCGCCGGTGATCGCCAGCCCGGCCATGGCAGCGGCCACCGCCAGGTCCGGCCAGGCACTGCCGGTGCCAAACACGCCGAGCGCGGCCAGCATCACCGCGAGGTTGCCGAGCGCGTCGTTGCGCGAGCACAGCCAGACGCTGCGCATGTTGGCGTCGCCTTCGCGGTAGGCATACAGCAAAGCCGCCACAGCGACGTTGGACAGCAGTGCGAGCAGGCCGATGGCGCCCATGGTCAGGGCTTCAGGGGTGCCGCCCTGCATTGCCACCCATGCCGCGCGGCCCAGCACAAACACGCCGAAACCCAGCATGCTGGCGGCCTTAAGCAGGGCGGCGCGGGCGCGCCAGACCAGGCCCATAGACAACACCGCCAGCGTCACCGCGTAGTTGGCGGCATCACCGAAAAAGTCGATGGCGTCGGCCAGCAAGGAGACCGAGCCGGACTGCACGCCGGCGCCGATTTCGATGCCAAACATGGCCAGGTTGACGATCAGCGCGATCCAAAGGATGCGGCGGTAACGCGGGCTGTTGGCCTGGGCGGCGCTGGGTGCGGGGTCGTGGTTGCAGCAGCGGGCGGACATGGACTTGTGTTTCTGGGGTGTTCGATCTGATGGCATGATTGGAAATCCTCAAGTCACTTCAAGGTCAAGCGATGCTGCATTCAAGTCCATCTTTGCGCCGGGGTTATCAGATCGGCGAGCCCAGTAGCAGTCGGCGTGAGCCCAAGATATTCCGTACTCGAAAAATTGAAAATGTTCCACCGTACCTCATCAAGTATTCCATCGTCTGCATCTCGGTCTGCAATTTCTGGCCGGCCCGCAGTTCTATATGGCGTCGCGCTCGCCGTTTTTTTTGCAGACCATGCAGTGAAATTCTGGGTGCATGAGTACACCCCTTATGCGTGGAGTCGGCCGGTCACTGGATTTTTTAATTTGGTGCATGTGTGGAATCAGGGCGCGGCGTTCAGCTTTCTCGCCGATGCAGGAGGGTGGCAGAGATTCTTCTTTCTTGCCGTTGCTCTGGCTGTTTCAGCTTGGCTGGTGTGGGTTTTGCGAAAACCGCTTCCTGCGGTGGAAGGTCTGGCCTACAGCCTCATCCTTGGCGGCGCCTTGGGCAATGGGCTGGACCGGGCGATGCGTGGTTATGTGGTCGACTTTCTGGATTTCCATTGGCAGGGCTGGCACTGGCCCGCATTTAATATTGCGGACATTGGCATTGTGTGTGGCGCGCTATTGTTGATGGTGTCGACCTTAAAAAGCCCCGGCTTGAAGGCTTCCTGATCCATTCAGCACCTGCTTTATCGAAACCTTTTCGCGCGCTTCGACGATCAAACGACTCATTTCAGAATCAGGTTCCATGCGGCTGAACGCACTGACAATCGCTCGGCCAATATTGCCGGAAGGCAGCTTGCCGAGGAGGTGTCCGATGGGTACCAGGCTTAGCCTGAACAACTGGCCCCAAAGTTCCGGATAGTCTCGCGTGGCAAACGCAAAGCGCAGCATGACGCGATGGTTGTGCCAGTGAAATGCAAAATGGTGCTGCCCGACGATATGCGCGGCCGTGAGCCAGTGCCAGCGACACTCCCTGCCTTGCCCTTTGCTCTCATCGAACCCCTGCACTATTGAGCGTTTCAAAACTGATGACAGTTGGGATGCTCAATCCCTCACCCCGACCCTCGCCCAAGGGGCGAGGGTGGGATCAGTCCACTTCACTGTCGTGTATTTGGAAAAGCTCAATAGGTCTGCGATTTTCCGCAGTTGGGACAAAATTTTGCACCCGCGACGAGACTGGCCTTGCATGAATCACAGTTGCCGGGGATCAGCGACTTGCCGCACTGGGCGCAAAAGCGCGCACCCTGAAGATTTGGCGCCGAACACGCCGGGCAAGAGATGCCCGCACCCGATGGCGGCGCGGGGACCGACGGTGGCGTTGGATTTCGATACGCATCATCTCGGTATCCGTGTCGGCCTCCGCCGTGGCCGCCTCCATGATGTCCACCACTCATGCCTGAAAGCAATTTGCCTAAAAAGCTCATGTTTTTACTCCTTTGTGTTTAGAAATAGTTGAAACCCTGGAAAGCCAATGCCCCGAATTCACCTTCGGCGTTCGTGCCCGCTGTCTTTTCCGGAAAGCCGCTTCCAGCCGGGCAGATATTGAAGACAGAGCGTTCCCAGCAGCAACGCACTCGACAGGACTGCCAGAACATACATGCCGAAGGCGCTCGCCATGCCGACCGCCGCAGTAGCCCAAAGCGTGGCCGCCGTTGTCAGGCCGGCAACGCCGGTTTTTTCCTTGAAGATCACGCCGGCCCCGATGAATCCGATGCCGGAGACGACTTGCGCCGCAATGCGCGTCGGATCGCCTCCAGCGTGGACGGATATCAGACTGAAAGCACATGCGCCCATGGATGTCGCCATGTAAGTCCTGATACCCGCATCGCTATCGGAACGCTCGCGCTCCCAGCCAATCAAGCCGCCCAGTACGGCGGCGAGGACAATCCGGAAGGCGTAAAGAAGTTCAGTAGCGATATCCATATAAATCCACATTTATTTAGGTTGCATGGGGGGAATTGATAGTGAGCGCTACACGACAGGTACCGCAGCAACCACATCCACGACGTAAACCCAGCCCGAGTTGGCCCGTCCAGTGCGCGCCGATGCGACGATGATGTCTACCAACTCTTCGACATGTTCTTCCGAACAATGGAGCTCCAGCTTGTATTCGTCGATCACCTCGTCGCCAAGCTCAACGGAAAAACGTCGCTCGCCCTCATCAAGCGGAACAAGCGAGCCCTTCACCATGTAGGCCGTTAAATTGTGCTCATCGTTACCCATAGAGGTCCAGGCGACCGAGCTTTTGAGTGCATTGATGACTTCAGCCACCCGGTTGCGATGGATGTACGCCTTGATTTCCTTCATGATGTTGCCCCTTCGGTTGAATTGGAGATTTCGTTGTTGTGCGAGGCACGACGCTCGGCGCGCAGCTCCGACCATTCATAAAAAAGTGGAAGTAACAGCAGAGTCAAGGCGGTGGATGTAAACAAGCCGCCCACCACCACAGTAGCCAACGGACGTTGGGTTTCAGCGCCAACTCCGGTGGACAGAAGCATGGGGACGAGGCCCAAGATCGCCACGGAGGCGGTCATCAATACGGGCCTCAAGCGCAGTTCAGCACCCCTGCGTACGGCATCGCGGATCGATAGCCCCTGCCTTCGCTGATCGTTCAGGAACGTGACCATCACAATGCCATTGAGCATGGCGACCCCAAATACTGCAATAAACCCGATAGCAGATGGCACCGACAGGTATTGACCCGTAATGAAGAGACCCACAATCCCGCCAATGATGGCAAATGGCACGTTGGCGATGATGAGGGTCGCATGGCGTACCGAATTGAATGCCGTGTAGAGCAACATGAAGATCAGGCCAATGGTCAGCGGCACGATCACAGCCAGGCGAGCCATGGCGCGTTGCTGGTTTTCAAAGGCCCCCCCCCATTGGAAGTAGTAACCCGTGGGTAATTTGACCTGCTCGGCGATCTTGGCACTGGCCTCCTTCACAAAGCTGTCCACGTCACGGCCCTTCACGTCCATCTGCAGCACCGAGTAACGCTGCAAGGCCTCGCGGCGTACAAATGAGTAGCCTTCATCCAGTTCAATGGACGCGACCTGCGAGAACGGCACAAGCGCGCCTTCTCCGGTGCGTATGGGAATGGCGCTGATGCTTGCCGGGCTGGCCCTGAAAGCATCAGGCAAACGCACCGTGATGTCGAACCGTTTGGTACCATCGATCAAAGTAGAAACAGCTTCCCCACCTATGCCTGCCTTGACGACTTCAAGGATATCGTTCACGTTGATGCCGTAACGAGCTGCGGCTTCACGATTGACCTTGATCACCAGTTGCGGCTTGCCCTTGTTCGCCTCGGCAGACAAGTCTGCCACGCCAGGGACTTTGGCCAATACGCCCTGCAGCTCGCTGGTCAGCCGATCCAGCGTGTTCAGGTCTTCTCCGTAAAGTTTCAGTGCCAGAGTGGCTCGCACGCCGGAAATCAACTCTTCCACACGGGACTGAATAGGCTGGCTAGCCCCAATCACAGCAGTCGGAACGACCTTCTCCATGGCTTTTTGCATTTCTGATGCAAGAGCGGGATAAGACACCTTTTCGGGCCAGTCGGACTGGGGTTTGGTCGCTATAAGCATTTCCATGTAGTTGACGTCGGTTGTTTCACCACCCTCGGCCCGGCCTATGGTGGCCAGGACAGATTCGACCTGCTTGGGATACTGCTTCTTAAGCTCTGTACTGATGACGTTCGAGACACGAATGGACTCGTCAAGAGACGTGGAAGGAATACCGGTAACCCGGAAAAGTATGGTTCCTTCCTGAAGTTGCGGCATGAATTCTTTCCCCAGGAAAGGGAACAACGCCAGCGACACAAGCAGCAGTCCCAGCGATGTACCAACAACCGTCTTTTTACGCTCCAGCGCCCAATCAAGCAGCGGCAGGTAGGCCTTTTTGGCCCAGCGCACGATAAAAGTGTCACGCTCTTCCTTGGGTTTCAGGATGAGCGCCGCCAATACCGGCACCAGCGTCATGGACAGAAGGAGCGAGCCTGCCATCGCAAACGAAATCGTGAATGCCATAGGTTTGAAGAGCTTGCCTTCCAGGCCGGTCAGGGAAAACAGCGGCATGAACACCACGATGATGATCAGGATGGCGAAGGCGATAGGATTCATCACCTCCCGCGCCGCTTCCAGAATCAGATGGGTTTTCTTGATTGGCTTGCCAGACTCTTTGGCATGCGCCAATAGCCGGAATGCATTTTCGACCATCACGATGGCGCCGTCCACCATCATCCCCGTGCCAATCGCCAGTCCGGCCAGTGACATCAGGTTGGCCGTTACACCAAACTGCTGCATGAGAATGAACGCAATCAGCATGGCCATTGGCAAGGTCACGATCACGACAATGGCTGAGCGAAAGTCCCCCAGAAACAGAAACAGGATGATCGCCACCAGAACCGCACCCTCTATCAGCGAGTTTTGAGCGGTGCGAAGTGCCTTGTCCACCAGATCGGTACGGTCGTATACCGCTATGAGAGATACGCCTTTTGGCAAGGCTGCCTGTGCAAGGGCCAGCTTTGCCTTCACAGCCTCGACAACATTTTTCGCGTTTTCATTCACGCGTGATAACGCCATTCCAAGAACAGCCTCCTGACCATCCCGGGTGACTGCGCCAAACCGAGGCGCTGCTGCTTCCTTGACGTCAGCGACATCCCTTACAAAGATGGGCGCGCCGTTGCGCTCGGCAACCACAATGCTTGCGATGTCTGTGGTACCTGTTACCAGACCCAGTCCGCGAACCAAATATTGCTCGGAGCCAAGGTTAATGGATTGCCCACCAACCTGCTTGTTATTCGCAGCCAGCCGGTCCATGACCTGCCTGAACGTCAACCCGTACTTGATCAATTTGTTGGGATCAATTTGCACCTGG
>Ga0308009_10001722_pt1 | contig 12200 bp, 13 predicted proteins | sample Neamet127_FD_203134 | JGI IMG/M metagenome (GOLD analysis project Ga0308009, IMG submission 203134) | Marine microbial communities from water near the shore, Antarctic Ocean - #127 | ecosystem: Environmental > Aquatic > Marine > Unclassified | place: Southern Ocean | collected 2014-07-24
CGCAATCCAGCAAGCCAGTGCAACGACAAATAATCAAATGTCAGGTACAGAATTTGCGGGTATTTCTGATGCTAATTTACCAGCGTTTGGAACGCAGCTTTCTTTGGCGATCACACTGAAGTCCACAGACTCCACAGCAACACCTTCTGTAAATAGTGTAGTGCTAAATTACGACGCTAACGTGATCAACCGAGATGAAACAGATCAATATATAATTGAGATGCCAGCCACTAACACGATTAAAGTTACTGCGCCATCATCAGGAACTTCACGAAACGCTCGTATCTACGTGAGCAAATAGGAGTAGAATATGAATCACACTAAAGAAGAACTAGAAGCGGCTAAGTCAAAGCATGAAGACAGTAAACTCTCAAGAGATGACACCGCTGTTTTGCTTCAACATCTCATAGATAAAGAGGTGCTAGTAAAATCTGAGTTGCCGAGTAGATTAAGCCGTAAGTTAAAGTAAGGTGTATTAAATGAGTATAGATCAAGTTAGCGCGTCCATAGGTGAACTAAAGGCAGAAGCAGCTTCCTCTAAGAATCAACGTGCTGAACTGTTTCTTCAGGTAGCGGACATTAAAACAATGGTTGCTGATCTAACTGTTGTGATCCAAACAAATATAACTAAGGATGATATAAAAATCGAAGAAATTGAAAAGGACGTTAAGTCACATGGGTCCTCCATTGGAGAACTTAAGAAGTTTAAACAACGTATGCTCATTGGTATCGCCGCTATTGGGGGTACTGGTGGCATAGTCGGAGCCTTGACTACTGGTTTAGCTAATAAGCTAGGGTTAGGGTAATCAACTCATATATATATAAAGGAACATAATATGCCAATTACAATCGTACCAAAAAAGAAACCAAGGAATACACCAAAGAAGACACCAAAGAAGACACCTACGAAAAAGAAAAGCCGAAAAGTTAAAGGCTACTAATATCATAAGGTAAAAAGTATGGCTGAGTTTGGAAAGAGAAGCGAAGAGTGCCTAGCGTCTTGTGATGAACGCATACAGCTAGTGCTTAGGGAAGCAATAAATCATTATGACTTTGCAGTAATCAAAGGACACAGGGGGGAGGATGAGCAGAATGAGGCATTTAGAAGTGGCAATAGTCAGCTTAAGTTCCCACTTAGTAAACATAATCAACATCCTTCTCAGGCGGTAGACATAGTTCCCTACCCTGTTGATTGGGATAACCAGCAGAGGTTCCGTGACCTAGCTGTAGTTGTTAAGTCAGCTTGTGATACCGTGGGCGTAAGCCTTAACTGGGGGTATGACCTATGGGAATGGGACGCACCACATTGGCAACTAGGGAAATAACATGGCAAAAGATAAAATACATTTCTTACCGAGCGGAGTCCCATATACAGGACTTACTCATAAAACAAATGGTAAGCTAATGTCAGGGGCAAAGCATACAAAGACTAGCAAGATGCTTTCTCACACTAAACCTAAGAAGAAAAAAGTAAGGAAAGTATAATGCTTCCGTTTATTGGGCCAATCATACAAGGTGTCTTAGGCGTAGGAAAGACATACCTTAAGAACAAAGGTGAGGTTGCTCAAGCTAAACATATTCGTAAGCTTACAGCTATCGAAGGAGATCAGGCTTGGGAGATAGAGCAGGCTAAGAACCAAGCAGGTAGCTGGAAAGATGAGTTTGCTCTAGTAGTAATCATCTCTCCATTCATAGCTATGTTCGTAGCCTCCATCACTGGTAATATAGAGATGGTCAATAGAATAGGGGATGCCTTTGTAATTCTTAAGACTGACGTACCGGGAGAATACTGGTATTTACTTGGTGTAGCATTTGCATCTACATTCGCAATCAAAGGTGTTCCGTCTATGCTTAATAAAATTAGAGGTAAATAATGTCATACAGAACTATAGTGAATAAAGTCTTACGTAGACTTCGGGAGTCCTCAGTATCAGCTGATTGGATCGGTGATCTTGCGGCTAATGCTGAAGTAGATGACTATGCTCAGTTGATTGGTGACTTTGTTAATGAAGCTAAGCTTAGTGTTGAAGATGCATGGAAGTGGACCACGTTAAGATCAGTAGTTACAGTGACCACTTCAGCCGCTACGAACAACTACACCATCACAGGTGCTACAGATCGTAGCAGAGTGCTACAGGTTATAGATAACACTAATGACTTAGTACTTAAGATGATGTCTGATCAAGCCTTCTTGGACTACAAGTACGTAGGCACTCAGACAGACAGTATACCTTCGTACTACAGACTTAATGGCACTACAATAGACTTCTACCCACAGCCTGCCGCAGCCTACGATATTAAGGTTCACATGGTAATCCCTCAAGGTGACCTCACAGAGGCCGCTACAGAGCTAACAGTTCCTGAGCTACCTGTGGTACTCGGTGCCTATGCTTTGGCCTTAGCGGAGCGTGGAGAGGACGGTGGAGTAGGCGTAGGTGTTGTAGCCGCTAGATTCGATAGTACATTATCTGATGCAATAACTCAAGATGAGTCACGTACAGTGAATGAAACGGTATGGTATGCCAGTTAAGCCGCTACGTCCCACACGATTAGACGGGTTAGGTTCTAAGGGACTTAACACTCAGGCCAGTAGTTCTACTCTAGGACCAGAGTGGCTAACTGAGGCATCTAATGTAGTCTTTGACTTTCAGGGACGAATAGGTCCCCGTAAGGGTATCAAAGCAGTCTCTAAAGTCTTGGCTAATCCGGTGAAGTCCATAGGAGAATTCGTTAAATCAGACCGTACAGTGTCCTACTACGTCGCCTCCAACAATACTATATACCTTCGTGATGACTCTACTGTACCAGAGACACTAACTGCACAGAGCTTTGCAGCTACACCACAGACCATTACTGATTCTAATTGGCAATGGGTGAACTTCAATACAGAGTTCTGGGGTATACAAGCTGGTCATATGCCAATCAACTTAACCGGTTCTACATGGACTGACATTGATGATCTAAGTACATACGTAGTACCCGGAGGTGTAACTACATTTGATCCTTCCTGTGCTCTAGGTGAGTTCGGACGTATGTGGTACGGGGGTGTCAATGAAGACTCAGGTACACTCTACTACTCAGACAACCTTATTGGTGAGAAGTTATCAGGTGGTGCAGCAGGTTCATTAGACTTACATACTGTATGGGGTCAAGATGAAATTGTAGGTCTAGCTTCATTGATGGATCGTATCATCATCTTTGGTAAGAACAACATAGCTATCTACACAGGTGCTTCAGACCCTGCCACTATGGCCCTTGAGGAATTGATCAAGGGTGTAGGGTTAGCTGGAAGAGACAACATCGTATACATGGGTGCTGATCTACTCTTCATGAGCTACGAGGGACTACAGTCGTTCTCACGTATCACTGAGTCAGATGGTAAGTCTCCACTACAGGACATAAGCATTGCAACACGTAACACATTAGCCTACTATCTATCTACTGGTGATTTAACCACAGTTAAGACAGTGTACCATAAGATAGATGGACTAGTGATTACCTTTGTTCCAGACAATAAGTTAGCTTATGTGTTTGACTTTGCATCCGGTGAGATGCCTAGGATAACTACATGGAACTTTGCTACTGCGCCTCTGTGTGGCGTAAGTACTGTGAGTGGTGATCTCCTTATGGGTTCAGCTACGTACTTAGCTAAGTATGATGGTTACTATGATGTGGACATTACGAACACTACAGCCACTAATACAAACCAGACACTATGTGAAGCTGTAAATGGCGTATGGGACTCAACGATATGTTGGTCAACCACTAACCGTCTATATAACTACACATGGTCAACAGCATGGTTAGACTTGGGTGAGCCCGCTATAACTAAGATACTTAAGGAATCATTCTTCTCCTACACAGGAGGCAGGGGTTCAGCTACATCATTAAGTATCTATGTTGATCACGACTCAACTAATCCACTGGTGAAGAACTTCAATCTAGCACCGGCTGAGACATACGCTACATACGCAGCTAATGATTCATTCTACGGTATATCCAAGTGGACTTCTAAAGTAGGCCCAGTAGAATATAAAGTACCATTAGGGCGTACTGGTAAAGTAATTAAGATGAAGATGATAACTGAAGTCGCTGGTGATTATTCAAGCTTAGTGTCGATGACGCTATTAACTAAACAAGGCAAGATAAGGTAGTATATGATATGGGTAGTTTTTTTAGTGATTTAGGAAGTAACTTAGGTGGTCTGTTCTCCGGTGGAAACAACAATCTACTTGGGTCTTTAGTTGGAGGTGGCTTAAGTTTCTTAGGCGCACGAGAGTCAGGTCAGTCCACTCGTAACGCTGCTCAACTACAGGCAGACACGATCAATGGTAATGCTTCAGCAGCTTTAGCTCAAGCACAGCCTTGGTCCGTAGGTGGATTAGGTGGTACTGCTGAGTTCGATGAAGGCAATCGTACTATCATGCAGAACCTATCACCTCAACTAGCAAACATATACCAAGGTAGCTTAGACCGTAGTGGTATCTGGGGTGGACAGGCTACAGCATTAGGTGCTGATCCCTTTGCTGCTGCTGATGCATTCTATAATCAGCAACAAGGATATTGGGACCCTAAAGAACAGGACCTACGTACTAACTTAGAGACACGTCAGTTAGCTCAAGGACGCTTAGGTAGCACAGGTGGTGCTAATGAGCTAGGTCAGCTTGAAGAGTCAATTGGTGCAGGTCAAGCACAACGGCGTACAGCTTCCTTTGGTCAAGCTCAAGGATTGATTGATAGCTTACTTGGTCGTGAAGTAGCTGATATTGGTCAAGCTACTGGGTTACTTAATATCCCCGGTCAGATGACAAACCAAGGTATGGGCTTAGGTTCGGACTTAGGTACACTAGCTGCTGCTGGATTGAAGTCTCGTGCTGAAGGTGCTCAAGCACTTGGGCAGGCATTTGCACCTAGTGCGATGGGCTCAGTCCTATCAAACGTAGGTGGTATGTTCACTCCTCGGCAGAAGACTTAGGATAATTAATGGCTTATAATGACCCAAATAGATACACTGGCGCTGAGTTACCTGAGTGGTTATCTGCGTTCTACAATAGAAACAATGTCCCTGTAGCACCTGTGGCTCCAACCGTAGCAGCGGCTCCTCAAGGATACCGCACAGCACCTCGGCAATACTACAGAGGACAACAGCAGGCTGTATTAGGTAGTGACAGTGGTGGTGATGACCCTGATGTCAATCCTAATAATGTTGACCTATCTGGTCTTTGGTCCAGTGGAGTTAATAACATAACGTCAGAAGTGAATAGCTTCATGAAAGACCCTTTAGGTGCTATTGGTTTTGACACTAACAGTAACGACCCGGCTAATCCTTTCTCTAACGTAGGTGAAATGTCTAAGAACATAGGGAAAGCAGCAGGGTTAAGTACCTTAGCCACCGGTCCTCTGGGAATGGCAGTTGAGGGTGTAGCTGGATTGTTTGAGACTAGTGCTCTAAATGATATGTTAAAGAGTATGAATGCTGAAGAGCTAGATGTGTTTGATGTAGCCTATGCAGCCTTATCTCCTACTGGTACACTACGTGATGAAGCAATGGAGTCATTTGACAAAGGTATTATGACAGGTAATGTGCAGGAAAGCCCTTGGTCAAGAGCAGCTAACGTGGGTAGTGATGGTTGGAATCAGATGGATGAATCATGGGATCGTCAGAATAACTACAATGCATCTATGGATGCTTGGGATGCACACAATGGGTCCACTCAGGACAATAACAACAATGACTTTAACTCTATGATTCAGAATGCAATCAATACTTCTCCCACTCAGGACCCTAACAACGTTAACTTTAACGCTATGATTCAGAATGCAATCAATACTCCAGTAGCACCTAATCCTGCTCCAGTTACAGTGCAGCAACTTCCACCGATTGCCAGACGTGCTACTCCAGCCGACAGTGGTAGTTCTAATGATTATTCACCCGGCGATTTTGATGATGGTAACAGTGGCGCTGGTAATTTTGGTGGCGGTTATAGTGACGAGAGTGGCTATGATAACGAATCACAAGATTCAGATTGGTAAAGGGAAAGATAATGGCTCAAAATAATACAAGTGGTTTGTTCGGTGGTGCTAGTGTGGAAGATGTCTACGCTACAAAGAGAGCAGAGAATCGTGCTAAGGTACGACAAGCTGGTGCTGATAGTGCTAACATGGGTGGTAACTTCTATGCTAACCTACAGGCTAAAGCTAATGAACAATTAGGTCAAGCAGCACGGGGTGTTGTTGGCGGTCTACTTGAGGGTACGTCTCTAGCTCCGGCTGAAGACCCTCGTCTTGCAGCAGCTTCAAAGCGTGAGGCTGATCGTGTTAAGTTTCAAGCAATGTTTAAAGACTTGAAGATGGACTCATCAGAAGACTACTATAAGATGGCTCAAGAATTCCGTATTGCTGGGTACTCAAGTGAAGCAGACAAACTTGTGACACAAGGGCATGGCTTTGGTAAAGAGAAGCGTGAGAATACTTTAGTAGATGTATCTGTGGATCGTCTTTCGTTAGAGACTAAGGTCGCTACGGATAAACAGACCCTTGAGAATCAGAAGCAGAAGTTCGTTGAGACATCCACTAATCGTGGGATGGATGCTAAGGACGCTGAAGCAGCCTTTGCTAAGGTCCTAGGTAAATTTGAGATGAAGAATAAAGGTCAGCTTACTGTACTTCAAGCTAGGAAGTTATCTCAGGACTTAGAGATCGAGACTTCTAGGATTGCAGTCACTAAAGAACTTGGGTTAGGAAACTTAAGCGTAGCTGAGACCAATGCTGAGACTAATAAGTTTAATTCTAAGGTCGCTGAAACATACGGATTAGTTGAGCAAGGCCGTAAGAAGCTTACAGCAGCAGCAAGCATTAAGAATGCGGAGAATACCTTAGAATTACAATCCAAGCTAGGTCTACTGTCTCATAAGAATGAAACTAAAAAGTTAGATCAAGCTGGACAACGTATAGCACTTGAAGCTGATCGTGATCAGTTTGGTCAGTTCTTAAAACTAGATAAGTTAGCTTATGATAAACTATCCACTGATCGTTTGTTTCAGTTATCACTTGATAAGCAGTCCTTTGATCAAACACTGGCAAACCGTGACATGACATCTAAGGAATACTTAGCTGCACATAAGGTCAACATAGACGGTAAAATATTTGACTTCAATACTATGGATAAGGAACGTGCTCACGTAATAGCTCTAGATGACGCAAACCTTCGCAGACTTTTAGGCACGGAGAACTTATCGTTAGCACAGACTGATCAAGCACATAAGAAGTTTGCTAGTGATAACAACATCCGTATTCAAGACACAAAGATGGGTAATGATAAGGAAGCCACAAGAGCTAACCAAGAGATACTACGTGCTCAGTTAGCTTGGCGTAAAGAGAACGATACAGCTAATTTAAAACAGAAACAAATAGAAGCTTTAGCAGACGTACAGCTACGGCAGAGTGCTCAAGAACTAACGGAGCGTGGTATTGACTATACAAACCTTAATGCTCAGGCACGTATTGCTTTAGCATCTAAAGAGCATGACTTAAATAAGTTCTTAGGTATAGCTGGATTAGACAACAAAGAGAAAGATCGTAAGTTAACTGCGGAGTTATCAAAGAAATCAGACTACTTTAAGCAGGCTGGTATTGATCTTGAAACAGCATCACTACACCAGAAGAAGATACTATTCAAAGCTGAACTAGCCCAACGTGGTGCTATTGCATTGCTGAAGTCTAACGATGCTAAGCGTTTAGCAGGGTTGAAGCCTGTACCTGCAGCTAATAGGAATGATCGTATAGGTGTCTCAGCATTTCTTGAGAATACCCCTGCCCTAAATGAAGCGTTTGAGAAGAAGTACAAAGAGGTTGAAGGTTTGTGGAACGATAATGATGAAGCAACGAGTAGGGAAGAGTTTACTAATGACGTTGTGGCGTATCGCGCTAAGAACGGTGGTGACATCAACAGTGCCATAAAGGCTTTATTAGGAGGTAAGCCAAGTAGTGGTAGTGGTGATGTTAGTCACTTATTAAACCCAAAGAAGAAGGGCTAACTTATGGCTGAAGCACACACGCTTACATTAGAAGAGATTAACGCAACACCTGAGCTACGTGAGCAGGGTGCGTTGGCTGGTGATCAGATAACAGATGGTGAGTTTGTACGTGTCTTCAGTAAGGAGGGTGACACGTTAGGACACCTAATAACACAACAGGATATAGGATCAACACCTGAGTTAAGTGAGATGCAGGCTGAAGTTGGTGATCGTATTGTCGATGGGGAACTTGTCCGCACTGGACAGGACTCCGCTTGGACTGCATTTAAATACGGTAAGGCTAAGGGTGAGGAAGAAGGCATTATCGACTATGCTACAGAAGCACTTGAAGCACACTTCCCTACAGTGGGTAGAGTGATCGACTATAGTCTTGAAGCTATAGCCACTAACCTATTCCCTAATCCCTTTGATGCCCTCGACTCTAAGGAAGACATGGGTAAGCGTATGGCTAAGGGTTACCAGAGCCCCGATGAGAAGTATGGTGAGGGTTTCACAGCAGCAGAACCACAAGAGCGTCGTGAGATGATGATGCGTGAGAAGGAAAGAAACCTTCAGCTTGAGTTCGGAAGCTTTGATCCTGAAGAAGGTGGAGCAGTCTCAGGTTTCTTAGGTGAGATGTACGGTACACTTAAGGACCCCACTAGCGTCCTACCAGCAGGCCGGGGCATTAAAGCCATGACTGCTATCGGAGGTGCTATGGGTGCAGGCTTTAGTGCTACTCAAGACTTAGCACAGAAGGGTGAAGTTGATCCACTAAAGGCTGGCTTATTTGCAGCTGGTGGTGCAGCATTGCCATTGGGGTTCGTGGCAGCTAAATACGTAGGCGGTAAGGCATACAAAGGTGTCTCAAGTCTATACACAGAGAAGACATCTAAGAAGGTAGTCAACAAAGCACAGGGATACATAGCACAACAACAAGCTAAAGGTAGAGTACTTACGGAGAATGACTTAGGTGAAGTAGCTGAAGGCATTGGTGTGTCCGCTAATAGACTAGAGAGTTCCTATAGTGCTCAGAGTGTTAAGCCTCGGTTCCATAGTTCAGTGGATGAAGCAGAGAAAGCACTACAGGCATCCATTGCAGAAGACAGTGGTATGCTACGTACCCTATCTAAAGGTGCCGATAAATACTTAAGCGCTATATCTACGCGCCTGAAGAATGTAGACGATGGGTTATATGGAAGGCTAATGGCAACTGAGTTTGGGATGCATAAGAATACTCAAGAGTATCTTAAGCGTGTCGATCCATTCATGCAGGGAATATCTAAGATACCTGAGAAGGGTAAAGAAGAATTAAACTTCCTTATCAGTACAGGTAAGCACGCAGAAGCTGATGATTGGTTACGTAGTCGTGGGATGAATGAACTAGCTGATTCATTTGGTGAAGTTAAAGTAGTCATACGTGAGATTGGTGACACTGCGGAGACCTTTGGTTATAAGGCTGACGTAGAGAACTACTTCCCACGTAGTGTTAAGGACCACTCCAAACTTATGTCTGCTTTAGGCGAGACAGATGGTAAAGTTCTGGAGAAGGCTATTAAGGCTGCGGAAGATGCTAAGGGAGTTAGAGCCGGTCAACTAACACAGAACCAACGTGATCGTGTCATAGAGAAGGTAACACTAGGGAAAGCTGGTGGTACAGTAGGTACTAAGAAGCAACGTGTTGCTATGGCTTTACAAGAGGCTCAGGCAGCTAAGGTAGCTAAAGGTGGACGTAGCGCTAAGCTTAATGCTGAGGAGCGTGCTGCTGTAACTAAGCGTGTACTGACACAACAGACACCATCAGGTGATAAGGGTACACCTCAGTTCAAACAAAGAACTATGGACGATAGCTTAACAGTTGATCTTATGCCTCAGTATAAGTCACCTGAAGAAGCACTACAGACATACATCCGTACATCAGTTAACAACTTCGAGCGTAAGACTTTCTTTAAAGGATCATCCGTTGTGGACTCTGACGGAGAAGTCAACATTGAGTCCTCTATTGGTGAGTTAATTGAAAGTATGAAGGCCACTAAGGGCATGGACAAAAAAACTGAACAGGAGATACGTGATATTGTGACTGCTCGTTTTGGTGCTGATACTACCACTATGAATACAGCAGTTACTGGTCTTAAGAACTTAGGATACATTGGTACACTAGGGGACTTCATGTCTACGCTTACACAGGTAGCTGATGTAACCAACGTCATGGGGTATCATGGTTTTGGGAATACACTCAAGGCAGCATTCGGTAAGAAGCACGTAACGATGGACGATGTAGGTGTTACCGATATCGCTAGAGAATTAGGAGACTCAGGCTTTGGTTCTAAGTTCCTAAGTGGTATTCTTGAGAAGACAGGCTTCAAACGTATCGATAGGTTCGGTAAAGAAACCTTAATGAATGCAGTTAAGAATAAATACGTTAAGCAGTTAGGTAATGATAAGGGTGTTGCTTCATTCAAGAAGAAATGGGGAGATGTCTATGGTCCAGATATCGATCAGGTCGTTCTAGACTTACAGAGTGGCGCTAAGACTGAGCTATCAAACTTACATTACTTCACTAAACTATCTGAGCATCAGCCCATTAGTTATTCTGAGTATCCACAAGCATATTTAGAGGGCGGTAATACACGTATCTTATATATGCTCAAGTCGTTTACACTTAAGCAGTGGGACCTTGCACGTAGGGACCTAATTGGTGATGTAAAGAGAGCAAAGACTGCCGGGGAATATACTAAGGCGGCTGTGAAGATAGGTAAGGTGGGTGCCTTCATGGCAGCCGGAGGCTTAGGTGTGGATAAGACTAAGGACTTTATCTTAGGTAGAGATATTAAACCTGAGGAGTTACCTATGGATGCTGTGTGGTCCTTAGCTGGAGCATATGGTCTAAGTAAGTACGTCGGTGAGAAGAACTTATCTAAGGGTGATCTTGTAGGGGCCGGAGCAAGTCTACTCCAAGTCCCTACCCCTGTATTTGAAGGTCTACAGAAGCTCCTAAGTGGAGATGCGAAAGGCGCAGCTAAACACATCCCCATCGTAGGTAGAACTGTACACTCTAGGTTCTTAGGTGGTGCTGAGAAACATAACAAGAAGAACCGTAGGAAGATTAGGTAGGCTTAAGTATATGGGTGTATCTAAGCAGGTACACTCATAGTCTATTCAAGTCATACTTAACACGCTCAAGATAGATAGCTCCATCCAGTAGTTCCTCAATAGCATGGTCAATCCATTCAGTAGTCTTGATATCATTCCGCATCATTGTCTTACCGTATGTCTTGATACCTTCTTTACTACGGTCACTCATTCGTTTCATAACTGTATTAACTATCGGGTCTACATCGTGTGAAGTTTTATACATTGTTTAATCCTCTATATAGAATAAGTGTTTACCAATTCGGCCTAAGTAAAATAACTTGCCAGCCCAGTAAGGGTTGACGTATGTTGCATGGTAGTGTGTAGCTCCTTCTGTCTCACCTACTACAGCACCATCCATAGCTAAGTTAGCTACCATGTATGATGCAGCCTTAGCTTTAGCATCTAACATAACCTCATGCTTACCATCACACCAGTAACTGAACTGACATCTATCGTGGACTGTAGCACACACCGACTTAGTGGTTCTAGTCAGTGCCACGTTAGCTATAGCCAGCTGACCGATAAACGGCTCTGACCTCCCTTCAAAGTATATAGCTTCAGCTAAACAGTCTACATCAGTTTGTACTTGTCCAGACCATGCTGATACAGATGTAAGTACAATGAAACTCCATGCAACAACTAATAACAAGAGTAACTTATTCATTTACATTTCTCTCCAACTGTTACTGTAGCTCTACCATCACCTCCTACCTGTTGTAGGTATAGTTTATCACCAATCTTAGATGGAGTCAATAGGAAATATGATGTACTCCCCTCAGGTGAAGGGTTTTGCTCTACCCTGTGACACCCTACCCATACTAAAGTTCCTGTATCATACTTAGGTGTGATGCCGCATCCAGCTAACACCACACTCATAGCCACAACCAACACTAACCTACGCATTATCCACACTCCTTGTTACCGGTTGCTGGGTCAATGAAGCACGCTGCTCCTTCAATTGGTTCCTCTAAAGGCTCTACCTTATTCAAGATACCATAACGCTTACCTGATGCTCTAAACGTAGTACATCCTTTAAGCTTACCCTTCCAT
>Ga0308009_10001724_pt1 | contig 12194 bp, 8 predicted proteins | sample Neamet127_FD_203134 | JGI IMG/M metagenome (GOLD analysis project Ga0308009, IMG submission 203134) | Marine microbial communities from water near the shore, Antarctic Ocean - #127 | ecosystem: Environmental > Aquatic > Marine > Unclassified | place: Southern Ocean | collected 2014-07-24
GGTTTTTATCCATTTTGTAGTTCGTTTATAATAGTAATAATTACTCAGGAATATAGAGCCCGGAAGCGCAAGGACTTGTAATTTACTACTATATGGGCTAGGATCTACAAGCAGGAAAATTAATTGGAATACTAAGAGCCATAAAATTAATATAAATGATTTTCTCGCTTTTATTTTCTTCTTTCTTAAGCTAGTAACAACCTCAATTGTAGCAATTATTAATGCAACACCATAGATGAATAAGCTTAGGTAATCGAAAGATGAAAATTGACTAGGGATTTGTTCATGTTCAAGAAATATAAATAAGCTTCTCCAGTTAGCGTTCTGAATTTCAGCATAGACTCCAAACGAATAAGCTATAATCAGAGGACATAAAAGACCAAGGATACTCAAAACCCAATACGATCGATCTCCTAAAGAGAAAATAGACATTCCAATCCAAATAAGAGGTGCGAAAAGCAGGAATGGAGGATGAATTAATACTGCAATACTTAGAAGGAAGGCACTTTCGAAAACTAAGGTGTGTGCGCTTTTTGCTAAATAACAATTAATTGTTTTATGCAAAGAAAGAATTAAAAATAATAGTGCTACCGTAATGGGGCTAAAGTCGCTTGCTAATCCAATTGTTAACACAAAAAACAATGCTGGATAAAAAGTATTTGTAGAATAAATTCCTTGTCCTACCATTAATTTATTCACCCTAACAGCTTGCCAAAAAATGAGCGCTCCAGTTATAAATTTCACTAGAAAAGGGTTCGCTAAAAGCTGTGGAAAAATAAATTTATATAAGGGCGAATATCCATGACTTAATTCTGAATATTCCTGGTAAGAAAAAACAGAGCATGTACCTATTGCTAAAAGAAAAACACTCAATATTGAGAGCGCCTGAGTCTGGCGAAATAAATTTACTATCATGTTGTAAAAATATGTATTTTTGTGCTCGTTAAGAAAAACTTTTAGACTTATGAACAATATACTTTACGCTATCGGCGATTTATTTGAAACAACTTTTGGAATTCTTGAAAAAGCAGGGAATTTTCCAAACGTTATAATAGTTATAGTAGGTGCAGGAGCTTTAGCTTTTTGTATGAAAATTGTGACTACTGATAAAAATATATTAGAAGATTAATTTTCTAATTTCAATAAAAAAGGCAACCAAATGGTTGCCTTTTTTTGTTTTAGTATTAAGGTGTTCCGATTTATATTTCTATAAATCAAAGCCAATATCTGTGCGGTAATATTTTCCTTCGAAGTTTATTTTTTCTGCACTTGCAAAAGATTTTGCTAGGGCTTCATCCATGGTGTTCCCAAATGAAGTTAATGCCATAACTCTTCCACCGTTAGTTTGCATCTCAGAACCTTCTAGTTTAGTTCCTGCGTGGAATACAATAGAGTCTTCTACAGAATCAATTCCCGTTATCACTTCACCTTTCTTGTAAGCTTCCGGATAACCACCAGAAACCATCATTATTGCTGTGGCATAACGAGGATCTAACTCTAAAGTCTGTTCGTTTAAGTTTCCGTTTCCTACTGCTTGGAATAATTCTAATAAATCAGATTTTATTCGTGGCAATACAGCTTCCGTTTCTGGGTCACCCATACGAACGTTGTATTCTATAACAATAGGCTCATTGTCAACATTAATCAATCCAATAAAGATAAATCCTTTATAAGGAATGCCATCTTTCTTTAAACCGTCGACTGTAGGTTTTACAATACGAGTTTCAATTTTCTCCATTAAAACATCGTCTGCAAAAGGAACAGGAGATATAGCGCCCATTCCACCGGTATTTAAACCTGTGTCGCCTTCGCCAATACGTTTGTAGTCTTTGGCAGTAGGCAGTACTTTGTAGTTTTCGCCATCAGTTAAAACAAATACAGATAATTCTATACCGTCTAAAAACTCTTCGATCACCACTTTAGAACTTGCCGCACCAAACTTGGCTTCGGTAAGCATTTCCTTTAATTCTACTTTAGCCTCGGCAACAGAGTTTAAAATTAAAACACCTTTACCCGCAGCTAAACCGTCTGCTTTTAAAACGTAGGGTGCTTTTAAAGTATCTAAAAAAGCATAACCTTCTTCTAAATTATCTGAAGTAAAAGTTTGGTATGCTGCAGTAGGTATATTATGACGGAATAAGAATTCTTTGGCAAAATCTTTAGATCCCTCTAGTTCAGCACCTGCTTTTTGAGGTCCTATAACAGGGATGTTTTTTAAGTCTGCATCTGCTAAAAAGAAATCGTGAATTCCTTTTACTAACGGATCTTCTGGGCCAACAACTACCATTTCAATTCCCTTGTCTAAGCAGAGTCTTTTTATGGCAATAAAGTCATCAACCTTAATGTTTACATTCTCTCCTAAAGCATCCGTTCCTGCGTTTCCAGGAGCGATAAATAATTTGTTTAATAGAGGGCTTTGAGCCAATTTCCAAGCGAAAGTGTGTTCACGACCGCCAGATCCTAATATGAGTACGTTCATCTTAAAGTGGAATATTTCCGTGTTTCTTTTTTGGTAAGCTATCAACTTTATTTTCGAGCATCTTAAATGCTTTTATCAACTTTTCGCGAGTTTGCGAAGGTTGAATTACTTCATCAACATAACCACGAGCTGCAGCATTATAAGGGTTTGCAAACATATCCGAATATTCTTGCTCCTTTTCTTTCCACTGGGCTTCTTTGTCGTCTGCGTTTTTAATTTCATTTCTGAAGATTATTTCTGCAGCTCCTTTAGCACCCATCACCGCAATTTCTGCCGATGGCCAAGCGTAATTCATATCAGCACCAATATGCTTAGAGTTCATTACATCGTATGCACCACCATATGCTTTACGTGTGATAACGGTAATACGAGGTACTGTAGCCTCTGCAAATGCGTACAATAATTTGGCGCCATGTGTAATAATTCCTCTCCACTCTTGGTCTGTACCAGGTAAAAAGCCAGGAACATCTTCTAATACCAATAATGGGATGTTAAAGCAATCGCAGAACCGTACAAAACGTGCTGCTTTTGTAGATGCTTCAATATTTAATACTCCTGCTAAAAATGCAGGTTGATTGGCTACAACACCGATTGATTTCCCACCTAAACGAGCAAAACCACAAACGATATTTTCAGCGTAATTTTTATGAACTTCAAAGAATGAAGCCCCATCAACAATACCCTCAATTACTTCCTTAATATCGTAAGGTTGATTTGGGTTGTTAGGGATAATTTTATTTAAACTCTCTCTGCTTTCGTCTGCAGCTGTGTAAGGAACAGAAGGTGCATCTTCCTCACAGTTTTGTGGCATATACGATAGAAGCGTTTTCAATTCGCTGATTAACGCTACTTCATTTGCACAAGAAAAATGCGCCACACCCGATTTAGAAGAATGCGTTGATGCGCCTCCTAATTCTTCTGCGGTAACTTCTTCGTGAGTAACTGTTTTTACTACGTTTGGTCCTGTAACAAACATATAAGAGGTGTCTTCCACCATCATAATAAAGTCTGTAAGTGCCGGTGAATAAACAGCTCCACCAGCACAAGGCCCCATAATAGCCGATAGCTGTGGGATAACTCCAGACGCTTGTGTGTTTTTGTAGAATATGTCGGCATAACCTCCAAGCGATACAACCCCTTCTTGAATTCGTGCTCCACCAGAGTCGTTTAGTCCAAGTACTGGAGCGCCATTTTTCATGGCTAGATCCATTATTCTACAAATTTTTTGAGCATGAGCTTCAGCTAAAGAACCACCCATTACGGTAAAATCTTGAGCGAAAACATACACTAATCTACCGTTTACGTTACCGTAACCAGTAATTACACCGTCTCCTAAAAATTTTTGTTTATCGAGTCCAAAGTTGGTAGATCGGTGTGTAACCAACATACCAATTTCTTCGAAGGAACCTTCATCTAAAAGGAAGTGAATACGTTCACGAGCCGTTAATTTTCCTTTTTTGTGTTGTGCTTCAATTCTTTTATCGCCACCACCTTTGTGAGCTTCAGCGATTTTAGCATTAAGAGCGTCTATCTTATTTTGCATAGTGCAATTTTTAATCGAGTTTAAGTACCGCCATAAATGCAGATTGTGGAATCTCCACATTTCCTACTTGACGCATTCGCTTCTTCCCTTTCTTTTGCTTTTCCAAAAGTTTACGCTTACGAGAAATATCACCACCGTAACATTTGGCGGTAACATCTTTACGAAGTGCTTTTACGGTTTCACGAGAAATAATTTTTGCTCCAATAGCAGCTTGTATCGCAATGTCAAATTGCTGTCGAGGAATCAATTCGCGTAATTTCACACATATCTTCTTTCCGATATTATGTGCGTTGTCACGGTGAATTAATGCCGAAAGGGCATCTACTTGATCTCCGTTTAGTAAAATGTCTAATTTCACTAAGTTCGATACTTGATAACCTATAGGTTGGTAATCGAATGAAGCATATCCTTTAGAAACCGTTTTTAGTCGATCGTAAAAGTCGAAAACAATTTCTGCTAGCGGTAATTCAAAACTCAACTCAACTCTATCTGGCGATAAGTAAACTTGGTTTTTTAGAATCCCTCTTTTTTCAATACACAGCGTAATAATCGATCCAATGTATTCAGATTTTGTAATTATTTGAGCAGCTATATAAGGTTCTTCAACTTTATCAATTGTTGAAGGATCGGGTAAATCGGATGGGTTATTAACTAAGAGTTTTACACCTTTTCTGTTATAAGAAAAGTAGGACACGTTAGGAACGGTAGTAATTACAGTCATATCGAATTCTCTTTCCAAACGCTCTTGGATAATTTCCATGTGAAGCATTCCTAAGAATCCACAACGGAAACCAAATCCTAAAGCAGCCGAAGATTCTGGCTCGAAAGTTAAAGAGGCATCGTTTAATTGTAACTTCTCCATAGAATTACGAAGTTCTTCGTAATCTTCAGTGTCTACTGGGTAAATACCTGCGAATACCATTGGCTTCACATCTTCAAAACCATCAATAGCTTCATCACAGGGAGTTTCTGTATGCGTGATTGTATCCCCAACTTTAACTTCGTTGGCAATTTTAATCCCAGAAATTATATAACCAACATCACCTGCTTTAATTTCTTTACGAGGCTCTTGCTCTAATTTTAATGAACCAATTTCATCTGCAAAATATTCTTTTTCAGTAGCAAAGAATTTTACTTTATCTCCTTTTTTGAGGGTTCCGCTTACTATTTTAAAGTAAGCTTCAATACCTCGGAACTGATTGAAAACTGAATCAAATATTAAAGCCTGTAAAGGAGCATCTTCATCTCCTACAGGCGCAGGAACACGAGCTACAATAGCTTCTAATATTTCTTGTATTCCAACACCCGTTTTTGCTGAGGCAGGAATAATATCTTCATCGTTACATCCTATAAGATCTATAATTTGATCTTTAACCTCTTCAGGGTTTGCACTGGGTAAATCAATTTTATTTAGTACCGGAATGATTTCTAAATCATTCTCTAATGCTAAGTATAGATTCGAAATAGTCTGTGCTTGAATTCCTTGTGCAGCATCTACAATTAATAAAGCTCCTTCGCAGGCAGCAATAGATCTAGAAACTTCGTATGAGAAATCTACGTGGCCTGGAGTGTCAATTAGATTTAGTCTGTAGGTAGTTCCATTGTGTAGGAACTCCATTTGGATGGCATGACTCTTGATGGTTATCCCGCGTTCACGCTCTAAGTCCATGCTGTCGAGGAGCTGGTTCTTAGACTCTCTTTCGGTTACCGTTTGAGTATGTTCTAAAAGGCGGTCGGCCAAAGTACTTTTACCATGGTCGATATGTGCAATGATGCAAAAGTTGCGTATGTTTTGTTGTTTCATCACTGCAAAACTAAACTATTTGAAGCAAATACTAAATTGCTTCGGCTGCTAAAAAAAGTTATATTTGTCGTTCAGCCAATAGCAAATATAATTTGTGTTTTCACTTAATAGCTTGGCTTCAGTATTTTGAATATGAAAAAACTACTTTTTTTGTTTTGTGCTGTCTATGCACTCAACCTTTTTGCCCAACAACAATCTACATTCGATAGCCGTTTGTTGTTTCGTTACGAAGCCGAATTCTTAGAGAATTTATCTATTACAAATCCTTCTAAGCTCGATTATTTAAATTTTTATATAGGGAACTCTTATTCTCTACATCAACTCGATGAAATTCCATCGGAGAAAATAAGTCAATTCCCTGATATTTTGGAACTTTTAAATGTTCCAGAAGGTTATGTTGTCCCTGCTACAATAAATGAGACGAATTTTAATATCCTCCTTTTTGAAGTAGTTTTTAAAGAAAAACAATCGAGCTCTTATCGTATAGGAGATACAAACATTCTTGTTTATATTAAAAGCAAGAATGAGATCTATACTTTGTTTAATGAAATTAACTAAGCGACTATGAAAAAAGTACTCACTCTTTTATGTTGCGTCGTTTTTGGTGTGCATAGCCTCCACGCCCAACAAGTAACATCATGTTCTCCTGGAGAAATTGGTGTTGTAGTATCTCTCTCTTTTGCTCAAGTTTTTCCTATAGGTCAAGTTACTTGGGATATTCAAGATGTCGATGGGAATGTTTTAGCGACTAATCCATTTACTTACGCAGCAAATTTTGTGTATAATTCTACTGAGGTTTGCTTGCAAGAAGGTGGTACTTATACTTTTAATGCCTACGATTCTGGTAACGATGGCTGGGGGAGTGGATCTTGGTACACTGTAGGTATTTGTGGTGGATTTAGTACACTTATCAATAATGGTGGCTTTGCACCAAATGGTTCTGGTAATTCGGAAGAATTTACATTGCCTAGTGCTGTAGACGACTGTTTTTGTTTTAGAGCAGATTATGAGGTTATAAGCGCTTCTAGCGATGTAGCTACAAACGGTGGTGCTACTATTACAACTTACGGGGGAAACCCACCATTTACTTACTCGTGGTCTAATGGGACATCAAATCAAAATTTATCAGGAGTAGCTCCAGGGCTTTATATTCTTACAGTAACCGATTCTTTGGGATGTGAAATTGTTCAAGCAGTAGAGGTGCAGGGACCTAATGTTTACATGGGACCAAACGATGTAGCTGTTTGTACAGGTTATTTTTACGATTCTGGTGGAGCAAATGGCGATTTTGACGGTGGAGAAAACTATACGATGACTATTTGTAGTACCGATCCACAATTAAGTACCGGTATAACATTTTTTGACTTCAACTTAGGTGGAAGCAATTGGAGTTCATGTACTTTTACTATTTACGACGGTTCTTCTACAGCTGCGGATGTGTTGTATTCGTTCGACAGTCCTAATGATCCTGATCCAGGAATTATTATGGCTTCAGATGCAAATGTTTCTGGCTGTTTAACCATACAGTTTACTTCTCCAGGTAATGTAGAAAATGATGGATGGTTTGCAGAAATAAATTGTCAATATCCTTGTCAGGATTATGAAGTAGAGATTGTTTCTAGCGACGAAATAGATTCTGATAATGTTATTAATGTATGTTATGAACTAGAGTTAGAAGTAGAAACGAATTATTTCGACAACGATGTGTTTTATACGCAATCAGATGTGACTTCTACTTTTGAATGGGCTTTTAACGATGGACTCTTACTCCAGTCTGGGCAGCAAGTGTCTCACATTTACGATACCGATACCGAAACAGAACTTACTCTTGTGGTTACAGATGTAAATGGATGTTTTCAAAATTTTAGTTATACCATTATTAACGACCATCCAGAAGTATTAACTTCTATTATACCTCCTACAGAGACTGTGGTTTGCCCTGGCACTGAGCTCCAAGCTTACAGTGGTTTACTCGATAGTAATGGGGTTGTTATTTCTACTTTTTTCGAACCTGTAGTATGGCACATAGAAGAAGAGCAGTTTGAGATTGGGATTGATTTTGCTGACCCTATTTATTTGCCAGATGGCTTAGAATCGTATACCTCAGAACTTGAAATTACTGCTTATGAACCTGGCTCTGTTCTCGATGGGGACGATTTCACAGAAATTTGTGTAGAATTAGAGCATTCTTATTTAGGAGATTTGGATGTTTCTTTAACCTCTCCAAATGGAACCTTGGTGCAGTTGTTTGATCAGTCTGGTGGTGGTACATGGTTAGGAGACGCTATAGATAATAATAGTGAAGAAATAGCTGGTGAGTGTTGGGAGTATTGTTGGTCTATTACCCCTGTTTTTGGTACTTTTAGTGCTGAAGGAGGGAATACAATGGCGGCACCTATTAACGGCGGCCAGTCAATGATTCCTGGAGCTTATACTCCTGCAGGAAGTTTTTCTGACTTTTCAGGAAGCTCTGCTAATGGAAGTTGGACACTTACTGTAACTGATAACTTGTTGATTGATAATGGGTTTATTTGTGGTTGGACTATTGCCATGAATATTCAGAATGAGGATGTTGGACCACCTGTAATTGTAGATTCATTAGTGCCTATCATTTTAAGTTATAATTGGTTCTGCGATGAAGAGCCATCTTCGGTGGTAATGTACGATTCTACGATGGTGTTAGTACAACCAACTACTTCTGGGGAGCACAATTACGTGATGACTATTTTAGATAGTTATGGTTGTGAATACACCGAAGAGTTTATGGTGGATGTATACGGTACACCTATATTATCGCCAGATGCAGTTATTGCCTGTGAAGACAATTTTTTACTTGAAGCTACCGACGTACCTCCAAGTGGAGGGATTTGGTCTTTGGTAGATTCCCCAGAGGGATCTACAGTCACTTTCGACCCGAACACTAGTTCGTTGACTCCAAATATCGTTGTGAGTGAAATAGGCGATTATGTATTTGAGTTTATAGATGTCGATTGTGGTTATGAAGGAGAGGTGGAATTAGATTTTGAAATTGTCCTTCCTATTATTGAAACTCCAGTAGATGTGCTTTGTTCTTTGGAAAATGTTATTTCAGTAGATAATCCTACCAATAATTCTGGACTTTGGACGATCACATCTGGCGATTCTATTCAAATTTTAACCGATTCTACCCTAAATACAATCAGTCTTTTGGCTGGTGATTTCGGTACTTATACTATGACTTATACCATTGATTTTTGTGACGGTAGAGATTCTGTAGAAGTTAATTTTATTACTGTTGATCCCGTTATTTCAGATCCAGGGTTACAAACTTGTGATTATGATGTAGATTTCCAATTAGACAATCCATCTCCTACCGGAGGCATGTGGTCTATTGTAAATCAACCGAACCATACGAGTGCTGTATACAGTAATGTAGCTACAGATGGAGTCTCTTTTGAAGTGAATCAATTTGGGGCTTATGAAGTTGAGTTTACCATTTTTGGTTGTAATACCTCAGATACTATGCTGGTAGAGTTTGAACAAGCAGTCCCATTGGTTCACACAGACGAATTGTTAAGATGTGAATTAGAGGCCGATATGTTTGTTGAGTCTTTTGGTTTAGAAATCGGATGGATGCAAATAGCAGGGCCTAGTTTTGCAAATTTCTCTAACCCTTTAGGACAAGAAACGAGCATGACCGTAACGGAGTATGGTGACTATACACTAGCCTATACTGCCTGTGATTCTATCGTGGAGTTTAATGTCTTATTTATGTGTGACCTTATTGTTCCAAATGTAATTACAGCTAATGGGGATGATTTAAACGACGTTCTGTTTATTGAAGGTCTTACTGCTGAATATTATAGTTACGCCAACATGAGCATTTACAATCGTTGGGGTGATGAGGTTTATAGAAGTGGTCACTATGGTTTAGATAATAAATGGTGGGATGGCCAATCGAGTCATCAAAATGATGATCTAGATGATGGTGTTTATTTCTACCTATTAGAAGTAGGGAATAAAGTAACCGAAGAAGTTGATGTATATAAAGGTTCCGTTCACTTATTTAAATAGTGAAATTGGATTTATTAGATAAAAAAAAGGGACTCATTTTGAGTCCCTTTTTTTATAAATCGAAGCGTTGAAGTTTGTAATGAATACCGAAATTCTAAATGAGTTTAAGAACTTCTCTATCTTCTTATTTCTACGCATTCATCATTCTGGCAACGTACTTGCCAATAATATCAAATTCTAAATTTACTTGATCACCTTGTTTAATATTCTTAAAGCAAGTATTCTCAAAAGTATAAGGAATTATACATACAGAAAAACCATTGTCTTTGGAGTTTACTACAGTTAAACTAGTCCCATTTACAGTAATAGAACCTTTTTCTACTGTAACTTCCGAAGGTGCGTTTTTAACATAATCAAAGCTAAAAACCCAGCTACCATCTTCTGTTTTCACTTCTGTGCAAATGGCTGTTTTGTCTACATGTCCTTGTACGATGTGACCATCTAATCGCCCACCCATTTTCATGCAGCGCTCTAAATTTACTTCGTCAGCAATAGCTAAACTATTCAAGTTAGTCTTATTTAAGGTTTCTTGAATAGCGGTTACCGTATAGCAATTCCCTTTTACGGAAACCACAGTTAAACAAACACCATTATGCGCTACACTTTGATCAATTTTTAATTCTGAACACATCGCTGCCTCTACGGTAAAATGAATGTTTCCATCCTCTTTTACAATGTCTTTTACTACGCCTAATTGCTCAATAATTCCCGTAAACATACGTTCAATGTATTTGTAATTGTTGTCGAAACAGTCTAGCAGCTAAATGATGTCAGTCGTTTGAATTCTAAGTTTGAGTGAAATGGGAATGCTTAAATATTTTTCCCTTTCACTGGTATTCTTCTTGAACTATCTATCTAACGTCGTTATCCTAAATTAATAGTCAATTACCTGCTCTTCCATTATTGCTGGAATTGCTCTGTACTCGTATTGTTGAGTTCTTAATTGAGGTTCAAATCCTGCTTCTCTAATTGCGTCTTGTATGGTTAGTGAGGTGAATCTATGTGGTGCTCCAGCAGCAGAAACTACATTCTCCTCAATCATGATAGATCCAAAGTCGTTTGCTCCAGCGTGTAAACACATCTGCCCTACAGATTTACCAACAGTTAGCCAAGATGCTTGTATATTTTTAACGTTAGGTAGCATAATTCTCGAAAGTGCTACCATTCTAATATATTCGTCTCCGTCTACATTATTCGTAATTCCTTTTATTCTTTTAAGTAGTGTTCCATCATCTTGAAAAGGCCAAGCAATAAACGCAAGGAATCCATTTGAATCGACAGGTTTTTCAGATTGCACTTCTCTTATTTTCACTAAGTGCTCAAAACGTTCTAGTGTAGTTTCGATATGACCAAACATCATAGTAGCCGAAGTGGTGAGGTTTAATTGGTGTGCTACACGCATAACATCCAGCCATTCCTGTGCGCCACATTTACCCTTAGAAATCATTCTACGAACTCTGTCATCTAAAATTTCTGCACCAGCACCTGGTAAGCTGTCTAGTCCAGCTTCAATTAACGCTTCGAGTACTTCTCTATGAGACTTGCCATCGATTTTACTAATATGCGCAATTTCTGGAGGTCCTAATGCATGGAGTTTAATTGCAGGAAATTTCTTTTTTATCTGACGAAATATATCGCAGTAAAAGTCCAAACCTAAATCTGGGTGATGCCCTCCTTGAAGTAGTAATTGCTCACCACCGTAGCGAATAGTTTCCTCAATTTTCTGAGTATATTCTTCTATCGTTGTGATGTATGCCTCCTTGTGTCCTGGAATTCGAAAGAAATTACAAAACTTACAATTTGCATTACACACATTGGTCGTGTTGGCGTTCCGATCTATAATCCAGGTTACCTTATTACTAGGAACTTGTATTTTTCTCAATTCATTTGCCACAAACATTAAGTCTGGGGTAGCCGCATTTTCGAAAAGATAAACGCCTTCTTCTGCGCTTAAAGATTCAAATTTCATTGCGCTATCTAATAGCTTCTGTGTCTCCATTAAAATGCCTATTTTTACAGCTCAAAATTAAGAAAAAATGTGCAGCATTATACATAAAGTTACCGAGCAATCTTCAACTACTCATTTAGTTGTTTTAGGAACACAAGATTCCGATTGGTCAAAGTTTGGTTTAAACGAGCAAGAGCTTAAGTTTGTTACCAATGAATTGGCAAACGAACACTTATCCGTTTCTGTAAATCAGTACAGTCGAACTGTTTTTATAGAATGTTTTAAAGATCAGAAAACGGAAAGTCAAAGTCTTGAAAAAGCCAGAGAAAGAGGTGCTGTATTGGTAAAGAAAATCAATGCTTTAAAG
>Ga0308009_10001731_pt1 | contig 12155 bp, 12 predicted proteins | sample Neamet127_FD_203134 | JGI IMG/M metagenome (GOLD analysis project Ga0308009, IMG submission 203134) | Marine microbial communities from water near the shore, Antarctic Ocean - #127 | ecosystem: Environmental > Aquatic > Marine > Unclassified | place: Southern Ocean | collected 2014-07-24
AAAGCACAATACTGATGTTTCTCCCTACGCCTTCAAGATACATATCTATTAAGTAGGCCAACGCGGTAGACCAATACACTTCATCCCAAAGCGCAGAGTTGTAATACCCACCGCCACCTACTGCGATAGCTTCACCCGCGATATGCACTGCATCTAAAGCTCCATAGTCAAACTCTGGAACAATGGTCAGTGATGTAGACCGGACACTCTGGACTTCCAGCACGACCTTTTTAAACCGTTTTCTAAACTCTGGCCCTTCGATGTAGGCAAACGCAGGACGCAGCACTGACTTTAAGGCGAGGCCGTCTAAAGAGTTTCCTTTCTCGGCTTGATACACAAAACCATCGTTGGTTCCGAAGTAAACTTCCTCCAGTCCTTCAGCGCCCTCTCCTGAGTACGCGCAAGCGACAGGCTTGCCGAAGTCGAACGTCGAAACGCCAAGGACTTCGGCCCCTGCAAAAGTGAAAATAAGCCCCGATCCGTCGTTCATGCACAGTCGGTATTGATTCTTTGAGCGCACCATAAAACTGGCGACTGCTTTGCCTTGATAACGCTCCAATAAGGGGTCTACTTTGTAGGACAGCGGCGTACCAGCAAAATCACCGAAGTCCGTAACTCTTTGTTGTTTCCATACGCCTTGATCCGACAGGAAAACAGGGTCGCCCAGAGGCTGAACCGTGTGCGGATACACGCCTGCCGCGCCATCAAACTCGGTCAATTCCATGTCCGCTGGCGTCTTGCCGTACAATACTTTGACTGAACGTCGGCAGTAGACTCCCATCGAGTTGTTCGGGGTGGTAATCAAACTGTGTGGACTGTCACCCAGTGCGATTTCTGCACCGCCTTGAGCAGCGGCAAACACGGTGGGGTCGCCGATCTTAGACAGCATCAACGATCCAAAAGAATAGCCAAGAATGAGAATACCTGTGCCTGTTACTGCCAAGCAGTTAGGAGTATCCGTTGACATACCCGTAGTCAACGCCGTGTAAGTCGTCCCGTTGAACGTGAACGCTTTGTTCGCGCCGTCAGTGCCAACCAGCAACGGAATGGACACGTTATTGGCGTTGTTGTTGTTAGCGGGTATGGCAGGCAAAGAGAATTTCGCTTTAGTAAACTGATATCGCCCGCCGGGAACTAATGTTGGCGTTGTGACTACCGTCCAGCCTGCTGTCGTAGACTTGTGCATGACACCCGCAGTCCCGCCTACGTTGTCTCTAAAAGCGTACACGTCGCCATTGTAGGTCACCACGCCACGGATAGGGCCACTGCCGGGGACTGCGGTAATAAGATTTCTAAAGTAGGCTAACACTGCCAAACTAAATGTCTGATCTATTGCGTCAGCGCCGCCTGTGCCAGCAGGGTATACCGTAGTAATGCTCGCCCCGCCTGCCGTCTCGCCTACAACAAACGTGCCGGATTTATTCACGAGGCACAGCGTTTTTGTCGCCGCGTCTATTGCTACTAGAATACCTGAAGCGCCGCTAGTGCCGCCTGTTACGGTGGCTCCGATGCTGCTGGTGGTTGCCCCTGCGAGTTGGATGCTGCTGTAGGACTGGTCACTGGGACGCTTGCGCCCGTCAAAACGCTCGTACCCCAAAACCCGTTTGTAGCGTCCGAGGTCTGTTACCTCGTAGTTAAAAAGCTGGATCGCCTCGCCTGACGTCAGTGATAAGGGCGGAGCCGAAAGGTTAAGGCCGCCTGCCATAACAGTCTCTGCAACCATTGTCGCCATTAGCTAAACTCACTCGCAGAAAACGTCAAAAGGGGGAGTTGGTTACACTCCAAACGATGTAGTATCTGAGAAAAGGTAGTCGCTGACGCGCGCTCAAGCGTTTGATCTTCATCGTACTGCGCGTAGTACATGACGGCCAGAGCGACAATCGCGCTGTGATAGTCCGCCGGGAATAACGGGACACTCGCGTTCACTGTTAACGTGTCAGCAGTACGGTAATACTCTACGATCAGCGGATAAGCCAAGTCAGGCGGTACATTAAATTGCCACGCCCCGTTAGGTAATATAAACAGCTTGGTCGGGCAGCCGTTGTCGGTTGGCACGTTATCAAACTCTGACGCTCTAAGCTCGTCCTTAACTATCTCAAGAGGCGTCCACTTACCGGAGAGCTGTATAAGAATTTTACTCAGGACGGCACAATCCTCTGCGCCTAGATCACTGGTAAGGTAGTACGAGTCGCCTATCGTCAGCGCACGGCCCGTCTTTTTCTTCCAGCGAAACTTCCAGTTGGTATGCTGCCCTTGAATATACGCATACGCCTCGTCAACAAACCCGACGATTCGTCCGGGCATGCTGAGTTGCGATGTGACGGACGCGGGGCCAGCCCCCGTCAAACCACACTTCAGCCACGTCTTTCTGACAATAGTGAGGTAGTCCATCTAGGTTAGGCCACGACAGAGAACGGATAGGCCAGCATCTCGCGTGGGACCATCTCATTGTCAATCATTCTGTAGCTGGTCGTGCTGGCGTTTCGTAGTGCCTCTACCACAGACTCAGGTACGTCTACGTCCATGTCTCTTTGAATAACATAAGCGTGTCCATTTACTGACACAAACACAGGCTGTTGCCCGTCGGAGTTATCCGTGGTCGGTATGCGTATTTTGGTCTTACTCTGGGATGCCAATTCTTTCGCGGCGACAGTAGCGGGCAGAGGTTTGGCGGGGTTCGTCAACGCCTCATAGTCTACGTCGTCTAATTCGGCTGCTTTTTGCAGGAGGGTATCTTTTGAGGCTTCTGGCATGTCAACGCCGTGCCTTTCTCGAAGGTACTCAACGAGTTCTTTTTTGGTCGAGCTTCCATTGATAGCCATAAAGGGTATGTTCTCTTATAGATGTTATAAAAAAAGGAGGTGGGCAAAACCCACCTCCTCATCGTCGTTACACCGAGTTGCTCTTACAGAGCAGTTACCGCTGACTCGATGCGGTTAAGCCACGCTTGGTTTAGCACAACCGAAGTGTGCCAAGTCTTCCACGCAACCGATCCTCGTTGACCCAGCTCATCCCCGCCACGCGGAGTGTTGGGGTTGAGGATCATAGGAGTGATGGAGTCCTTGCCTTTAAGCGGCACGGTTCCCCACGCTTCTTGACCCATGATGACAGTCTGATAAACATCAGCACTTGTGCCACCTGTAGAGACCATAGCCCCCTTAGCTCCACCGCCGTTTGCTATAGGAGCAAACAGAGGAGACAGGACAAAACGGACGTTCTCGACCGTGCCTGACTCGTAGTCACACAGAGGCTGGCGGCTGCCGTACTCTGCTAAAGGCGTAAAGCCCGCGAGGCCACGAAGGTCTGCTTCGATGTCGGTGTGACCGAAAGCGATGTAGCCTGCTTCAACTGGCTGTGTGCCTATATCAACACTACCGTTTAGTATCTTAGTGATGGGCTTGCACCGCTGGGCGCGCAACGTGCGGACAACAGACCGGATATCTCCAATAGACATTGTGGTGTTGACCGCATTACGAGCCGAGCCGTTTGCGTAAGTCACAGCCGTACCCGCCTTCAGAACGCCCCAGTTCAACAGCTCGCGTGTCTCAGCGGCCTGTTCGCCGCAAAGCATTGCGCTGTCGTTCAACACGGGGTCTTCGTGCGTGTCGGCAATTACGTCAGTCAACTGAACCCAAGCGCCATACTGGGCTAGGGTGGCAGTAACGTCGGTGTATGCCATTTGTTGGCTGCTGGGTGTTACGCCCTCAGACAACGCCACAGTGCTAACTGTGAACGGGGTGGGCCGACGGAACTTGATCTGTTGACCTTTGTTCTGAGGCATGGGCCGTGCTTGGGAAAACTTCTCCAGAATAAGGATAGGTTCAGCGTGTTTTAACATTTTAACGGCGGCGTAAACGCCGATACGGGGTGATACGTCACCATATGCTGTAATAGCCATGAGTAATTACCTCTGAGTTGGCAAAATTAGATATTGTTGTTGTTAGCTTGCTCTGCCCAGTATTCCCACGAGTCTCCGTCAACGGAACTTCCATTCAACCTACCTACGCCAGCACGGGGCAGACCTTCGTCTGCATCGCCGTCGCGGGGTCGAGTGTGCGTTTCGTCATTATTTACGGTTGCTGGTGGGATGCTACGTTTATAAAGGTCCAGTAAGACGATGTTGTCATCTGCTGATCTGGAACTAACGAGCTGTTTCACTCCCTCACTTTGTCCTTCTACCCAGCTCCAAAAATCAGGGCTTTCTTGTATCTGACGATAGTCCGGGTGCTGGCTTTGCAGCGCATTAAACTGCGCCTGCAAGACCTGTTGCTCTCGGTCTTCGTTGATACTGTCGATAGTAGGCGTTACGTCGTTGAGTTGCTGCCGCATCGGGGCAACCTCTTGAGCATTCAACTGCTTCATAGCAGCGAACACTTCAGGGAAGTCTTCCTCGAACTGCACAAGGTCTACGGTTGTCGTAGGCTGCGCATCTTCGCCGCCCTCTGTTGCGGGTGCAGTAGCTTGCACGGCTTGTGCTTGCTTCTGCGATTGCTCAAGAGCGTTCAACTTTTTCGTTAGTGCCGATACTCTATGGCGATTGGAGTTTTCCGAGTGCTGGACCCTCGCATAGTTCGCCTGAAGTTCTGCTACCGCCTGTGCTTGGTCAGGGGGTAGTCCATCAAACACTGTCCGTTCCACTTGTGACCCTGCAAACTCCTCTGGCGTACTGCCGTCCTCGGTTGATTGCAAGGTCGCTGGGTCACTGACTGCGCCTTCTGGTTCTTCGTTATCGGTGGAAGTGGCTTTCAAATTACCGTCTTCATCGAGAAGTTGGGCAAACTCCTTGAATAAGGCGGCATCGGTAGCGTCACTAGATTGCTCGTTATTGTTATCGTCACTCATACTCGACCCTTTTCAGTGCGTCCGTCTTACGGGAGGGGGGTGTCGAAAAAATCAGAAGTCGCGGGGGTTAAATCCGCCGGGGCTTCCGTCTCAAGTCGCAAGACGGCGCTATACGCCTCTATGCGCCCTCGTACCCGCTCGACATTGTCGAGGGGGCAACTGAGGAGTTCTCTGTGGGATGAGTCCAATTTAGATTGGCTCACCCGCTTAATTTCAGGCCACGAAGGTGTTCGCACTATTCCAGTCCGTAGTTCGCGGTGTTGCCGTCTTGCTTTTTAATCTCCATTTCTTTGTTGAACTTGCTGTCGTCTAAGTTCAATTTCCATCGAGACTTTTTCAAGTCGGCTAATATCTTTTGATACCCAATGTCGTTTGTCTGTGACAGCTTGAGAGCTTCCATCTGCAAGATGCGATCCTGCTTCTCCAGCTCTAGCTTCGCCAAGTCTCGGCGTAGCTGTCTGTCCGCCTCGTTGTTCTGGGACTCAAGGCTAAATTTCAACTGCTCAATCTGCTGGGTGTTCTCATGCCGCTGCGCAATCTGCTCAGTGCGCATCTGCTCTAACGTGATCATCGGGTCTTCTTCTGGAGGCTGTTCCTGCATGGCAGCCTGCTCGGCCTCCATCTCGGCGTCAGTCTTGATCAAGTCGTCAGGTGCGATGTGCATCGCCTGTATGACCTTACGCAACGTGGCCTGCGCTTTAAGCGAGTCGGCCAGTGCTGGGTGGGCCGCGTACTTGTCCAGTACCGCCATGAGGTTAATAGCCTGCTGCTCTCTTAACAGTAGTGCGCTAGTACCCCGTGCGTGGACTTCGTAGTCTCCTTTAATGTTTTCGTCTTTGTGGTACTGCATGTTCCAGTAATAGAAACGTGTGATAAGCGGCTTAGTCACGCTATCGTCCCAATCGCGCACTTGTCGGCGGCGGTCGGTGTTGCTGGCGTTCATCATCATTGCCATGCCGCCCAGCGTACTGGGTGCTTGGCCCGCGCCCTGCCCTACCTGTGGCGGCAGCCCTGCCGTCTCGGTGAGGAAGTTTCGCGCCATCGTGAGGATGTTGCCGACTTCCTGCTGGACAGAAGGGAATGACATAACACTGAACGCAGACCGGACGTCGGTAATGCTCTCATCGGCGTACCACAGTTTCCACGGCGAGATTGTCTCAGTGCCGTCGGCGGGTGTAATGGCGTGGCGCTTGGCAACGATCTGTGGGCCTGCGGACTTGCTGCTGTTGTCCAGCATCATTCGCCATGCCGTGTTGACGATGGCCTGCTCGTTGCGACAAAGCCACGGTACGCCAAAACCAAACGGGCAGAAGTCATCGACTGCCCAGTTCCACATTGAGTAGGGCCAGTCTTCGGACTCGAGGGGGTTCAGTACCGCCTTGAGAACAAAGCCGCCGCAAAAAACCACGACGCCGTCAAACTCATCGAGCGGGTCGTCTTTCTTTATCTTCACGCCCGCTTCTCGCAGCGCGTCTTTAGAGATAGGACCGTGGTATGTCCAAACCTCATATCGGTTATCAACCGTTTGATCTGTCCCGCCTGTCAGCCTTCGCAGTGCGTTGACGTGGCCGTTGCTTGCAAACTCAATGGTCTTCGTTTCTTCGAGTAGAACTTTCTTGACGTTGTCTTTTATGTAATTCTTACGCTTCACCAGCCCGCGCATCTGTTTGCGGGTCATGTAGCTGCGCTCAAATATGAACTCGGACTCTTCTATGGTGGAGCCACTGAGGTCAGGGTAAAAATCCCACGGCGCAACGGCGCGTGTTCTTGGTGCGCTAGAGGTTTGAGGCTCATACGTCACGGCGGGCTTCTTGCCCCCTGTGCCGTTGTCTTTCATTATCATCTTGTGTCGGGTGGTGGTGAACTGCTCTGGGCCTGCGATAATCGCAGAGCCGAAGATGCCCGCCCAATGCAATGCTTTGCGGGCAACGCTCGCATGGTCGCACTGCACAAGCTGGTCATCTATCTCACGCTCCATCGCAATCGCCTTGTCTTTGGCGATTGTCTGCGCTCGGGCGGCGACTTCTGCTGTGGAGATGGGTTCTCCGGTCTCGGCGTCCATCACTTGACCGCCACCCGGGACTTGGGCGGGGGATGAGTCTTTCAAGTCGCCTTCTATCTGAGGGTTTGGAGTGGCAGAGATGCCGTAGTTCTTATCGTCTGTGGGAAACAACAAGTCGGCTATCTGTGCTACTGACTGGTTAACCATAATGCGAGTGATGTTCAAAAATACGCTTGACTGCTTGTTGTCCTCCATCGCTCTGAGCGTTTGGGGGTCATACTCGCCAATATATTGCTGAAGGTCTTCGATCCAACGCTGCTCGATAACCGAGCGGTTGGCAATCACTGACTTGAGCGACAGAGAAAGTGAATGCCCAAGCAAAGACAGCGGGTCTAAACCAGCGACCTTCTTCTCGTCTAGGGGCGATTCCATTTAGTATCCTGTTCTCATATCGGCAACCTGTAGTGGTGCGTAAGTGTGTCCGCTGTTTTTCTCCCGCGCTATCGCGGTCAACACCCTCAGACACAGATACTGCAACGCATCGTGGGGGTGGGAAAATTTGTTCTTGTCGGGCTTCTCTCGGTATCGGGCTTCACCTGAAACTTGGACCCGCGCGTATTGATACCCTGCAATAAAGCCTGCTTTCAAAATTGAACAGTGCGCACTCAGTAAAAACGCGGGTTCGCCTTTAGGGGCGAGGCGCATTAGAAAGTGGCGTACCGATTCCAACCTTGGCTCGATGGCGTTGGTCGAGGCAGGGACAACCGCCATGCCTGTACTCCTCATTACTTGGAAGCAACTGACCTCGTCGGTGTCTCCCGCCGCATTGCCAGAGGGGTCTCCGACATATATGCGCTCGTGTCTGGCATACTTCTCTGCGATCAACGGCATCATGGACGTCGCTATAAAATCGGTTAGCCCCATTCTCTTTGCTACTAACTCGTCAAGAATACGGAGCTGCCCGTCAATGTACTGACCAAAAATGGCGCTGGGGGTGAGTCCGAAGTCCAATCCGATGTAGATCGGCTTGTCTTTGATCGGCCACAGGTTGGTACTAGCAACGTGTATCCGCTCGTTGAACGTCTCGCCATATACTGGCATCCCGTCGCGGACAGTGGCGTACTCGTTCAGCACATAGGCGCGTATCCAGTTCGGGTCTTTGCCGCCTATGGCGTTAAAATAGTAGTCGTACCCTCCGGGGAGGTTCTGTATGTTCTCTGCGGCGGGGTTAGGCTCAAAGCCACTACTCTCGCACCGTGCTTTGGTGATACCTGTAACCTCTGGGTCCATCAACAGGGTGTCGCCTTTCCTATACCGCAACAATGCGGCAGGCTGTTGATAGAACTTCCACCCTTCCGGTGGGTTTTGCTCAAGCTCTGCGTACCAGTGGTCTTCCGCAGGGCTGTTAGTGTCCATGATGACCCCTGACCAGCTTGGGCCGCCCTCTCGCACGGACGGATATCGCCCTACCCGAGAGGTAATAGTGTCTGCAACTGCCTTGTCTAGCTCTTTTGCTTCGTTAAGGAACGCGCCTGTCAGTTCAAGCGACAGTAACTTGCCCAAGTCCTTGGGTTTATCTAACGCGATGAACACAAACTCGGCCATGACTACCGTTTTGTCCGGTAGGGGCAGGGTCAGTCGTGCGGTAATCGGTGATTCGTTCAGTTTGACTGGGCAGATCGAGTCTGGCAGCCAGTCTTGAAAGGTTTTTAGCGTTGTACTTTTCAACTCTGGGTAAGTCGCGCGGACCATACCCATTCTGGTCTTGCGTAGCCCTGCCGCGTTGGGCTTTTGGGCCAGTGCCTTCTCCATCGCAAGGTCGATCATCGCCCCTACGCTCTTACCGGACCCGATAGGGCCGCGCATACCACGGACAAACGACTCTCGGTCCGTGTGAAACCCTTTAAATGTCTTTGATGCGGTGTAATCAAGGGTAACGGGTGGCGGTGCGCTCAATCAGAGTCCCCTTCGTCGTTTTCATCCGCTTCTAAGGACGTTAATCCCTGCGTGGCTACAAGTAGCTCGGGCTGCTCGGTGCTTGTGTCGTCCCCCATTACGAGGTTTAGGCTGACATTTAGCCCTGATGTACCTTCGGCGGCATACAACTGGAAGTGTTTCGACAGTTGGTCTGTAAATCGGGCCGCTGCGCCCAAGTCCGTCTCTTTAACGGCCTGTGAGGTAAAGGTTTGGGTCTCTTTGTCATACCCACTTTTGATGATTGGGGCTTCACCCATTGACATCTCTAGCAAGTTCACGATTTTAGCGAGCAGTGAGTCTTTGTTAAGGCCCAGTTTTTGCATTCGCGCGGTCAACAGGTGGTTTAGGGCCGCCTGAACCGTAGGTTGGGCCACCCACGCCGCTGCTTTCTTCGGCTTTATCGAACATATGTTCGCCGCAGCAATCACATCGAGGGTGGGGTGTGACAGTAACGCCTCAAAAAACACGCGCTGGGTTGTAGTGAACCGAGCGTCAGCGTTTTGAAACATCGCCTCTTCCATAACACGCAAATCGTCTAGCGTTACAGGGACGCGGCGTGTTGCAGCAGGGCTTTTAGCGTGTGTCGGGTTGGGGGACATAAGTATGTTCGCCATTAAATCTCCAGACTAGGGGCCAGAGTACACGCACTGGTTGCGTTACACAACACTTTACATACTACATTTAGTATATAAGTGTAATTTTATTGTTTGCAATGTTTTATGAGCTTCGTTTGTCGTATTGTAAGTGTAGATTGTAAGGCAAAACTGAGTTTCACCAAAAATGTACAAAGGGGCTAATGACCACCCCGGCCGCCCCGCCTCATTGCCCCTGTCGCCTCCCCTCCCACCCCCCTCATTGGCTCATGGTTTTCCTGCCAGATTGGAATGGTGGGCCGTTTCCACAGCTCCCAAGCGGCGCGGTCCCGATCTGCTGCGACGGCGTGAAAAGCGCGGAGGGAGACGGGGGGCATAGGGCTACCCTGCCACACCCGCACACCCAGCCCATGCAGCAGGCAGCCAGTGCGGCGGTGTGACAGCCGGGTGATGAGGCAGTGGGGCGATGGGGGCTGGCCTGCGAATTACGACCGAGGGGGGAGGGGGGCATGGATTTATTTGGCTTACTGGTAACCCGTTAGGCGCAGTGTATATCCCATTCAAGCTTGGCTTGTAATATCCGAAAAGGTTCTTGGGTTCTCTACTTTTGAAGTTGATTGCGAGCTGTATATAAACATCAGTAAATCTAAAGCCCCGGTTGTAATTCACTGGGTTTATTACTGTTATTCAATGTTTTTTTTGAGAATACAATCAATTTGAAAAGTAGAGAACCCAAGAACCTTTTGCTTGAAACCCTTGCTGGTCCCACCTATCAGAGGTTCTCTACTCTTCCATGTATCAGAACCTTCTGGAACCTTTTAGCGGCCGAGGTTCTCCACTTAGGTTCCCGACTTGCGAGGTTGGGAACCTCAATCCCCGGTCATTTTTTTGGCCCAAATCACCCCCAAAAAAGCCACTACCTACAACCCATTACAATCGAGGGTTGTAATACACTATCTCTGGGTGTAAGGTCGCTAGCGACCGCCGAGACACCTCGGTGGCGCTACGGAGTAACACCACATGACTAAAGTCTACAACGTCTTAACGAATATCTGCGGCGGCCTGCTGTTCGCCATCTTCCTGACCTGCGTGATTAGCGCCTGCTTCGGAGGTCTGGCATGAGCGCCCTCGCAGCGTTAACGCTGCCCGAGATCACCGCATTGATGCGGACCACTATGACCACAGACTGCCAGCCGTGGTTGCTGCTCGGATCACCCGGCACGGCCAAGACAAGTTTTTGTCGCACACTGCCAGCCCTGCTGGCTGAAGTGCGCGGGCTGGACCCAGCCGACGTCGGCCTGCTCGAGTTCAATACAGGCCAGCGGGACGCCGTGGAGACCAACGGTCTGGGCCTGCCTTGCAAGGGCGAGAACGGTCGGTGGCGTACCGAGTTCAGCATGTCTGCACTCATCTGCGCGATAGAGGCCACGGGCAAAGAGCATGGCGTCTTGATCCTCGATGAGATCACTCAGGCCGGGGCCGACATGCAGAAAAGCTGCCGATCCGTAATGGACCCAGACACCCGCACCTCTGGCGGCGACAAGCTGCCCGACGGCTGGGTGGTCGTCGCTACTGGTAACAGGTTGTCAGATAAGTCCGGCAGCCAGCGCGCGCTGTCACACGTCGCCAATGCGGTGATCCGCTGCGAGGTGCTATTCGATTTTGAATCCTACCGTGACTGGTGCATAGGGGACGGCATGCACCCGCTGCTGATCGCCTGCGCGCAGGCCAACGTGGAGCGCGGCTTGTTTGTCGATGCGGTCCCGGCTGACGACGTCCAGTTCAGCAGCCCTCGATCGTACAGCCGACTGGCGCGCAACCTGACGGCTATGGCTGCGCAGGCCGACGGCGTCATCCCTGACACCCTTCTGGCCCGCAAGCTGGCCGAGTCCACGATCGGGCGGGAGGCCACCGACATGGTCTTCAGCTACATAGCACTTCACGACAAGGTTCCGACCGACGCCGATATCCAGCGCGATCCGACGGGCTGCCTGCTGCCATCCGAGACCGACTTGCAGTACCTAGCCAGCAATGTGGCGCTGGCATCTGCAAAGGACTCTGACACGGCTGACAGGGCGCTCCAGTACATCGTTCGCCTGCGGGCTGACATGCAGATCGGATGCGGCGCGGCGTTGCTTAGAAGGTCAGCGCGGGAGGGCTGGACGTGTGTAGGGCCGACCGCCGCAGCATTCGTCGCCGAGTACGCCGACGTCCTACCACTTACTGTCTAACCCGGAGCATTACCTATGAGCAATATCGAATCCACCAAGCAAAAAATCCTAGCCCGCGCGGCGGCCAATTTCATGCTGACTCAGGTCTCGATCTCAGTCTGGAAGGGCGTCAAGCTGAATAAGGGGGCGACCGCTGCGGCGGCGGCGGCGGCTGGCGTGAGCTGCGCCGAGGCTGGCCGACTGTACGTTGATATTCTCGGTGAACACCACCGTGATCTCAAGGTGGTCACGGCGGCATTCGCCGAGCTGCGAACCTACCTATACGCCAACACGGTCCCGTTCTCGCAGCAGGGTGGCGACGGCCAGCGCCGAGGTGATCTGCTGATCTACACCATGCGCGTCCCCGAGGTGATGGCGCGCTTGGCCGATCTGAAGTCTAACGCCCTGAATCTGCTCGATCTGTTTCTGCAAGAGTACGACACCTACGTCGCCCGCGCGATTAACGGTCCACTCTCAAGCTGGGCGGCCGACCACTACCCCAGCGCCGAGGAGGTGCGCTCTAAGTTCGAG
>Ga0308009_10001745_pt1 | contig 12065 bp, 10 predicted proteins | sample Neamet127_FD_203134 | JGI IMG/M metagenome (GOLD analysis project Ga0308009, IMG submission 203134) | Marine microbial communities from water near the shore, Antarctic Ocean - #127 | ecosystem: Environmental > Aquatic > Marine > Unclassified | place: Southern Ocean | collected 2014-07-24
GGAAATCGGACGCGATGACAAAGAAAATCGCAAAATCCGGCGTGGCGTAACTAAAAAAATACGCGCTGCGTCTTCAAACGACCAATAGTTGATTTGTTCTGCGCTTCCCTAGACGTCAATATTCACAGCCCGCAGCGCATTTGTCTCAATAAACTCGCGCCGCGGCTCAACCTCATCACCCATCAGCATGGTGAAAACGTGATCGGCTTCGATCGCGTCGTCGATCTGCACGCGCAGCAGGCGGCGCGCGGTGGGGTCCATGGTGGTTTCCCACAGCTGGGCCGGGTTCATCTCGCCGAGGCCTTTGTAGCGCTGGCGGGCGGTGGCACCTTCGGCCTGGACGATCAACCAGGCCATGGCTTCGCGGAAGGTTTCTACCTTGTCTTCTTTCTGGCGCTCACCTTCGCCGCGCATCACGCGCGAGCCTTCGCTCATCAGGCCCTTGAAGGTGGCAGCCGCTTCGGCCAGGGCCGCGTAGTCGGCGCCGTGCACAAAGTCCTGGGTCAACACGCTGCTTTTCACATTGCCATGATGCCGACGGCTGATGCGCAGAATCGGCTTGTCGTTGCGCACATCAAACTCGCCCGCCACTTCGGCCGTCGGCAACTGGGCTTGCAGCAACGCGGCTGAACGCTCGGCGTCTTCCACCGTGTCCAGGTTCAGGACCACGCCGTCGGCAATGGCTTTCAGTGCCTCTGCGTCCATGTAGCCGCGCAGGCGGTTGATGACGGACTCTGCCAGCTGGTGTTTGCGCGCCAGCTCGGCCAGGGTGTCGCCGGTCAGCAAGGTGCCCTTGCCGGTGGATGGGTCGGCGCCGGTTTGTACCGAGGCGTCTTTAAGTGCAATTTTGAGCAGGAAGCTGTCCAGCGCCGCGCTGTCTTTCAGGTACTGCTCTTCCTTGCCCGACTTGACCTTGTACAGCGGTGGCTGCGCAATGTAGATGTGGCCACGCTCGACCAGCTCTGGCATCTGGCGGTAAAAGAAGGTCAGCAGCAGGGTGCGAATGTGCGCGCCGTCCACGTCAGCGTCGGTCATGATGATGATGCGGTGGTAACGCAGCTTGGCGACGTTGAAGTCGTCATTGCCGGTGGTGCCACCGGCCTTGCCGATGCCGGTGCCCAGGGCGGTGATCAGCGTCAAAATTTCATTGCTGGTCAACAACTTTTCATAGCGTGCTTTTTCGACGTTGAGAATCTTGCCGCGCAGCGGCAAGATTGCCTGAAACTTGCGGTCACGCCCCTGCTTGGCAGAGCCGCCGGCGGAATCTCCCTCGACGATGTAGATCTCGCACAGCGCCGGGTCTTTTTCCTGGCAGTCGGCCAGCTTGCCGGGCAGGCCCATGCCGTCCAGCACCCCTTTGCGGCGGGTCATGTCGCGCGCCTTGCGGGCAGCTTCACGCGCACGCGCGGCTTCAATGATTTTGCCGACGATGATCTTGGCGTCGTTCGGCCGCTCCTGCAGGTAGTCGGTCAGCAGCTTGCTGACGATGTCTTCGACCGGGCCGCGCACCTCGGAGCTGACCAGCTTGTCTTTGGTCTGGCTTGAGAACTTGGGCTCGGGAACCTTGACGCTCAGCACGCAGGTCAGGCCTTCGCGCATGTCGTCGCCGGTGACTTCCACCTTGGCTTTTTTGGCAAGTTCGCTGTCGTCAATGTATTTGTTGATGACACGTGTCATCGCGGCGCGCAGGCCGGTCAGGTGGGTGCCACCGTCGCGCTGCGGAATGTTGTTGGTGAAACACAGCACCTGCTCGTTGTAGCCGCTGTTCCACTGCATCGCCACTTCCACACCAATGTTGGTGTTCTGGTCGCTCTGGCGGTCACCCATGGCGTGGAACACGTTGGGGTGCAGAACCGTCTTGCCCTTGTTAATGAAGTTGACAAAACCCGTCACGCCACCGGCGCCGGCAAAGTCGTCTTCCTTGCCGCTGCGCTCATCCTTCAGGCGGATCTTCACGCCGTTGTTCAAAAAGCTCAGCTCGCGCAGGCGCTTGCTCAAAATTTCGTAATGGAAGTCGTTGTTCTGCTGAAAGATGTCGGTGTCCGGCAGAAAGTGGACTTCGGTGCCGCGCTTGTCGGTATCACCCAGCACCTGCATCGGTGACACATCGACACCGCCGATCTGCTCAACGATGCGGTTCTGCACAAAACCTTTGGAAAACTCCATCACATGGACTTTACCCTCACGGCGGATCGTCAGGCGCAGCATTTTGGACAGCGCGTTCACGCAGCTCACACCCACGCCGTGCAGGCCGCCGGATACCTTGTAGCTGTTCTGGTTGAACTTGCCGCCGGCGTGCAGCTCGGTCAGCGCAATCTCGGCCGCAGAACGCTTGGGCTCGTGTTTGTCGTCCATCTTGATGCCGGTCGGGATGCCCCGGCCGTTATCGACCACGCTGATGGAGTTGTCCAGGTGGATGGTGACCATGATGTCATCGCAATGGCCGGCCAGCGATTCATCAATCGAGTTGTCCACCACCTCAAACACCAGATGGTGCAGGCCGGTGCCGTCAGAGGTGTCGCCGATGTACATGCCAGGGCGTTTGCGCACGGCCTCCAGGCCTTCCAGGATCTGGATCGAGCCCTCGCCATACCCTTCGGATGCGCCGGCCTGGTTGGAGTCGATCTTGGGCTGGAAATTGGAGCTGCCTTCAGCGCCTTCACCCGAATGAACACCTTCGCCGACAGGCGTAGGTTCAATGGGAGTGGCTTCGCTGGCTTGATTTTCTTGCGTCATAACTACGTTTTCTCAATCTCTTCAATGACCAAACCCGCTTTGGCTAGCGGGTTCGGTTTTTACTCTGACTGTCTTCAAGGGCTGGTACAGGGTGCTCTCAGACCCTGTTGTTGTTATCCCGAACTTGAAGAGCCTGCCCCGGACTTGATCCGGGGGGATCCATGCCACATCGACCTTGTTGTGCTTCATGCTGCATGGATTGCGGGTCAAGCCCGCAATGACACCTTCTTCACTAAATCCGCATCGGCATCACGACGTATTTGAACGCAGCGTTATCGGGAATGGTCAGCAGGGCCGAGCTGTTGGAATCGGCCAGCTCGATCTTCACCATGTCCTGGTCCATGTTGGCCAGCGCATCAATCAGGTAGGTCACGTTGAAGCCGATCTCGATCGCATCGCCACCGTAGTCGATGTCGAGCTCATCCACCGCTTCTTCCTGCTCGGCATTGTTGGACGCCACACGCAGCGTGCCAGGCTCGATGTTCAGGCGCACACCCTTGAACTTCTCGCTGGTCAAAATGGCTGTGCGCTGCAGGCTGGCCAGCAGCGGCACGCGGCCCAGGGTAATGATGTTTTTATGGTTTTTTGGAATGACGCGGTTGTAGTCAGGGAATTTGCCCTCGACCAGCTTGGTCACAAATTCCATGCCCTCAAAGCTGAACTTGGCCTGGTTGCCGGCAAACTGCATCTCGATCGCGCCTTCCTTGTCGCTGAGCAGGCGCTGCATCTCCAGCACCGTCTTGCGCGGCAGGATCACTTCCTGGCGCGGCACTTCGACGTCCAGCGTGGCCGATGAAAACGCCAGGCGGTGGCCGTCGGTGGCCACCAGGCTGAGCTGTTTACCTTCCGCCACAAACAAAATGCCGTTGAGGTAATAGCGGATGTCGTGCACCGCCATCGCAAACGAGACCTGGTTCAACAGCTCTTTAAGCACCTTTTGCGGCACCGAAAAGCTGGGGCCAAAGTTGGCGGCTTCCTGCACCAGGGGAAAGTCTTCAGCCGGTAGGGTTTGCAACGTGAAGCGGCTTTTGCCACCCTTGAGGATCAGTTTGCTCTGCGCCGATTCGAGCGACACCGTCTGGTCGCTGGGCATGGAACGCAGGATGTCGATCAGTTTGCGAGCGCCAACAGTGGTTGTAAAGTTGCCGCTGTCGCCATCCAGCTCGGCCGTGGTGCGTATCTGTATTTCAAGGTCGCTGGTCGTCAACTGAAGCTGCGAGCCCGTCTTGCGGATCAGTACATTGGCCAGAATCGGCAGCGTATGCCTTCGCTCCACAATACCTGCGACCGATTGCAAAACGGACAAAACTTTATCCTGGGTGGCTTTGAGAACAATCACTGTCTTAACCTCTTATTTCTTTAATTCAATTTAGTAGTAGTAGATAAGGGAAGCACGTTTCTGTGGACATCCCTATTTTCTTCTTTTTGATCAACTACTTGGTGCTTGTTTAACCTTGTGATCAGGCACCCCCCTAACGCTGCTGTCAAATATGAACAACTTTTGGAAAGCCACCTCTCCTGTGGATAAGTCCTTGGTTGTTCAAAAGTTGTCCCCATGGTTGCCAGGCGGACCTGCATCTGTGGGAAAGCGGCTAAAAAAGTAGTCACTTCAGCCTTTCAGGGTTTGTTCCAGCACATGGAGTTGCTGGTTGAGCTCGGTCATCTGCTGGCGCTCGGCAGACATCTTGCGCACGGCGTGCAAGACGGTGGTGTGGTCGCGGCCGCCAAACAGCTCGCCGATTTCGGGTAGGCTCTTCTGGGTCAGCTCCTTGGCCAGGTACATGGCAATCTGACGCGGCCGGGCAATGCTGGCTGGGCGTTTTTTGGAGTACATGTCGGCGACCTTGATCTTGTAATAGTCGGCGACGGTCTTCTGGATGTTCTCCACCGAAATCTGCCGGTTCTGGATGGACAGCAGGTCGCGCAACGCCTCACGCGCCAGTTGAATCGATATTTCCTTGAGGTTGAAACGCGAGTAAGCCAGGATTTTGCGCAGCGCACCTTCCAGCTCTCGCACGTTGGAGCGCACGTTTTTGGCGACAAAAAACGCGACCTCTTCGGGCATGACGGCGCTTTCGGCCTCGGCCTTACGGATCAGAATGGCCACGCGCATCTCCAGCTCGGGCGGCTCAATGGCAACCGTCAGGCCCGAATCAAAACGCGAAACCAGGCGCTCATGGATGTCGGTCAGGCCCTTGGGATAGGTGTCGCTGGTCATCACAATGTGTGATTTTTTGGTCAGCAAGGCCTCAAAGGCGTTGAAGAACTCTTCCTGCGTGCGGTCCTTGTTGGCCAGGAACTGCACATCGTCAATCAGCAGCAGATCCAGTGAGTGGTAGCGCTCCTTGAACTCGTCAAAAGTCTTGCGCTGGTAGGCTTTAACCACATCCGAGACAAATTGCTCGGCGTGGATGTAGAGAACTTTGCTGGCCGGGTTGTCGGCCACCAGCTTGTTGCCGATGGCGTGCATCAAATGGGTCTTGCCCAGACCGACGCCGCCATAGATAAAAAGCGGGTTGTACAACTGGCCCAGGCTGCTAGACACATGCATGGCGGCGGCCCGGCCCATGCGGTTGGCCGTGCCTTCGATGAGCGTGTCAAAAGTCAGCGCGGTGTTGAGACGGTTTTTGAACGGCGCGCCTGCAACTTCTTCAGCCATACCCAAACCGACGGGCTCGGACACCCCATTACCCTCGAAGCTTCGCGTCAAAGGAATAGAGCGGACGGCGGGTTCACGCTGAGCAAGCGCTAACTCCAGTGGAATGGGGTGGCCGGAGATTTTTTCCAGCAGGGCGGAAATGCGACCTGCGTACTGTGCGCGAATCCAGTCCAGCTTGAAGCGGTTGCCGACCTGGATGGTGACCTTGGACAGGTCTGCGGCGACCTCGGCGACCAGCGGGCGAATCCAGGTGTTGAACTGCTGCTCAGGCAGCTCCTGAGCCAGGTGATCGACGCAGCTTTGCCACAGGCCCTGGCTGGATCTGAGAACAGAGGCCTCATGCATACGGGGTTTTGGCTGGACAGTCACAGTTGCCGGTGGGCTTGTGCTTGTGGATATTATTAAATTTTGGCACCCGTAATTGTAGCCGCGCGGCCTAGTTATCCACAAAAATATTCGTGCGGGTTTTAACCTAGTGTGGCACCCCTGGCGGGGCGCTGCCATCTCAGGCTTTACCGCCAATGCCGGGCCTAACTTGTTGCCACACCTGCGAAATCTGCGATAATCATGGGTTTCCCTGATTCGTCGCGGGTTTGCACGTTGTGCCGGCGCTTATTTTTAGCCGCCGAACCATGCATTGCAGATTTTGCACAGGGAGCTTTGTAGCTTGTAGGACCCATCATGAAACGCACATACCAACCCTCCAAAGTCAAACGCGCACGCACGCACGGCTTCCTGACACGCATGAAAACCCGTGGTGGCCGCGCAGTGATTGCCGCGCGCCGTGCCAAAGGCCGCAAGCGCCTGGCTGTATAAGCCTGTTTCCGGTTCCTGTAGTTTTCGCGCGGACGCCAGGCGCCAGTGCAGCGGCTTCAAACCCGTCCCCAGTTTCTGGCCGTCCTTGCCGGCGCCATTGTTGCTAGAACAACGCATTTCGCATTACACCGCAATGCGCTCAATGCCATGAACGCGCAAACCGCAGGCGCTAAAACCCAGCGCTCGCCGGAGCTGTTTCCGGTGCAGGACACCTGGGTCGGAGCGATGGTACCTAAACGCTGGGCCAAACGCGCCGTGACGCGCAATGCCATCAAAAGACAGATCTACACCGTGAGCGCTGATTTTTTGCCCTCTTACCCCCAAGCCGCCTGGGTCGTGCGCCTGCGCCGTGACTTTTCCCGCAAGGAGTTCGTCAGCGCCAGCTCCGATGCGCTCACGCAGGCCGTTCGCACCGAGGTGCTGGCCCTGATGCGGGCAGGGGCGCCCACGGCATGAGCGCCCTGACATCACTGCGCCGCGCAGCTTCTGCGTTTGGCCGGTTTCCGCAAAAATGTCTGGTCACTCTGGTCAAGGGCTACCGCTTGCTGCTGAGCCCGTGGCTGGGCTCATCTTGCCGTTTTGAGCCGACCTGCTCTGCCTATTCCTTGCAAGCACTGCAGCAGCATGGCGCCGCCAAAGGCAGCTACCTGACGCTGTATCGCCTGGTCCGTTGCCACCCCTGGTGCAACGGCGGTTACGATCCGGTGCCCTCGTCGCCGCCGCAGTCGTCCACCGGCCGATTTTCCCTTTTCACCCGTCTGGTCACGCCCGTGACTTCGATTTCCTCTAAAAAGAAACCGTCATGAACGACATACGCCGCACCATTTTGTGGGTGATTTTTGGTTTTTCCATGGTCTTGTTGTGGGATCAATGGCAAATTTTCAACGGCAACAAGGCGACGTTTTTTCCGTCGCCCACGCCAGCGGCGAGCAGTCCCGCCCCGGCGAACAAGCCCGCGTCTACGGCCAGCGTTCCCACGGGCGCGCCCGTCAGCAGCGCCGTGCCGGCGCCCGTTTCGCTGCCTGGCGCGGCGGCCGCACCGGGCGCCGTGCCCGCCAGCACACCGTCGGCCACCAAGCAGCGCTTGGTGGTGAGCACCGATGTGCTGTCGCTGACCTTCGATACCGAGGGCGGTTCGCTGATTGGTTCGGCCTTCCCGCGCCTGAAAGATGTGGACGGCAAGACCGATGGTTTCGTGCTGCTCGATGAAAGTGCGGCGCGTGTTTATGTGGCCCAGTCCGGCCTGATCGCAGGCGCCGGCGGCGGCAGCTTCCCCACGCATAAAACGCTGATGACGGCAGTTCCTGGTGAGCGCCAGCTCAAGGACGGCCAGGACAGCCTGGAGGTCAAGTTTGAGTCGGCCGAGGTCGGCGGCGTTAAGCTGGTCAAGACCTACACGCTCAAGCGCGGCGCCTATGACATGGCGGTGCGCCACGATATCGTCAATACCGGCACAGCCCCGGTGTCGCCGCAGCTCTACATGCAGTTGGTGCGCGACGGCAACAAACTGCCGGGCGAGTCGGCGTTTTATTCGACCTTTACCGGCCCGGCGCTTTATACCGAGGCCAAGAAATACCAGAAGGTCGAATTCAGCGACATCGAGAAGAACAAGGTTGAAGTTGAAAAACAAGCCAGCAATGGTTATGTGGCCATGGTTCAGCACTATTTTGCGTCGGCCTGGATCCTGCCTGACGGCCTGCAGCGGGACATCTTCCTGCGCAAGGTGGACACCAACCTGTATGCGGTGGGCATGATCACGCCGTTGGAAGCCATCGCGCCTGGCGCCACCCAATCAACCACGGCGACGCTGTTTGTCGGCCCGCAGGAAGAAAAACAGCTCGAGGCGATTGCGCCCGGCCTGGAACTGGTCAAGGACTATGGCTGGCTGACCATTTTGGCCAAGCCGCTGTACTGGCTGCTCGACAAGTTGCACGGCATCCTGCAGAACTGGGGCTGGTCGATTGTGGCGCTGGTGGTGCTGCTGAAAATCGCTTTCTATTGGCTCAACGCCAAAGCCTATGCCAGCATGGCCAAGATGAAGGCGGTCAACCCCAAGATCATGGAAATGCGCGAGCGGCTCAAGGACAAGCCGCAGGAAATGCAGCAGGCCATGATGAAGATGTACAAGGATGAAAAAGTCAACCCGATGGGTGGCTGCTTCCCCATCATGATCCAGATTCCGGTGTTCATTGCGCTGTACTGGGTGCTGCTCAGCTCGGTCGAGATGCGCAATGCGCCGTGGACTTTGTGGATCAAGGACTTATCTTCGCCCGACCCGTACTACATTCTGCCGCTGCTCATGACGGCGACCACCATGCTGCAGACGGCGTTGAACCCGACCCCACCAGACCCGATGCAGGCCAAGCTGATGTGGTTCATGCCGCTGATTTTCAGTGTGATGTTCTTCTTCTTCCCGGCCGGTCTGGTGCTGTACTGGATCACCAACAACATCCTGTCGATCGCGCAGCAGTGGGTCATCAATACCCGCATGGGTGTGCCGCCGCAGTTCAACCTGCCGAAGTTTAAGTAAGCAGAAAAAAAGGGCCGCTTTGCGGCCCTTTACCATGGCGCCTACCATGCTGGCCCGTCACCACGATCCCATCGCTGCCATTGCGACTGCCCCCGGGCGCGGCGCCGTCGGCATTGTGCGGCTGTCGGGCAAGGGGCTGGCCGCTGTGGCCACGGCGATTTGCGGCAAGCCTCTGCAGCCGCGCCACGCGACTTACCTGCCTTTCCTGGACGCGCAGGGGCAGGTCATCGACCAGGGCCTGGCCCTTTACTTTCCGGCGCCGCATTCCTACACCGGCGAAGACGTGCTGGAGCTGCAAGCCCATGGCGGGCCAGTAGTGCTGCAGTTGCTGCTGGCGCGTTGCCTGGAGGCCGCCCAGGGTCCGGACGCGGCCAACGGGCGCCCGCTTTTGGCCGGCCTGCGCCTGGCCCAGCCCGGAGAGTTCACGGAGCGGGCTTTCCTGAACGACAAGATTGATCTGGCGCAGGCCGAAGCGATTGCCGACCTGATCGACGCCAGCACCGAAACCGCCGCGCGCTCTGCCGCGCGCTCCTTGTCGGGAGAGTTTTCCAAGGAAGTGCATCTCCTCCTCGACCGGCTGGTGCGTCTGCGCATGCTGGTCGAGGCCACGCTGGACTTTCCCGAAGAAGACATTGATTTCCTGCAACAGGCGGATGCCCAGGGCCAGCTCACCGGACTGCAGCAGACGCTGGCCGGCGTGATGCGGCGCGCGCAGCAGGGCGCGATCCTGCGCGAAGGCATCAAGGTGGTGATTGCGGGGCAGCCCAATGCCGGCAAAAGCTCGCTGCTCAATGCGCTGGCCGGCGCCGAGCTGGCGATTGTGACGCCGATCGCCGGCACCACCCGCGACAAGGTGACCCAGCTGATTCAGATTGACGGCGTGCCGCTGCATGTCGTGGACACCGCTGGCCTGCGCGACAGCCTGCTGCCCGAAGTCGGTGAGGTTGAAAAAATCGGCATTGCGCGCGCCTGGAGTGAAATCGAAAGTGCCGACGCGGTGCTTTTTCTGCACGACCTGACACGCCAGCAAACGCCCGACGCCCCTGAGATTGCGCAGAGCTACAAAGCGGGGGATGCCGCCATCGCGGCCGACCTCGCCAGCAAATTGCCTGCCAACACCCCGGTCATCGATGTGTGGAACAAGTCCGATTCCGCGCTTGCGTCGGTGTTGGCCGAGGCCCGCACTGGCGTGGTGATCTCCGCCAAAACGGGTGCTGGCTTGCAGCAATTGCGACAGCGCCTGTTGGCGCTGGTGGGCTGGCAGGCCGCGCCCGAGGGTGTGTTCATGGCGCGTGAGCGCCATGTGCGCGCATTGCAGCAGGTGGACACGCGGCTTGCGCAGGCTGCCAGACAGCTGCTGGTCCCGGCGCCCGCGCTGGACCTGCTCGCGGAAGACTTGCGGCAGGCGCAGAACGCGCTGAGCGGCGTCACCGGCGCGTTCACGCCGGACGACCTGCTGGGTGAGATATTTTCGAAATTCTGCATCGGCAAATAGGCGGAGACCAGACCTGAATCCAGTGCAGTTGCGTGCTTGATGGGACAACTAAATGCAATCACGCCGGCACGACATGGCAACAACACCGAAAAATTTCGCCATGCATTCGATGTATCAGCTGTAAGCGAGCGTTAACGTCCCTTGCCGGTTGCGTGTTTAGGGGCGTATCTTCCGTCCACCATGAATGCATCTCTAGCCGCCGTCCTCCGTTTTGACATTGAAGGCTTGGCCTCGGCCGTTGCACACAGCCAAGCCAATGACGCGCTGCGCTGCCAGTTCACGCAGCAGCAGTGGGAGATTTTGGCCGCTTACATGCAGCCCTTTTCCATGCAGCCGGGCCAGGTGCTGATCGAGCAGGGATCGAACGACCAGACGCTTTACTTTATTGAAGGCGGCACCCTGAGTGTTCATTACGAGGACGACAAGGGTCGGATTCGGCTGGCGCTGGTGGCGGCCGGAACGGTGATTGGCGAAGGCGCATTTTTCTCGCGTTTGCCGCGCAACGCCACGGTGCAGGCGACCAACCCCAGCAAGGTCTGGTGTTTGACGGCCTTGCGCTTCAAGGAGCTGGCCAACCGGCACAGCCCGATTGCGCTGGAGCTCACCCTGGCCATGGGCGGCGTGCTGGCGAAACGGCTGTACAACCGCCCCAAACGTGTGGCGGTCACCTGAAGCGCCTTGAGCTGCTACGGTATTGATAGCTGCTGGCGCTTGCTGCGAAAGGGCCAGATGGCAAAAACACCCTCGCAGGCGACAAGTGACAGAGGACTCAGTAAACTCCTTGACAAGCGCGTGACCTTTTTTTGCAACCCACCCGATGGCCGTTGATGCGGCCGTTGTTTTTCAGGCAGTAGCCCATGTCTTTATTCAACTGGTTTTCTGGTAAACCCGCCGCTCGTGCTGCGGTGTCGGGCAAAGCACAGCCGGGCAGTGAGAGTTTCAGCCCGGCCGGTGGCGGCGACCACCGGTCTGCCGCCGCGCCGCTGAAAGCTGCCGCAATCAGCAGCGTGCGGACCAGCAGCGCGCACAAGTCACATCGCCATGCCAAGCGGGAGCTGCTCTACACGGCGGTGCGCGAGGCCATGATACGCGCCGGCGTTTTGTCGGCCAGCTACAAATTCAAGGTCTTGTCGCTGGACCCGCGTGGCGAGCAGTTCATGGTCATGATGGATCTGTCGCAGGAGTTTGGCGGACAAGCTGAACGTCTGGCCGAGATAGAAGTCATGATTGCCCAAAGCGCCAAGTCGCGCTACAACATACGGGTCACGGCGGTGTACTGGCGCTTCAACGAGCTGGTATCGGTGGCTCGGCCGGCGGGTGCGCCACAGGCCAGCCAGCGGCCGACACCCCTGCACCCTGCCGAAGCAGCGCTGGTGGTTGCGGCCTTGCCGGAGCCTGCCATGGCCGCGTTGAAGCCGGCGCCGGTGGCGCATCGTTATGAGCCGATTCAGGCCGATGAGGTCGCGGCTTTCAAACAGGCGCTCGCCGCTGCATCTGCCCAGGGTGTGCCGGTGGCCGAAGGCGGCGCGCCAATCCGCAGCATACCGCGCTCCTACACGCTACTCACCGGCTTCGAAGACACCGAGATGCCGGACGCGCCGGCCCTGGTGCCCGCGCTCAGCGCCACTCAGTACGGCGACCTTCGTTGAGCGTCAAAAAGGCCTCCAGCCCTTACGGGACGAGCGCCAGCAGCTACTGATTTGATAGTCGTCCCTGAGAAACCCCCTAACTCCAGTATTGATGAGGGTTAGCGGGGTGGTAGAGCGGCATAGATATTGCAAGAATTGAGGCCATTAAAGCTTCAAACCTTGCAAACTCATGGCACTTCG
>Ga0308009_10001746_pt1 | contig 12060 bp, 14 predicted proteins | sample Neamet127_FD_203134 | JGI IMG/M metagenome (GOLD analysis project Ga0308009, IMG submission 203134) | Marine microbial communities from water near the shore, Antarctic Ocean - #127 | ecosystem: Environmental > Aquatic > Marine > Unclassified | place: Southern Ocean | collected 2014-07-24
CGTTTACAAAGCGAACAGGAAAGTCAATGAAATCAACGGTCTACCCAGACCACCCCCGCGCCAGTGCTAGCTTTGCGTACCGTCACTTATTGCACTGAAAACGAGGAGACCCCGCCATGGCCAAAATGCGCAAGGTCACCACCGTTCGCGGCTACGGTGCCTTTGTCGGCGCCAACCACCTCGAAGTGGAAGAAACCACCGGCACGGGCCAGGAGAAGACGGGCACCAAGAAGGTCATCGCCTTCAAGCGCGCCATCATCGCCGCTGGCAGCCAGGCCGTGCGCCTGCCGTTCATGCCCAACGACCCGCGCGTGGTCGATTCCACCGGCGCGCTGGCGCTCAGCGGCGTGCCCAAACGCATGCTCATCCTGGGTGGCGGCATCATCGGCCTGGAAATGGGCACGGTGTACAGCACCCTGGGCGCACGCCTGGATGTGGTGGAGATGATGGAAGGCCTGATGCAGGGCGCCGACCGCGACCTCGTCAAGATCTGGCAAAAGATGAACGCCAAGCGCTTCGACAACATCATGTTGAAGACGAAAACCGTGGGTGCCGAGGCCACACCTGAAGGCATCAAGGTCACATTCGCGCCAGCGGAAGAGGGCGGCACCACCCCCGAACCCCAGGTGTACGACCTGGTGCTGCAGGCCGTGGGCCGCACGCCCAACGGCAAGAAGATTGCCGCTGAAAAGGCTGGCGTGGCCGTCACGGACCGTGGCTTCATCAACGTCGATATCCAGATGCGCACCAACGTGCCGCACATCTTTGCCATCGGCGACATCGTGGGCCAGCCCATGCTGGCGCACAAGGCGGTGCATGAGGCACACGTGGCGGCAGAAGTGATTGCCGGTGAACTGCAAGGCAACAAAGAGCTGGCAAGCGCCGCCTTCAACGCCCGCGTGATCCCAAGCGTGGCCTACACCGACCCTGAAGTGGCTTGGGTGGGCCTGACGGAAGACCAGGCCAAGGCCCAAGGCATCAAGGTCAAGAAGGGCCTGTTCCCCTGGACGGCCTCGGGCCGCGCCATTGCCAACGGCCGCGACGAAGGCTTCACCAAGCTGCTGTTCGACGACAGCCCCGAAGCAGGATCAGGAGACGGCCATGCTGGCCGGGGCCACGGCAAGATCCTGGGCGGTGGCATGGTCGGCACCCACGCGGGCGACATGATCGGAGAGATCGCGCTGGCTATCGAGATGGGTGCGGACGCAGTGGACATCGGCAAGACCATCCACCCGCATCCGACGCTGGGCGAGAGCATCGGCATGGCGGCGGAAGTGGCGCATGGCAGCTGCACGGATGTGCCGCCTGCGCGCAAGTAAGTCCGCAGCCAAGCTACCCTGACAAGGCCCGAACTGGCGACGGTTCGGGCCTTGTGCTTTGCGTACCCAAACAATCGCCGCAGAATACTGTGCATTTGTACAGCATTCATGTCAGCCACTTCCAAGCCCAAGCTCTACAACCCACGCCACCCCGAACGCACGCTGCTGTACCAAACGGTAGCCGAGCACTACGAGACCTGGCTAGAGTTGGCCAGCGCGGGTCAGTTCGACGGCCAGGGCGACCACCACACCCCCAAGCCCTTCGTGCGCAAAGCGTTTGCCAAGTATCTTGAGTGCGGCATCTTTGCCCATGGCTTTGCCCGCGCTCGCTGCGGCGACTGTGGGCACGACTACTTTGTAGCCTTCTCCTGCAAAGGCCGGGGAGTCTGCCCCTCGTGCACCACCCGGCGCATGGTGGAGACAGCAGCGCACCTGAACGATCACGTATTCCCCCGCCTGCCGGTGCGCCAGTGGGTGCTCTCCGTGCCCAAGAGGTTGCGGTACTTCATGCAACGCGACGGAGCGGTGCTGAGCATGGTGCTGCGCATCTTTCTGCGGGTGATCGCACAAACTCTGCAGACCCACAGCCCCGGTGCGGCCCATATGGACAAGGCAGGCCTGCACATCGGTGCCATCGCCTTCATTCACCGATTCGGCTCCAGCCTCAATGAACACGTCCACTTCCACGTTTGTGTGGTGGACGGGGTGTTTGAGGAAGTGGAGGGCGAGGGCGATGCTGATGCGACCCCTCGAATCTCATCGCCGGGTGTCATCTTTCACGCGGCCACCGGCATCGATGCGGCTACCGTGGCCCCAGTGCAGACCACACTGCAAAAACGCATCCTGCGCGCCTTCGTTGCTCGGGGCCTGCTGGAGAACTGTGACGCCAAAGACATGCTGGGCTACAAACACAGCGGCTTCTCGGTGGACGCCGGTGTCTGCATCGAAGCCCACGACCGCGCTGCGCTGGAGCGGCTGCTGCGCTATTGCGCGCGTCCACCGTTTTCCATGGAGCGCCTACGCAAAGAGGGAAGCAAACTGGTGTACCGCTGTGCCAAACAGCGCAGCGAGCCCACCAGTGACAAGCGTGGTGCCAAGGCAGATGAGCTGCACCTCACACCGCTGGAACTGATCGACCGCATCGCCGCGCTGGTGCCACCGCCACGCACCCACCGGCACCGCTACTTTGGTGTGCTGGCACCAAACTCGCCGCTGAGAGCGGCGGTAACGGCGCTGGCTCAGCCTGCTGCGTCGCAACCAGCCACGGTGGAGACTGCACAACCTGGCGCGGGCGTACCTGGGGTGGCGGCGCCGGGCAACGCGGCCACACCCACACCCGAACCTGAAGCACGCCCGAAGCGAGCGGCGCATTACTTGTGGGCGGTGCTGATTGCCCGCATCTACGAGGCATTTCCGCTGCTGTGCCCCATGTGCGGTGGGCAGATGCGCATCATTGCCTTCATCACCCACAGCGCCGAAATCCGCCACATCCTGAACCACATCGGGGTGGAGTCTGCCCCCCCGCACATCACCCCGGCACGCGGGCCACCGCTGTGGGAGGGCTGCGACGCGCCGGTGGATGATGGTGCGCAAGGCGAGCCGGATTGGGATCTGGCAGCTCAACCCGACGAGGTAGACCAGCGCGTCAATTGGTGACCCAGTGAAGCGGCGGTATCCATCGCTGCGGGGAAGCAGCTGCGCGCGCGCCAGGCCCAAATGCATACTGCCTCCCAAGCTCTTGCCATTGAGCGGCAAGCGAGCGCTCAACCTTCCTTGGCCGAACGTGTTTCGAGGCCCAAAACTCGTGCCATACTTGGCCTCATGCGGTTGAATTTCCTATCCGTACGGTCTCTGTGGGGGACGGCGATACGTTGATCCTGCGCGGCTGTTGCGAACGTACCGGTGTGGTGCGCATCGGGCTGGGGGCGGCGCGGGGACGGTGCTGGGCTGAGAGGCTACTGGGCAGGCGATGGACGTTGCCTGCGCTTGCCCAGCGTCCTGGACGGAAGTTCGCCGAACATGCGTGCGTAGTACTGCGCGAAGCGAGGCAGGTGATCGAAGCCAAAGGCTTCCGCCGCGTTCTGGACGGTCGTGTCAGGTTGGCTGACCAATCGCCGGTGGACGGCTTCCAGGCGCATGTTGCGGAGATAGGTCGCCGGATTCACGTCGTAGACGTTGTGGAAGGCGTACCGCAAGGCACGCCGTGAGCAACCGATGGTTTCGCAGATGTCGCTGATGGACAGCGGCTCGTGGAGTCGTTCAGCCATCAAGGCGCGTGCCTGCCGAGCGATGCGCGGATAGCTTTCGACGCGCAATGCATGGTGGATCGGCTGCCGCCGGGCCAGCAGTTCGCTCATGAAATCCAGCATGGATTCGATGGTGTCGGCAAACGCATAGGGGCCCATGGTGTCTCTTGCCAATCCGTCGCTCTTGTCGAGGACGTTCGAGATCTGCGCGCCCAGCAACGATGAGTTGCCGGCCTCTGTCCAGCAGTCCATGGCGGCGAAGGTCTTGGTCCAGTATTCCCGTGGCCGGTCTGGGTCCAGGGTGGCCAGCAGATCGATGGGCAACGAGACCCCGATGCAAATGGAGAGATCGGACGTCCGGAGCTCGAATTCGCGCCCTGGGGCGAAGGCCAACACCGATGACTCGTCCACGTGCTTGCCGTTCCAGTAGAGCGGCTTGGACAGCTGGGTGGCGACCGCAAAGGTCAGATGGTCCGCATCGCCACTGCCCGTCTGGAACAAGCTCTGGTTCACCGTTTCACGGAAAACCGTGATGGGTCCGACCTGGAGGGTGTGCATGACGCCTTCGAAAGGACCTCCATGCAGCTGCTGGTATGACTGTTCCAGATTGATGGACGCCATGGACCGGGCGTGCTGGTCCACGTCGAAATTGCGTACAACGTCCTCGGTCGTTGGGGACTGCATCGGTGCAGGGTGCGTGTATGGCGGCTGGATCATGGTGTGGGCTCTGGACCCGTGCACCGTCGCAAAATCCAGGCCAACCCATGACGCGACCACAGGCCTGCGCCATGTGCGGGTATCAGAGGTCCAGGACCAAGGTCGGACTGTGTGAACGGGACACACAGACCATCATCGTGTTGTGAGCATCCTGCTCTTCCTGGCTCAGGATGCTGTCGCGGTGGTCGATGCGGCCTGCGAGCACCGCGACTTCGCACGAACCGCACATGCCCTCGCGGCAGGAGTGGAGAACCGGGATACCGGCCTGCAGCAGCACGTCCATGATGGTCTTGTCGTGCGGCACGGCCAACGTCAGGTCGCTTTGTGCGAGATGGATCGAGAAGGCCACGTCGTCGTGCGCTCGTGCGTCGTTCTTCGGTGCGAAGCGTTCCATGTGGAGGAAGCCCGCCGACCGATCCGTGAAACCGGCGCTGACGGCTTCCAGCAGGGGCTCCGGTCCGCAGCAGTAGACCATGGCCTCCTGGCGACTCTCGCGGGCCAGCTGCGCGAGCGGCAGATGCGCCAGCTCGTCCTGCGGCCAGATGTGGACCCGCTCGCCATGGAGAGCCTTCAGTTCATCGACGAAGGCCATGGAGGATCGCGAGCGGCCGCCGTACCACAGGGTCCAGTCCGAACCTTCTTGGGTCGCCTGCACCAGCATGGGCAGCAGCGGGGTGATGCCGATGCCGCCGGCGATGAACAGATGGTGCGACGAAGGCTTGAACGGAAAGAGGTTTCTGGGAGGGCTGATCGTGATCTTCTGGTGCAAGGCCAGAGAGCCGTGCACATAGGCGGAACCACCACGCCCCTCGGGCGCATGCAGCACGGCGACCTGGTAGGACTGCAGCTGTTGCACGTCGCCGCACAGCGAATACTGGCGCGTCAATCCGTGTGGCATGCACAGGTCGATGTGGGCGCCGGGCGCCCATGCAGGCAGGTCTTCGCCGCCAGTCGCACGCAACTCCAGCAGCATGACACCGGCGGCGACCGGCCGCTTGCCGGTGACGAAAACTTCCATACTGGCGCCTTGGCCCATGATTTGCCTAACCTTCACTTCAACATTGTTTTCGAATGGATGGGGCGGGCTTACCGCCCGCTGACCTCGGCAGGCATGGTGATGCCCATCTGGGCCCCGACGGTAAGTGTTCCATTCCGCACCACGCTGGCGCAAGCGCCGACGCAAGCCCAATCACCGGGGCCCAGGGCATCCACCTGCAGGGTGTTGTGGCGCGCCACCGCCTGGATGGTCTGCCGCGACAACTGGAGCCCCAGGCGCTTTTGCGGCAGCGATGGCATGCCGCAGCGCACCGTGGGGTAGTCCACGTTCAGCGTCACGTCGCCAAAGCCGATCTTGGCGTTCTGCCAGGTTTGCTCGACCGGGCCGGCGTCGGGACCATCCAGAACCAAGTTCGGACGAAAGCGCATGGCGTCGAAATTGACGCCGGGCGCGGCGTCCTGCAGGTGCCGCAGCATCGACGTCGTCACGAAATGGATCGGGGACAGATCGACGAACGTCGCGTAGTCAGCGCCCTCGGGGACGGCCCCCGCAAGCTTGAACCGCACCTTGTCCTGGCCGTCCTCTTCCCCGATCTTGCGATCGTTCGTCCACTGCGTGGCGGCATGTCCTTCCGTGATGCGCCACAGCATGTCGACCTCGGAGCCTTGAGGAGCTTGCGTGATGAGCTGAACCTCGATACCCAGCGTCGCGCTGAGCGCCGCGTTGAGCCCCGGATCCTCGCTGCTGATTCTTCGGCCATCGGGAAACTGAATCTCGACGGGCGGCAGATCGCTGCTGTCCGAAGGTTCAACCAGATACCGCGCGGTGAATTCCAGCAGGATTCCGTATTTCTTGGGGATCTTGGCGGAGCAGATGATGCCGGTGGCGACCTCCTGCACGGCGTAGCGGCGATCACCCACCAGGCCGATAGGACAGATCTGTGCTTGCTGGATCTCTTCCGCGCCCATGGACTTGACGGGATAGCGGTACAGCTTGGAGACGGTGAACGGGGAGGGACTGGACATCGGATTTCCTTCCATGTGGCAGAAGCAGGGTTCGTGCCGCGTGCCCTTGCTGGCGCGGACGCGGCACCGGCCGGATCTCTATGCGTAGGTTTTCGCGACGGCTCGAATCTCGATCCATTGGTCGACCGTGAACAGGCACTTGGCACCGACCGCGGTGCAGCACGGCAGATCGTCGCCGAAGGCATCGTTGAGCAGCGGGGCGATCTGGGCGTACTTGCCGCCAATCTCGCCTGCGTTGTCGAAGTCCGTCAGGTAGACCGTGATGTCGAGCACATCACGAAGACTGCTGCTTCCCGCCTTCAACGCGCGCTCCAGCACTTGCAGCACATAGGTGCACTGCGCCTTGAGATCGTTCTTGCCGACGACGGCGAATTCCGGTCCGTGGAAGGGCGCGATGCCGCTCAGATGCAGCAGGCCATCGCAACCCACCATGGCATGGAAGCCCAGGGCCGTCGTGGCCTTGGGGGGCAGGTAGTCGAGTTCGGGAGTCTTGCGTTCGATCATGGAATGCTCTGGTAGGTGAGGTGGATGAAGAAACTTGTCGGACTGAAGTTGTATTGAAACCTTTCGGCGCCGGAAAAACCGGTGGGGCCACCCGTCATTCCGGGTGCATATTCACCTGCCGCGAACAACGGCGTGGCCATGAAGGGGCTGATGGTGCCAAGAGTGGTGGCGGCAGACGTCCTCAGGAAATTCCGACGGGAATTTTCTTGACACGGTTCGTGGTCAAACATGATTCTTACGCTCCAAGGATGAGATAGGTGTTTCGTGCAAGGATTCGCGCAACTGTGAGACTGAGTCGGTGCGGCTTCGATCGCACCTAATCTCCTGCAAAAATGAGAATGGCCCGCTCGCAAATTGCTGTTGATGTGGATCATTTTTGATCCTTGCCGGGAAATCGCGTTATCCGGAAACGGCAATTTTCCGGATTCACGCCGAATGGAGCTGAATGCCGAATCGCGGGGACAGCTGGCGTCCGACCAAGGGCGCCGTGCGGAGAAATCGCACGTGGCCGAGCCCCAGCGCCTCCGAGGGACCACAGTGCGCGGGAGTAGCAGGCCGCGCCAAGCACATTGAGCTTGCTGACCTCGGACGAACAGTTCTTCGGCTAGGTCATGGCTCCGGCTTCGTACGGTCCGAAGTGCTGGCCGAGCTTGGCCACGATGGCATCACGGGCGGTCAGCCGCTCACCGGCCTGCGGCTGCTGCCACCGTCAAAGCCCGGCACGGCTTGGACGTCACCGCCCTGTACAGGTGCTGCACGAAGGCCGCAACGATGCTCTGTTGCGCCGCACCGTCGAGAGCGTCGAAGGTGTGCAGCTGGTGGAGCCGGGGGGGCAGACCTCGCGCATTGGCGGGGCAGGCATCCTGCGCAGCATCGAATCGCTGCTGCCGAGCGCCGCGGCCTGCGCATCGCGCTGCACCCGCACCTGCACCATGTGACCTAGACCACCACGCAGGTCGTGCGCATCTGTGAGGAGGTTGATCGCCCGCGTCTCGGCGTCTCCTTCAACGGCGACCACCGGTATGCCAGCCAGTAGGGCGCGCTCGACACGCGGCTGGCGGCCATGGCGCCATGGCTGATGCCGGTGGTGTTGTCGGGCTGCGCCAGTCGCCGCTCGGCTGGGGATCGGTGGCGACGATGGAGCCTCCCAACCGGAGTGAACTCGACAACTTCGCCGTCGTCGCGGCGCTGCAGCGCATCGGCTACGTTGCAGCGTCGGCTTGCTGGGCTGGGACTACCGCGGCGACATCTACCTGAAGCTGCAACGCAGCCTGCAGGCCATGCGGGACATTGCGCGGCGCATGGCGCTGCACCCGGGCTGAGCTGCAATCAGGCCCGCTTCCCACGGCGAGGTCGTCCAGGACCGCGGCGCGGTGCAGCGTTTACCCGCGCAGCCTGCGCAGCGCCACGCCCAATGCGGCCACAGGCAGCACCAGGGCGTAGAAGCCAACCAGTGTGTAGCCGAAGCCGCCACCGAGCGCTCCCACAGCGAAGGCCAACACCGGCGGCCAGTTTTTGCGCAGCCGCTGGGCGGGTTCGGCGGCAGACGGGGCGTTGGCGAACCAATCCACGACATCCATGGCGAGCTGGGTCACATTGCCCGTCATCACGGTGCTCGGCGACATTTTCGAGAACACGCTGCGCGAAGCCGTGTTCTGGATCGACATGGCGACGACGCCGAGCAGGCCGATGGCGGCGGGCGCCAGTGCCGCCTCGTTCTGAAACGGCCCCGCTGCCACACCGGCCAGCATGAACGCCAGCAGGAACAGCAACTGAGCAGCCAGCAGCGATCGGACCATCGGCATGCCAAGGCGCACGCAGCGGAGCTGGTAGACCCGCGTGATCACCACCGTCAGCACAAAGACGGGCAGTGCCAGCAATTTCCCGAGCACGCTGGCACGGCCAGAGCCGGCCACGGCCGCGCCGATCAGGACAAAGTTGCCAGTGACATGGGCTGTGAAGAGCCCGAACAGCGCGACGAAACCGACGGTGTCGACAAAGCCTGCGACGAACGACAGCAGGGCGCTGCCTAGGCGGCTTGCCTGAGTCGTGCCGGCTGTGTCGACGGGTTGGCTTGTGTTCATTGCTTCACCCTCTGGTTGTTCAAGTGGTGTCAGACCGCGGAAAGCCGCGCGGCCAGATGGCCCAGCAGTGCGGCATCAGGCTGGTGCCCGACGCCCGGCGCCAGATCCAGCGTGACCGTGGTGCCGAGTTGTCGCAGGTGCGCATGCGCGGCCTGGGCCAGCGCGGCGGGCATCACGGGGTCTGCGCCGCCGTGCACGAAATGCACCGCTGCATCCGTTTTGCGCTCAGGCAATGTCGCAAAGCGGCCCGCGATCGCGACCACCTGCCGCGCGGGCGGCTGCGCCAGCTTGGTCGATTCCAGCGCCATAATCGCGCCCTGCGAAAAGCCGGCGATCAGCGTGCGTTGCGCGTCGACGCCGGCGGCCTGCTGCCAATGGCGCACGGCCATGAGGAAGGCCGGCATCGCCGCGTCCACGCGGGCCTGGCGGTTGTCTTCGGTGATGCCCTGCACCGAGAACCACTGCAGCGGCCTCCAGCCTCAATGAACACGTCCACTTCCACGTTTGTGTGGTGGACGGGGTGTTTGAGGAAGTGGAGGGCGAGGGCGATGCTGATGCGACCCCTCGAATCTCATCGCCGGGTGTCATCTTTCACGCGGCCACCGGCATCGATGCGGCTACCGTGGCCCCAGTGCAGACCACACTGCAAAAACGCATCCTGCGCGCCTTCGTTGCTCGGGGCCTGCTGGAGAACTGTGACGCCAAAGACATGCTGGGCTACAAACACAGCGGCTTCTCGGTGGACGCCGGTGTCTGCATCGAAGCCCACGACCGCGCTGCGCTGGAGCGGCTGCTGCGCTATTGCGCGCGTCCACCGTTTTCCATGGAGCGCCTACGCAAAGAGGGAAGCAAACTGGTGTACCGCTGTGCCAAACAGCGCAGCGAGCCCACCAGTGACAAGCGTGGTGCCAAGGCAGATGAGCTGCACCTCACACCGCTGGAACTGATCGACCGCATCGCCGCGCTGGTGCCACCGCCACGCACCCACCGGCACCGCTACTTTGGTGTGCTGGCACCAAACTCGCCGCTGAGAGCGGCGGTAACGGCGCTGGCTCAGCCTGCTGCGTCGCAACCAGCCACGGTGGAGACTGCACAACCTGGCGCGGGCGTACCTGGGGTGGCGGCGCCGGGCAACGCGGCCACACCCACACCCGAACCTGAAGCACGCCCGAAGCGAGCGGCGCATTACTTGTGGGCGGTGCTGATTGCCCGCATCTACGAGGCATTTCCGCTGCTGTGCCCCATGTGCGGTGGGCAGATGCGCATCATTGCCTTCATCACCCACAGCGCCGAAATCCGCCACATCCTGAACCACATCGGGGTGGAGTCTGCCCCCCCGCACATCACCCCGGCACGCGGGCCACCGCTGTGGGAGGGCTGCGACGCGCCGGTGGATGATGGTGCGCAAGGCGAGCCGGATTGGGATCTGGCAGCTCAACCCGACGAGGTAGACCAGCGCGTCAATTGGTGACCCAGTGAAGCGGCGGTATCCATCGCTGCGGGGAAGCAGCTGCGCGCGCGCCAGGCCCAAATGCATACTGCCTCCCAAGCTCTTGCCATTGAGCGGCAAGCGAGCGCTCAACCTTCCTTGGCCGAACGTGTTTCGAGGCCCAAAACTCGTGCCATACTTGGCCTCATGCGGTTGAATTTCCTATCCGTGGGCACATCAACGTCAAAGAATACAGTGAGATGAGGAGAAATCACTCCTTCACAGCCACCCGACATGATGATCGGCACAGCATCCACCGCAGTCATCTCCATGAATTGCTGCAGATAGTGCCGCAGGGCTGCCGTGGCGAATCCGCGTGTGTAGTCGTTGACGCAGCCGTTACCCTCCGTCTTCCCGAGAATACCCGTGATCTTCCTGTGAGGGATACCCGCCGCCGCAAGCGCTCGGTCGAGCGCCCCTACATCGTCCGGCCCAGACTGCGCCACTTTTATAAGCGATGACGTATCCATAGGTGAATCAGATTAAATTCCGCAAAGCTAGCCGCCCAGTACTCGTTTTCTAGCCGTGGCCCGATCAGTCATGGGCGAAAGACAGAAGCTGGTTCAATCGTCAAATCAAGTCGATGGCACGCGACACTCGCGTGTTGCGCGGCGAGCCTCCGCGAGCTGCCCTTACCCGCTCAATAAGATCCTCATCGAAAGGAATTTTCTGAAGCCTCGTAAGACCGTGGACCGCTTCACTACCGAGTTTGGCCGCATTGTACATGGCGGTCACACCCCTGCTTGCGCAAAAAAATTGCCACCATCTTCCCGGATCAGCTCACGCTGCTGCGTGATCATACGGGAGAGCAGTTCCGCGCAGGCCTCACTGCGGGTGTGCACGACCTCGACTCCTAGCTCCCGCAGACGATCTTCACCCCACTCGCGAACGGTTGGGGTGCCGATCACGACCTTGGGAATACCATATAGGATCATCGCTCCTGTGCACATTGGACAGGGCGAAAGCGTCGTGTAGAGCACAGTTTCTCGATAAAATTCCGGCGGTTGCCGACCGGCGTTGGCGAGCGCAGTCATTTCTGCGTGATGGAGAGTGCTGCCGGTCTGCGCCCGGAGATTGCGTCCGCGTGAGACCAGCTTGCCGCGGTGGACGAGTACCGATCCGATGGGAAGGCCTCCCTCTAGGAAACTTGCTTCCGCCTCCTCGATTGCGATCTGCAGCATGCTTGATTCAAATTTCGTGTGTTCCATAGGTTATTTTTAGATTACACCCTTTTCCGGATCGGCCTCAGAGAATCGGGGAAGCAACCACGTTACGGCCGCGAGGAGTAGGTAGGCCATGGTGGCCGGAGCCGTGAAAAAGAACCCTATCCGCCCCACCACATCCGCTTGTTCAATCACAAAACTGTGGATGAAGCCGATCCCTGAGAGTGCAGCCCCGATCAAGAACCAAATGGCCGCTCGGCCAAACTGCCGCTCAATGATATATACGGTCGCAGCACCAAGAACCATTGAGGTGTATACGTAGCCCTGCTCCAGCGAGAGCATGCCCTGCACAAAAAAATCGGTCGTCGAGACGAACGTGTCACCCATGTCCGTTGGAAACGGTTTGTCCGCGCCGCCGAAGCCTAGGGAGACAAGGGTCTTTTTCACAAGGAGCGCACAAAATGCCGCGAGCACGGGCATCATTCCGACCACCACAGCTGGAATGTGCCGCGCAGG
>Ga0308009_10001749_pt1 | contig 12055 bp, 14 predicted proteins | sample Neamet127_FD_203134 | JGI IMG/M metagenome (GOLD analysis project Ga0308009, IMG submission 203134) | Marine microbial communities from water near the shore, Antarctic Ocean - #127 | ecosystem: Environmental > Aquatic > Marine > Unclassified | place: Southern Ocean | collected 2014-07-24
TTGTAGCCTGCTTTATATTCAATGCGGTGAAACTCTAGTACACCATTTGCATGGACTAACTCTGTGCCACCCCATATTTTACCTGCTTTAATTCCCATCCTTATTCCTTTACATTAATAAGCTATATTCAATTACTTCACATTGTCTGCTTATATCTTTTACAAAGTATGCGCACAATGGATTCTTTCCTTCTCTAATTGGAACACTTAGTAATTGTCCGTTTTTCATTTTAGGAAAGTACCATTTTACATCTGTGTAAAAATTTACAATCTTAATTTCTGCAAAGTCTGTTTTAAAACTTTTTAATGGGTTAAACAAAAAAGCTTCAAAACCTCTGTCATTAATACTAGTTAGCGGCAGCACCTCCAAATCGTTTCCACTTTCGGAACACCCTACTGCAACACTCCAGTCTACAGGCATTGTTACTTCGTATCCACCAATATCCAATACCATTGCAGGCGCACTAAAACTTTCTAAAAAGATAAGTGGCACAAAAAAGAAATCTGGTTCTTTAGGATTACTATTATCTAGTACACTAAATCGCACATCGTCTTCTATTGTTTCAGGCAAGTCGTCTAAGTTAAAGCACTCATTTTCTAATGTTAATATTCTCATAATTAATTCCAGTCCACTTTCTCAATTGTAAATGGGTACTCTGCTTCTTTGTAAAATTTCTTACGCTGAGTTAAGTGTCGCTTCGCAAACTTGCATGTAGATGTCAAGTCCCATATTTGTACGAAGTCTTTGTCTTTTGCCTTACGAACGCCTCTGCCTATAGACTGGATAACTCTTACAAAACTTTTGCCAGGCTCCAACAGCACAAGATTAAAAATACGAGGTATATTAAGACCCACTGCTGCAACGCCATAAGTTGCAATAATAACTTCATTCGTTCCTTCACGAATTGTATCATAAGTTTCCTTTCTATCTTTTACTTTAACTGCACCACTTACAAAAGTGCTGCCTGGTATAAGTTCTGCTAGTGTTTGTCCTGCACTAATCCTGTCTACTAAGATTAGTGTATTACCTGTTTGTGATACGTTGTTCATCATGCTTGCAATGTATGCTAAACGTTTTGGATCTGATGTTAAGTATTTTAGTTCACCTTGATAGTCCGAATGTGCTACAACATCAATCAGCTGACATACATTAACATGACATGCTGATAGTACTCCTTGATCCTGTAACGACTTTGCTGTGATGCTTCCAACTACTGGACCTAAGCTTGCGTGAATACTTTCAAACTCAAATTTTTCTCTAGGTACTGTGCCAGTTAGTCCCCAACGTATCGGAGCGTTCTTTAAGTTGCGTGTAAGTAAGTTCTTTAATACTTCTGCTTTGGCCATGTGTACTTCGTCGACAATAACTGTGCTCACACCATCAAGGAACTCTGCAAGTGATAACACTGCTGAACCGTCCTTGTTCTTCTTGTCAAGTATATTTAAACTTTGCCAAGTGCAAATTGTGTGAGTCTTACCTAGCATCTTCCTGTCGCCGAAGTACACACCAACGTCGAGCCCACAGTTAATGTAGTCTTCTTCTGTTTGTTCTACTAACGACTTGTTAGGAACAATAACTAGACTACGACCGTAAGGCTCAGTTATATGTGATAGTGTTGCTGTAGTAATTGTTTTACCTGCACCAGTAGCAATCTGTTGCAAGCTTTGTGGATTATCTAAGAATGTATTAATAGCTGCTACTTGATAGTCACGCAGAATAATATCTTCACCTTGTGCAGGATGTCCTTCAGGCCAAACAACTCCTTGGTCCTTCCAGTAGTTTTCTGTTACGTGTTTAAAGTTTAAACTAATGTGCGTTCGCTTGTCGACAATGTCTGCAATTTCAACATTGTTCTTTGTAAGTACACGCTGTACTACGTCTAGGTGATTAACATAACCACTACCGCCTATTCCAAAGAAAGCAACCTTGCCATCCCAACGTCCAAGTTTATATTGCGGCATGTGCTTTGCATACGGAACCTCAAACTTTAATGCGTTGGCAAGTTGTCGTCGTACATCTACATCAAGACCTTCGATCTTAATGTTTACTTCGTCTTCAATTATTAATTTGCAACTAGCCATAATATTTTGAATGTCTCCTCATTGGACTCATGTGTTCTTCTCTGTATACTATCAAGTCACAGTTAAATGAAACATAACTGTCCACAAAACGGTCCATCGAACTTGAAAAACTAAACACAGCACCAGGCTTCCATTCACCTTTTACAAGTAACTTTGGTAACTTACTCTTACTAATATACACTACTTTTGTGGTGCTGTCAACCCAATTGTTTAATTTTCTATCTTTAACTAATTGATTAAACCCACTATCTTTATCTTCTAGTCGAAACAGCACACTCTGTTCGTTTGAATCTAATATATCTCTATAATGATTTGCAAACGTATATAATTGTTCTTCTGCATGTGTAGGATCTAGTACAACTAATAACGGGAATCTATCTAACTCCCACAATGCAGTTAACACATCTTGTGTCGATTGAACACTAGGCTTACTGTGATATGTTTTATCTTTGCGTGAAGCAATTTCATGCACAAGTTCATTACGGGCCTTGCCTAAGTTAGCAACATGATTAAATCCGTATCTAAATCTGCGATCATATAGTTTTGTAAAACTTTCAGCAGACGCTTCACCAACTTCATTTTGTATTGTAACTGCAAGTTTAGAATTAATATTAATTAAATTATAGTTGTCATCAATGCCGCTAAGATGCGCTTGGGGATTATCATTTATAACTTTTATTTTGTTGTAAATTTCTAATAATTCTTCATCAATTACAAATTCTTTTTTTGTAAAACGATCCAGTAAGTTTAATATATTACGTTCATTATATTCAAAGTAGTGTATATGAGTGCCTTTTTCATGATGATATCCTTCAGCAGTTCCTGCAAACTCATGTATATAGCAGATATCAGTTTTATTAAAAGGAAACCTAACAACAATAGTATTGTCTTGAAATTTAATATATTTGCTTCTATCAATACTGCGCAACGGCTGTCGTAGTTGATTAACTGCGTAATCAAAGTCCCAATCTATATTAGTAAATTGTTCACGATAAGGCAATAGCTTTTCTTGCATAAGTGCAGACTGTCTGTCAGTTAGTGCCATACCTTTAAAACACTGTCTAGCAATACTAGTCATAATAGTAAAGTCAGTTTGTTCGATAGTGAATTTTACAGGCGACTCACGCATGCCTGCAAGGTGTTCTAAGCAATCTTCTAAATTTAATATCATACATGTATTATAGCTTAGATTAGCTTAGAAGTCAAGTTCTTTAATGGAATTCCTTGTGATATTTCTTCAAGTGTATATTCAGTGTGTGCGTAGTCATTAAGCCATTGTGTTCTGTCTGGCATTATAGGATTTTCTATATCATGAAGAAAGTCAATGTCGTTGGCCACATCATAAGCAAGACTATGAGTACTAACAAAAGCAGGAATGCCTTGGATGACAGAATGTACCCCAGGATTACTACTGTAACTGATAGTACAATATACATCATCAAACCCCATATCAAAAGAATCATAAGTGCCGTTAACATGCTGTGGCTCCTGTCTAAATACGTGTTGCAAGCCTAGTTCTATTTCAGGCAATCGACAGCGTGGGTGTGGTCTAAATATAATCGGGCGTTCAGTATATTTACGTATTTCATTGTATGTGTCAAGGAACCAGTTGCTCATTGGAGGCATGTTTTGCCATTGCAAACTTTTGTCATGTTGTCCTGCAATTAAGATGTATTCACCATCAGTGCGCCAGGGTTTTAGTAATAGCCTAAGATCATTGCTACGACTATTATCATTACCGCCATCGCCAAAATACCCGTCGCGATTAATTCCATTGAGCCCTACTTTCCACGTTACACCTCTATTTATTCCCCCAACTTCGAGGACTACTGTAGGTTTGTCGTGTTCCCAAACTTGCCTGTTTCTAGCCATGCGGCCATGAAAAAGAACACTCCAAATAACGTTAACGTCGGCACTACTATCGTTATAAACAACAGTATGCCCATCGTCATTAAGACTATTTGCAAAAGCGTCAAAAACCGGTTTGCTATTGAGTGCGCCATAATCCGTCCATAAACTAAATTTCATTCCAATAATCTTCTGTTCTGTTAACCATGATGTCTTTGCGTTGCGACTTACCTGCATCCTTGCGTCCGCCTTTCATATGGTCAATCCATTTGCCTAGTACGCCATTAATTAGCGGATGTCCGCCGCCGCCTGACTTAGCTTCCTTCAAGTACATCTCAGCACTATAGTCGTGTGCATTTGGAAATTGCAATTTCATATTGTTCAATATGTTACCAAACACAAAACTGTCATGCCACTCTTCTAACAAGAATATTCCGTTGTCTGCTTCTTCGTATACTCTTTCAAACTCTTTAAGAAACTCGTGACACACAGGATGATTTAAATTTAATCCGTAGAAGCCACACTCTGGCCATGTCTGTGATCCTTTGCCTCTGCCTACATATGTGATCCAAGAGGTGTCTGGCAACTGAGCTGCGAAGTCTTCGTACGTCCAAGGACTATGCACATATGTATCCGCGTCCATCCACACACACCAGTCCTTAGAACGCTGTACAGCGTCATACACAGCGTATGTTTTATTGGCGAACCTAACTGCGTCCCATTTGAATTGCTTCATCCAATCCTTGCGTGTGTGGCGCTGAGGCTCATTAGTAATGTCACCGTTAGCCTTAGGAATGTGTCCCCATGTTGATTTAAATGCATTTAGTTTAGGCAATGCTGCCTTTGCATCTAATATCTCAATGCGGCTTGGATCAGGATTGTTTGGCTTACAATCTTCTGCATACACTAACAACTTAATGCGCTTGTCAATGTTTAATGCAAAACTATCAATCATACGTTGTCCGTATTTTGACAATCCTGCTGGGTGAAATGTTGTTAGTACTGTTATTTGTTTGCTCATTTTACTGCCCATTTCCTTAGATGTTTCCATGCTGTTCCGTCTTTAAGTTCGCCTAGTGTCCAATGCATTTGTGCCATTCTACGTATCCATGCCTCTCTATCAAACTCTTTTAATTTTTCGATATCTGATAATACATGGTGGGATACTTCAGCTGCCTGACTCCTACTGGGGTCTAACACAATAGTAGGAATACCTTCGATTGCTGCTGCTATCGTTGGACTGCTATTAAGATTTACAACACAATATGCGGCAGCAAAGTCTTGTAATATATGCTCTGCATGACTTACTATTATATTAGGTAATCGATATCTTGCTATCATACGCTTATGGTTAAGAATATTTTTGTCACCTGGATGAAATCTAACTACAATTCTTCTATCACTGTTTTTTCTAATCTGCTGTATAGTCCTAATTAGCCACGGCATTAACGCTTCGCCATTCATACTCCATCCACCGTCACGTTGACAGCATACTAAAATATCGTTGCCTGTAGTCTGTCGAGGCTTTAACTTAATATCTAATCGACTACTAATTAAATCCCATCGTGCAGGATCAGGATTATCATTACAGTATTCACCAGTACTAGGAAATACACCATCATAACTATACCGTAAAAATTGGTTAGAATTTCCTTTGTCGGCATATAAAAACAAATTAGCATCAACAATAATACTACGTTTACCGTCGCGCTGTTGCTTGTCAAATACTTCTTTGCGTAATGTTAAGTGTTGTCCTTGCTTACTGCCTGGATGTACAAATCCTTGCACAACGGCTACATCTGCATCGATTGGGTTATAGTCGCAAACAATTTCTCCTTTGTCTCCAGCAGCCCATACACCTTCAATAAAGTTTACAATAATTTTAGGCTTCTCTGGATTTTTATTCCCTGGAGGTATACCCATTAAATAACTTGCTACATTTATAGTCATACATCTTCTCCACGTAATATTTTCCAAGCAGTACCATCTTCCATTTCGGGCTGCGTAAACTGAGAGTACGATAAGTGCGTTAAGAATGCATACATTTCGTCTTCAGTTGGTATACGTGGATTGTTGATATTTGCAAGATCTGTTTCGCAAATTAATTGCGCTGCATTAGGACCTAATGTTAATGCAGGCTTACCTTCCATTAGTGCTTCTGTTGCAGCAATACTATTATATGTAATTAAACAATGTATATCGTTTTGTAATGCTTCTTGGATAGTTGAACCAGTAACTCGTTGACTTCTAATAGGCTTCATTCTAATTTCAATAGGACGATCAGTTAATTCTTTTAATTTTTCTACTAGGTTAGTAGTCCACTCTTCAGCGTCTGGCTGATTAAACATGTTCATAACTTTGTTACTAGGAGGACACACAAGTATTTTTCTACCTCCAGTAAATGGTTTAAAAATTTCATCCCATGAGTCAACTTTTAATTGTAGAGCTAGTCTTTCAAAATCACGCTTAACCATCTCTTCCATATTTTGCAGTGCGTTGTGTGTAATGCGATGCCAACTTTTATGTTTGCCGTTGCCAAAGTATCCAGTGTCAACTGCGTAAAATTCCCTGCCTATTTCCCAGCATCGTTTAACTGCTTTTTGGCTACCGCCGCCAAGACCTCTTATGAGAAGCATACTAGAAGTTTCTTCTTCCTTTTCCCAATTAGATTCAATTGTAGATAGTGTATCAGGATGTTCTGCAATTCCCCGTAGTATACTAGCTAGATAAGGATCGTAAGGATGTCCTTTTTTTGCATAGTTGTTTCCTCCTACGCTATCTATTGCTGCTATTTCAATTGGCGCTGTTTTACCCATTCATCATATCCTGTAATTCTTGCTTCCATTCTGTATGAAACTCGCAGTTTCTATAATTTTCAAACCACGGTCCGCCTTCTGTGTAGTGTAAAGCCTTTGGGCTTCCACTTGTATAATGTCCAACTAAGTAATTCCATTCATGACTTAGTTCGCCGATCTCTTCATCCTCTAACCAACTAAAGCGATGTAAGTAGGCTCCGTTAATTTCCGGTTCATTAACCAAATCCATATCAAGAGTAGCGTTACTAGGATGCGCACAGTTAAACAACATTACACTTGACCAGTTCTTACGTGGATAAACTGTTTGCACTTGTCCATCCATCTTAATACCTTCTTTAGGTGCATAGTCGTGCTTAACACACATTACTGCATACTTGTCATCTGCTTGATCAAATAATTCCTTAACATCATCTAAAAAGATAATGTCACTGTCACAAAACAATGCCCATCCACTAAAGTTAGTAAGTTCAGGTATAAGGAATCGAGTAAATGTAAACTCTGTACTTGCAAGTTTGTCTATAGGACGAGTATACCATCCTGCATCTCTAAGTTTAGATTGTATTAAAGGCTTTACAATTACATCTTTATTACGTGCCTCAAGACTGTGCTTGCACACTTGATATGCTATATCTTCTCTTGTGTCGTAACCTACAAATACTTTCATGTTCTTCTTTCTATATCTTCTTCAATGCACTCGTCACCCCATTGTATTTCAAGGATGTGTGCATTTTCTGTACCGGTGTTAGATGCTAAGTGCCAAACTTCTTTGCCAATTTCATATGGCATTCCGTGTGGCTTTAATTTTAGATTAGATACGTTTCCGTTCCACTCAGTTTGCATGTCAACTACACCTTCTAGTATGTTCCATTGCTCTGAACGTTTGAAGTGCCTTTGATCACTAAGTGATTTGCCTGGATAAATTACAAGTTCTTTTACTTTGTAACCTTGTGCAGGCTTGTGATCTAGTACACGCCAGTAACCCCAATCACGCTCAGTCTTTTGTGTTTTCCATTCGTCTAGTATCCAACTGCTGCTGTTAGCTTTATTGCCACCACCTACACCAAATACAAACTCAACACCTTCAACGGACATTTCTGGAATGTTTTTTTCTGTCCTATCGCCGCCATTAGCAAAAATTAAATGATCCTTAGGGTGATGTGCTTTAACTTGTTTTATAAAATTTATAGCACTATCATCGTCGTCCATAAATGTAAAAACTTCGTCTACCATTTGTAAATTGTTTACAATGCATAGTCTCTCATTCCAAGGCATAAATGCTTTGCCTTTTTTACGCTCTAACCATTCATCTGAATTTAGGCCAACTACTAATCGATCGCCTAATTTCTTTGCTTCTTTAAAATAGGCAATATGCCCACTGTGTAGCGGATCGAATCCACCTGTAACTAAAATTACTTTGCTCATGTAGATATTTATGTGCGTAGTTTATTGCTTCACTGGCATTTGGATTAATTCAATTCCGTCCTTAGAAATACCTAAACTTTCAACATACACATTAACATGCTTGTCCATAACTACCTTTAAATCTTCAAACGTAATAATACCCTTGCGTACAAAAAATCCAGTGTACGTCATTGCAGTTTTTAGTAAGTATTCGTCGTGTGTGATATACAAGTCTTTATTAAGGTTATCATATCCGTATTCTGCTGGTTTTTCTGCATCGTGGAAGATCATTGAATCAACACCACTTGTTAGTATGTCTACAGATGATTTCCTACATGAAGCAAAGCCGTCTGTAAAAATCATAGTAGACTTATAATTCATTGCTTTAATTTCGGCAGCCAATTCGGTATGGTAATTATCAATAGATTCTTTTTGCATTGGATTTAATTCTGCCGGCAATACTTTTAAACTTGGAATTCCTAAAGGAATAATATCGTGTATTCTAAATTCATTTTTGTCAGTTATTATTTCAGCATTTTCTTTTTTAACTAGATCAATCCATCCTGGCTCGTTATCAATATGAATTGTTTTTAATGCATTTGATGTTAGTAATCCTGGAGACGAATATCTACCAGTGCCTATTTCAACGACTAATTCAGGCTTCAGTACTTCTAACATTGTGTTAGTTACAGGCTGATGTGTGCTCCATCTGTAATGGAATTTTATACCTAGTTTTTTTGCTGACTTAATTTTCATTTTAGTTTCCTAGTAAGTTTTTAACAGTATACACTTCTTTTACATTTTCAAAACTTTTAATTGAAGGTGTAATCAAAGGCTTTGATTTATTATTCTTCTTTACTTCTTTACGTGTTTGTCCAATTAACTCCATACTTGGCGTTACAAAAAACACTACATCAACATCTGGATAATATTCCAAACCTCTGTAATCAAAAAGCACAAACTTGTCAATGTTATTTAAGTCCGCTACGTCAATTCTTGTGTTTTCTTGGCCCTTAACAGGATCAAGTAGCAAGTCGTCTACAATAGTAAACTTATGTTCTAACTGTTGTAAATGCTTTCTAATATAAGTTTTTCCTGAAAATGATTTTCCTACTACTGCAATTTTATTATATTTTGAATCTATAATTTGTTGTACACATTCTTGACTTGTTAGCGTGTCTCTAGTACATCTAAAGAACGGACGCTTAGTAGGTGTATTACCTTTGTATATAATTTGTGAAAAGTCTGTATAGTCAACAATGTTTTTCATGTACTTACTTACTGGTGCTTTGCCGTGTCCTTCAAAGTACATTACTTTGTTAGTTTTTGCACATGCTTTAGATAGTATGCCATATCTATTATCAAGTTCAATTGTATCAATTACTGCTAGGAACATAACGACATCAATTTTAGGAATACTATTCCAAAAGAAATTACTGTCTAAATCGTCAACTACAAAGTTTACGTTAGAACCTATTTTCTCTTTAATTTCTAATGCATTGGCAATAGCATTAGAATCAAATTCTACACCAATAACATCTGCTCCCCACTTCTCAGCCTGGAAGGACATTTGTCCCATATTACATCCTAAGTCAATAGCAGTGGCGCCTTTAAAATCGTCTTGATTGTAATGTGCAATTCTGTCATTAATTTTACGTGTGCCGGTAATACCTAACTCAGGCATGTCATGGTATTCGTTAAACCAATGATCTCTTTTTTTCATTGTGTTTTCTACTGCGCCAGAAGCAATAGCTTTTCTTAATTTTTTTGACATTAATGTTTTCCTAAATTTCTAGTTAAACTAGTTTGTTTAATATTTGAACCAATTGCATAAAACGGATGCAATCTTGCAAGACTAGGAACAGTTGTTCGAGTGTCTACAATCCAGTCGCCAATTTGTTGATCAGCAGGAGTATGCCCGTTTTGACGAATCCATATAATTAATTTTTTTGCAGCTTTTGGTTTGATTATATATGCATATGCACCTTTAAAATAATTACCAGTACCAATTTTAACAGGATTCTTGTTTTCTAAGTTTGTATACTTTTTTACAGCAAACGGCATAGTTAATTCAATATCAAGTGTTTTATTATAACTGTTACTAAATGGATCACACCTATCTAGCTTTAATACATCTTCAAATGTATCTAATATGTTTGCTGGTAACCGCTTTAACATGTAGCCGTCATGTTCTAAGATAACAAGGGGGGTATTAGTTTGCATACACTCTAGCCACAGATAGTAATGACTAAAAAAACATCCTAATACTCCTAGGCGGCCTTTTTTCATTTTTCTTCTTGGATGTATGCCAGTCTTTTCGTAATGCTCTGCTACATTATTGCCGTTAATTGCTTTAAAATAAGACGGAGATAACCCATGCAAAATAGCTTGATCATAACAATCTTTAGCCATCTCACACGAGTGTTCATTTCCTTCAAGCCGTATAATACGTGTTTTCATACATGTATTTACAAACTTGCATCTTCCATTCCAGCAACTCTGAGCTTAACAACGTTTGTAATCTGCCATTGCTTTTGATCAAGACCTTTTAAGAGTCCTAACCACTTGTTGCGCATTAGAGCAAACTCGTTGATAATCTTTTCATAGTCAACAACATCTGCCTCACCGTCTACGTATTTTTCAACGTCACGGCTTGACAGAGCTCGTTGGTAGTTTTCAAGATATTTCTTAAAGTACGAGCTACGCAATCTACGTAGCTCGATATTTAAGTAGTGCAGGATTGCTTCAATCTCTTGAAGCTGATTAAAACGCTGTTCAACAATGCCGGGCATTTCTGCTGCGGCACGTTCAACATTGCCTTTGAGCTTTACATCAAATCGACCTTGTATCAGCTCATCTTCAAAGAACTGTACAGCACTCGGTATCTTAGATATATCTCGTGATACTTCGCTATACCAGCCCATTACTCATCCCACTCTTCTTCTTCGTCATCAATATTATCTAAGTCTAGATAATAACTAATAGCTTCGTCTAAAGGACCATCAGTACCGATAACTTCTTTAAAAGTCTCATCACTAACACCGTAGTCTGCTAATAGATCAACATACTTTTCGGCAACAAGCTCTACTTGTTTCTTGTCTGTGTATTCTTTAAACATTGTCCAGATGTCACTGATGTGTTCTTCATTCATTTGCAGTTGCTTCCTCAATTTGATCAACAGTTGCTTCGCCGTCCACCTCAGCGGTATTTACCACAGGCTTCATTTTTTCGTTATATTCCATCATGATCTGATCAAGCTTGCCGCCGACCATCCATGCCTTACGATACTCAAGAACTTCTTCGCCTGCTAGATTAGTATACCTGAGTCGATTACCTTGCTTAACTAACAAGTTCTTTTTCTCAAACAATTCAACTAGCCCGCTATAAGGATTCATACCAGTTTCATAAGGAATCTTAACCTGCACACCTTCGAAAGGTTTTGCATATCGAGTCTTCATTACTTTACAACCAGCACGGATGCCCATAACTTCTGAGATCTTATTACCGTCTTCGTCTTCTTTTAGCTTCATTTTTTTCATTGCAACAACAATACTTGATGCATAGATAAAGCCTGCGCCGCCACTAATTTTATCATCTGGGTCAAACATATCTTGCGATGCGTATGTGTGGTTAGTACATACTAGTCCAACGTTCAATGAGCCAATCATGTTAACTGTGTTACGAACAAGTGAAGTCAATGCCTTAGGCTTACGACCCATATCACCTTTCATATCACCCTTGTTAAACTGATCAACGTCAGTAGGTGTTAGTAACATACCCAACGAGTCAACTACAAACAATACTTTAGGACGATCTGCTTCATCCATTGCACGATAGTCATTAACAAATGTTGAGATAGTTTTTGCTACATCATCAATCATTGACATGTTTAGCTTGAGCAACTTCTCC
>Ga0308009_10001750_pt1 | contig 12053 bp, 11 predicted proteins | sample Neamet127_FD_203134 | JGI IMG/M metagenome (GOLD analysis project Ga0308009, IMG submission 203134) | Marine microbial communities from water near the shore, Antarctic Ocean - #127 | ecosystem: Environmental > Aquatic > Marine > Unclassified | place: Southern Ocean | collected 2014-07-24
AAGCGGGATGCGGACATTGAGATGGCCTTTTTCCAGCTGACGCGTCGCATCAAGGATCTGGCGCGTCGGCCTCACAATAGCCGCCCCGCCTATCATCCAGGCCACCCATGCGCCCAGAAAGGCAACCAGCGCTAGCACCAGCAGCTCCAGCACCAGCTGTTTTTGGACTGGGCCCACAATCAGATTGCGGTCCATGCTCACAGACACGAACACCGCCGTCTCGGCGCGGGTGCTGCTGGGCCTGAAGGCCCACAGGCGTTCCTGTCCGGCGCCGTCCACACCCTCACGCTCGCCAGCCTGCCATGCTTTCACGGCCTCCTGCAAGACCGGGCCGCGAACCTTGTCACCGACCTTGATCGGCAGCTTGGGGGTTCCAGCCAGCAGGGCACCTTCGCGGTCCTGGACAGCCAGTGCGGCACCGGTTGGCAACTGGATATCGGCAATTGTGCCGGCCAACTGAGCCAGATCAAACGAGGCAAACACAACACCCGTCACCTGGCCTGCGGTGTTGACAACGGGTTGGGCATAGGTGATTACCGGCTCGCCTGCCAGACGCCCGCTCGCATAGGTGCCGACCACAAACCGCCGCTGCGCGAGGGCTTCGCGAAAATACGAACGGTCTCCGAGAAAAGCCTTGGTGTCGCTGCTCAGCGCGTGGCAGCGGGTGTTGCCGTCCAGACCGATGAGCCCCAGGTTGGCATATGCCGGAAGGCTGCGGGTCAGGCCTGTGAAGTACTGCTCGCAACGCAGCTTGTCTGCATCCTGCATGCCCGGCAGCGACGCGAGCAGCGCCAGTACCAGGCGCGCGGAATCGGCCACGCGCTCCTGGCTGGCCGCAGCCAGGGAGGCGGCGAACTGGAGGTTGCCTTTGGCGCGGTCCAGCGCATCGTCGGCGTTGTGCAGCGCCTTGGTAATGGACATGCCGAACAGCGGAACAATCGCCACGACCACCAGCATGACAATACGCGCGCGCAAACTGATCCTGGCCTTCATGGTGCTTTCAGCGATATTGATTGACCCGACTGTAAGTCACCCGGCGATCAAGCAAGCGAAGAAAGCCCCGGTGCGCGAAAGGCCGGGCCGCGCGGCCGATAGGAGTCTGGGCGGCAGAAGTTGGCTGCAATGCGGCCGCGACGGTCAGGCCGTCGCGATGGACTCGTTGACGCGGAGCCAGTAGTGCTGCAGGCGGCTTAATTTTTCGGTGAAGTCACCAAAATCAATGGGCTTGCGGACAAAGCCGTTGGCGCCGCTTTGGTAGCAGGCAATGATGTCGGACTGCTCGCTGGACGAGGTCAGCATGACCACCGGCACCAGGGCGGTGAGCGGGTTGGCACGCACGCTGCGCAGTACGTCCAGCCCCGACAGCTTGGGCAACTTCATGTCCAGCAAGATGAAGGCCGGCTGCTTGTGGGTGTCACGGCCCGCATGGGTGCCCTGGCCAAACAAGTAGTCGAGCGCTTCGGCGCCATCACGCGCCGTGACGATCGCAGTGTCCGCACCTTGCTCCTGCAGCGTCAGCACAGTCAGTTCCAGGTGGTCAGGGTTGTCTTCCACTACAAGAATCGGGTTATCGTTCATAAGATCTTCACTGCACTGGTTATTCTCTGTTGACGCTTCGCCTGTTGTTGATTGTCAATTTTGTCACTTTTAGCATGTTACAGAGGTTCACAAATTTGTCCATCCGTAGTTCTGCTTAATACCTTTCTCCGCGTCCCGTTTCAGCCCCAACTTGTCTTGTGCCTCTTTACCAGCGCGGCACCGCTTCATCTTTCAACTGACCACGCAACTCGGCATAGTCGGGCACCACGGTGCGTACTGTGTCCCAGAAACGAGGGCTGTGGTCCATCACTCGCAAATGGCTTAGCTCGTGGACCACCACATAGTCGATCACCGACAGCTTGAAATGAATCAACCGCCAGTTCAGCCGTATCGCGCCGTCGGCGCTGGCACTGCCCCAGCGGGTGCCCGCGCTGCTCAGGCTGAGTTTGCGCCATTGCACGCCCAACTGTGGGGCAAAGTGATTCAGGCGTTCGGTAAAGATTTGTTTGGCCTGCCGCATCAACCAGGCTTGCACCGAGTCGCGTATCTGCTCGGCCGTGGCATCCTGCGCCAGGCCAATGTGCAGGGTTTTCTGCAGCGCAGCGGGGTCGTCGGCAGCGCCGACGGTTTTGAGTTCGCCGCCAACGCCGCCAAAGGCGTGGCGCGGGTCGATCACCAGCGTCACCGTCTCGCCCAAAAAAGGCAGCGTTGCGCCGTCACGCCACTCGATGCGGGCGGCTTCCAGCCGGTTATGCCTGGCCCGAGTCTCCCGCAGCTTGGCGACGATCCAGCCGGTTTTTTCCTGTACGGCCTTGTCGATTTCATACAGCGGCACCCACTTGGGCGCGCTGACCACCAGCCCCTCGGCACCCACCGAAAAGCCGATGGTGCGGCGCTTGCCACGCCGGAACTGATAAGCCACCACCATGTCACCGAGCAGCGCTTCGCGCGTGGCGGCCGGGTGGCGGTAGGTGGCCGGTGCCAGCACCTGCTGCAGGGACTGCGCGGGCAGCAGATCCTCAGCCGTCAAAATTGCTATCTTTTCAGGAGCGGTTTTCGCAGGCAGGATATGGGCTGGAGGCCGATTTGGCTGTTTTTTTTGAGGTCGGCGAGGGCGTGAAGCGGCCGGGCTGGCTGGCACGCTGTCAAACAGGTCAAGCGTGAACTGGAGAAGCCTTTGCATCATGGCAGTTTAGCGCCGCAGCCTGGCTCAGGCCTTGACGCCGGCGGTCTCTGGATAGGCTTCTGGGTCCAGGCGACGCATCTCGGCTTCAATCCAGGCCTGGACCTCTTGCATCAACTCTTCGGGCTTGCGACCGACGCTGCTGATCGGCTTGCCAATCGAGATGTCGACAATGCCCGGCTTCTTGACGAAGGCCTTGCGCGGCCAACATTTGGCCGAGGTCACGGCGATCGGGATCACCGGTGCGCCGGTCTCAATCGCCAGCCGCGTACCGCCAGTTTTGTAGACGCCCTGCTGCCCGCGCTCAATGCGCGTGCCTTCAGGAAACATGATGACCCAGACCCCCTGGCTCATGAGTCGGCGGCCCTGATCGACCACCTTGTTGAAGGCTTGGGCGCGCTGGCTGCGGTCAATGTGGATCATGTCCATGCGGGACATGGCCCAGCCAAAAAACGGCACATAGAGCAGCTCTTTCTTGAACACATAGGCCAAGGGGTGCGGCATCAGCGTTGGCATCGAGAACGTCTCCCAGGTGCTCTGATGCTTGAGCAGCAGCACGGCGGCACTGGTCTCACCGGTGGGCAGGTTTTCCATGCCAGTCACCCGGTTTTTAATGCCGAGGATGACGGTGCCGCCGCTGACAGCCACGCGCAGCCAGCCGGCGCACAACCAGTAAATCTGCGTGCTGCTGCCGAACAGCGAAAAAATCAGGACGGCCAGCCCCCACGGAATCACGGTGACGGTCATCCACAAAAGATGCAGGATGGAGCGGATCAGTGGCATGGTGAGTCTTCTAAATTTATATGTTTCAGGGCTCTAGCCCATGTACAACGGGCGCAAGCAGCTATTGTTTTTATAGCATCAGGAGGCCGCAGTGCGGCTCAGGACAAACTCCACGAAGGCACCCAGGTCGGCATGCAGGCGCGTGCCCTCGGGAAGGCCCTCGGGCTGCCCACCGTCCTTGTAGGGCGCCGACTTGCCGGTTAGCACCAGGTGCGGCTCGCAGCCAGCGGCTGCACCCGCCAGCAAGTCGCGCACCGAGTCACCGGCGGTCGGCACGCCCTTGAGTGGCACCCCAAAACGCGCGCCGATCTGCTCGAACAAGCCAGGCAGCGGCTTGCGGCAGGTGCAGCTTTCTTCCGGGCTGTGCGGACAATAAAATACCGCGTCGATACGCCCGCCCTGCGCCGCCAACATCTTGTGCATCTTGGCGTGCATGGCGTTGAGCGAGGCCACGTCAAACAGGCCGCGACCCAACCCCGACTGGTTGGACGCAATCACCACATGCCAACCCGCGTGGGTGAGCCGGGCAATGGCCTCCAGCGCACCCGGCAAGGGCTCCCACTCTTCCGGCGCCTTGACGTAATCGTCGCTGTCGCGGTTGATGGTGCCGTCGCGGTCGAGGATGACAAGTTTCATCGGGAATCTCCGCTCTGCGTTTCTTGCCACCTGCGCCTCGCCCAGGCAATGGCAACCGGAATGCTGTGCTTCTGGCCGTCGATCTGCGCGATGCGCTCAACCAGCGTATCTATCAGTACATGGCCGTTGCGCAGCAAAATTCGAACGAATTCCGCATCCTTTTCACGTCCGGCCACGCACTTTGAGACACACAAATCATGCAGATCAGGGCTGATGGCCGTGAGATCGCCAAAATACTGAAACGATGCACGCGCCATCCAGTCCGGCGGCATGACCGCTGTTTCAGGACTGACCCCGTCTGCGTGGTATCCATGCGTGTCATGAAACAGCGACAAGGCACCAATGGCACCGTCGATGGCATCTGACTTCTCCGGCGCCACAGCCGGATACAAATCAATTTCATCCGACATGGTCAGTCCGGCTTCCGGCTCCTGCAGCGCCAGAAGAATAGCCTGGCTGCCAACAACGACAAAAGATTTCTCCCCCGAAATCTCCGCAGCCGCCCTCAAGACATGCAGCAGTTGCTCTTTTTTCATGCCGCCATTGCCTCGCGCCGTATGCGAAGACGTTCGTCCTCGTCGAGCACAAATCCCAAGGGGGACATGCTGCGCAAAGTCGCCGCCATCTCGCTATCCACACAGACGGCGCGAGACAGCGCATTGACATCACCGGCCAGCAGGTCTCGCCACATGTCGCGGTAGGTCTGGCCGCCCGACGATGCGCCACTCGCCTCCCAGCGGCTCAGAACTTCAAGCGCCTGCAACCTGAGCGTGGGCCTTTGGCGCAGTCGCTCCACAGCCACCTTGTGAAAGGCGAGCGTGAAGCGTTCAATCTGTTGCTGTGATGGCATGGCTTGAAATTTTATGCCGCCAGCTTTGACAAATCCGCTACGCGGTTCATGGCCTGGCGCAGAGTGGCGAGCAGGCCGAGGCGGTTCAGCCGCAAATCGGCCTGATCGGCATTGACCATCACGCCTTCAAAGAAAGCATCGACAGGCGCACGCAGCGCGGCAAGGGTTTGCAGCGAGGCGGCATAGTCACCCACGTCGAACTGCGCAACGGCCTGCGGTGCCACCTGCTGCATCGCGGCATACAGGGCTTTTTCGGCGGGCTCCTGCAGCAGCAATTCGCTGACGTGGGCATCAACACCGTCGGTTTTCTTGAGAATGTTGCTGATGCGTTTGTTGGCGGCGGCCAGGGCCGGGGCTTCGGGCAGGGCGGCGAAGGCGCGGACGGCGGCCAGGCGCTTGGGAACATCGCCGAGACGCTGCGGACGCAGGGCCAGCACGGCATCGACTTCCTGGGCGCTGTAGCCGTCTTCGCTCAAGCTGCCAGCGAGGCGATCATAGATAAAGTCTTTCAGTTCAGCCAAACGCCCAACATCAAAACTCACAACGGTCTTGAACCGACTCGCCGCGTGCTCGATGACCGCATCAAGATCTAAAGGTAAGTCCTTCTCGACCAGCATGCGAATAACACCCAACGCATGTCGCCGTAGCGCAAAAGGGTCTTTGTCACCTGTTGGCAAGTTGCCGATGCCAAACATGCCGACCAGGGTTTCGAGCTTGTCGGCCAACGCGACTGACAGGCCAGTCGCGTCTCGTGGCAATTCGTCACCGGCAAACCGCGGCTTATAGTGGTCTTCAATGGCGTTAGCTATCTCCGCTCCAAGGCCATCGTTCAGCGCGTAGTAACGGCCCATCGTTCCCTGTAGTTCAGGAAACTCTCCCACCATGTCAGTGACAAGGTCGGCTTTAGCAAACTGCGCGGCCATTTGGGCTTGAATTGCGAGGGTCGAATCTCCCTTTATGACCGCGAGTTTCATGCCGACCTCATACGCGATATCAGCAACGCGCCCCATACGTTCACCAAGCGTACCGAGTTTGTTGTGATAGACGACTCTCTCCAGCTCGCCCACGCGTGACGCCAAACGCTTTTTTCGGTCCTGGTCAAAGAAAAATTTTGCGTCAGCCAAGCGCGGACGCACGACTCGCTCGTTGCCCTGCACCACGGCACTTACATCTTCCGGACTGATGTTGCTGACCACCAAAAACTTATTGGTGAGCTTGCCCGACGTGTCGAGTAGTGGAAAGTATTTCTGATTGGCCCTCATCGTCAAGACCAGACACTCTTGTGGTACTTCCAGGAATTGCGAATCGAACTCGCACAACAAAACATTCGGTCGTTCGACCAACGCCGTAACTTCCTCAAGCAGTGCATCGTCAATATCACCATTGGGGTCAAGCAAAGGTATATGGTTTTCCGGGGCACGTTTAACGAGCAAGTGCCGAATTAACTGCTTACGCTCCTCAAAAGAAGCAATCACCGCACCGTCCTTTTTCAGCGTCGCGGCGTAGCTGTCGGCATCTTTCAGGACAACGGGGTCGACCGCTGCTTCAAAACGGTGACCGTGCGTGCTGTTGCCAGCCTTCAGGCCCAGCGCCTCGATGGCGACCACCTCGCTGCCGTACAGCGCCACCAGACCGTGGGCAGGACGCACAAACTTCACATCGCTCCAGCCATCGGCGAGCTGGTAGGTCATGACCTTGGGGATGGGCAATTTGGCAATCGCCTCGAGCAAGGCTTTTTGCAGGCCTTCGGCCAGGGTGGCGCCAGTGACCGTGCTGTCGTAGAACAGCGCTTCGGCTTTGCCATCCATGGTTTTTTTCAAGCCTTTCACAGCAGAAGCGTCGGCACCGAGCGCCTGCAGCTTTTTAAGCAGCGCGGGGGTTGCATTGCCCGACGCATCCAGCCCCACCGCCACCGGCATGAGTTTTTGCGAAACGGCCTTGTCAGCGCCTTGCGCAGCGACGGCGGTGACATGCGCAGCCAGACGGCGTGGCGAGGCGAACGAGGTCAACACCGAGCCAGCAGCCGTCAGGCCCTGGGCCTTGAGTTGCTCGAACAGCACACCGGCAAACGCATCACCGAGTTTCTTGAGCGCCTTGGGCGGCAACTCTTCCACAAACAGTTCGACCAGAAGGTTCTTCGTTGTCATTTCTTATGCAGCCTTCTTCGTCATCTGTTCCACCCACTCGCGCGGCGCCATCGGGAAGCCCAGGCGTTCGCGGCTTTCGTAATAACTTTGCGCGACGGCGCGCGCCAGGTTGCGGATGCGGCCGATGTAGGCGGCGCGTTCGGTCACGCTGATCGCGCCGCGTGCGTCCAGCAGGTTGAAGCTGTGCGCGGCTTTCAGCACCTGCTCATAGGCCGGCAACGCGAGCTGAACTTCGATCAGGTGTTTGGCCTGCTTTTCATGCGCCGTGAAGGCGGTGAATAAAAAGTCGGCGTCGCTGTGCTCGAAGTTGTAGGTCGATTGCTCGACCTCGTTCTGCTTGTAGACGTCGCCATAACTGAGGCCGTCCGTCCAAGTGAGGTTGTAGACGTTGTCCACGCCCTGCAAATACATCGCCAGGCGCTCCAGGCCGTAGGTGATCTCGCCGGTGATGGGTTTGCAGTCAATGCCGCCGACCTGCTGGAAGTAGGTGAACTGGGTGACCTCCATGCCGTTGAGCCAGACTTCCCAGCCCAGGCCCCAGGCGCCCAGCGTGGGGTTCTCCCAGTCGTCCTCGACAAAACGAATGTCGTTCTTTTTCAAATCAAAACCCAGCGCTTCCAGCGAGCCAAGGTAAAGCTCCAGGATGTTGGCGGGTGCCGGCTTGAGCACCACCTGGTACTGGTAGTAATGCTGCAAGCGATTCGGGTTCTCGCCGTAACGTCCGTCTTTCGGGCGGCGGCTGGGCTGCACATAGGCCGCCTTCCACGGCTCGGGGCCCAGTGCGCGCAAAAACGTCGCGGTGTGGGAGGTGCCGGCGCCGACTTCCATGTCATAGGGCTGCAAAAGCGCGCAACCCTGGTAAGCCCAGTAGGACTGGAGCTTCAAGATGATTTGCTGAAAGGTCAACATAAATAAGGTGTGCGGCGATGCAGGGCCGGGATAGAGAGAAGACGGCAGGCCGGAACCCGCGAGAACCCTTGATTTTACGGAGCTTTGACCGGTTTACCTTCAAGGCGCACGGAAAGTGCATGACAACACAACAACTGATCCTGACGCTGGTCCTCAGCGCGACGACGAGCCACCCGCGATGCCAACACCGGTACGCGCCGTCGCCCGGTGCGCAAGGCACGAACTGCGCCCTGACCTTCAAGCCAAATCAGCCCTCAGCCCATAACCAACGGGCGTGGGTAGCTCCTGTTTTAATAGCGTCTGCTGCGCACTAACGGCGGCGTCGCGCCAGCCAGGCCATCAGCACCAGCATGCTCGCACCGCCCCAAAAGGGCCAGAGCCCAAAGCGTGACACCCATTGCGCGTAAGGCGTCACACCATTGCGGCCCTCGACCTCGCCGACCAGCGCGCCGCGTGTGTGGCGCGGCAGTTCATGCGTCACCTTGCCTGTGTGGTCAATGATGACGGTGGCGCCGGTGTTGGTGGCGCGGATCATCGGGCGCTCAAACTCCAGCGCGCGCATGCGCGAGATGTTCAGGTGCTGGTCAATCGCCACCGTGTTGCCGAACCAGGCGATGTTGCTGACATTGACCAGGATGGTCGGCGCGGTCTTGGCGTCGGTGAAGACCGCCGCCAACTCTTCGCCAAACAGATCCTCGTAGCAGATGTTGGGCGCCAGCCGCTGGCCCTGCCAATCAAAGGACGGCTGGCCCAGCGGGCCGCGGCTGAAGTCACCCAGCGGAATATTCATCAGGTTGATGAACCAGCGGAAACCCGGCGGCACAAACTCGCCGAAGGGCACCAGATGGTGTTTGTTGAAGTGATAACTCTGTGCCGCGCCGGTGCTGGAAGCCGGTTTGAGCCCGACCACCGCGTTGGCATAACCGGCGCTGGTACTGCCCAGCGGAATACCGATCAGCGCAGCCTGTTCGCCCGAGGCAAAACGCGATTGCAGCGCGCTCCAGTAGCCATCGGGCAGTTGCTGCGGCAACAGCGGTAGTGCAGTTTCGGGTGCGACCACCAGCGCGGTTTTAGCGCCCTGCAACTGCTCACCGTACCAGCGCAGCGCCGTCGCCATGCCGCTGCCCGGCTGAAATTTTTCGTTCTGGGGAATATTGCCTTGCAGCAGCGTGACCTGCAGGCTGCCTGCTGGCGTGGAGGTCTGGCGACCCGCTAGCAGGGCCACACCAACGATGACCAGGGCCGCCAGCGGAAACACCATCACCTGGCGCCGCGACTGACCCCAGCCCGCAAGCCCGGCAGCGAGGAAGGCGGCCAGGAAGGTGATGCCATGCACGCCGATCCAGCGGGCGTAGTCGTCAAGCCAGCCGCTCAAATGAGCGTACCCAGCTTCGCCCCAGGGAAAACCGGTGAAAAACTCAACCCGCGCCAGTTCAGCCAGCAACCACAAGGCAGCAAACACCAGCGCACGGCGGGTGCCGCTGAGTGGCGCGATGGCCACAAACACGGCGCAGGCCAGCGCGTAATACGTGGCCAGAAAAACCGCCAGCCCGACGACGGCCAGCACAGTCAGTGGTGCAGCCAGCCCGCCGTAGGTGTGCAGCGAGATGAACAGCCACCAGAACGTGCCACACAGCCAAGCCGTGGCGAACAACCAGCCGATGGTCAGCCCCTGCCTGAAGCTCCGGCAGCGGTCCAGTTGCCAGGCCAGACCGCCCAGCGCCAGCAGTTGCAGCCACCAAACCGGCTGGCCCTGCGGCAGTCCGAAGGCAAACGGCCAGGCGATGCTGACCGCGTGTGTACCGCCGGCCTGCAGCACCATCGCCAGTTGCGAGGCTGTGAGACCTTTTTTCTTCTGCCGGGGGTAACCAATGTGCTCAAGCAGGGCCGGCAAGGTTGGCAGCGCAGACATCATGCTGTCGATGGTTTGCCGTCCCATGCTGTGCGAAGTTACTGAGCTGCAGCGCTGGCCGTGGTAGCCGGCGAGACCTTGAACCAGCGCACAGCGCCGCCCTTGGTGTGCAGCACGGTGAACTGCAGGCCGGCCAGCACATACACCTCACCGCGTTTGGGCACATGGCCCATCTCGTGCGCGACCAAACCGCCTATGGTCTCGAAGTCAGCGTCCAGCAGCTTCACGCCGAAGGCTTCGCTGACACGCTCAATCGAGGTGTCGCCGCTGACGCGGTAGGTGTGGTCGGTCAGGCCGAAGATGTCGCCATCGTCTTCGGCAATGTCAAACTCGTCCTCGATCTCGCCAACGATCTGCTCCAGCACATCTTCAATCGTGATCAGGCCGGCGACGCGGCCGAACTCGTCGATGACGATGGCCAGGTGGTTGCGGTTGCCGCGAAACTCGCGCAGCAGGTCATTCAAACCCTTGCTCTCGGGCACAAACACCGCCGGACGCAGCAGGGCGCGGATGTTGAGCTCGGGCGCGCGCTGCAGCTTGAGCAAATCCTTGGCCATCAGGATGCCAATGATGTTTTCTTTTTCGTTTTCATACACGGGAAAGCGCGAATGAGCGGTGTCTATCACCAGGTGCAGCAATTCGTCAAAGGGCGCGTCAATGTTGACGGCATCCATGCGCGGTGCGGCGACCATCACATCACCGGCCGTCATGTCGGCCATACGGATCACGCCCTCCAGCATCTCACGGCTTTGCTCGCCTATGACCTCGTTGTCCTGCGCCTCCACCAGGGTTTCAATCAGTTCGGCTTTGGAGTCGGGCCCTGGGTGGAGCATCTCGGCGAGCTTTTGCAGAAAGCCGCGTTTGTCTTCCGGTTTGGAAGGTCTACTGGGGGGGGTGTCGGACACGGAGGTGTTCGGTAGTTGGCAAGCTTACAAGGATAACGTACTTAGATGACGCGACACCGGTACGGCCGCGAAGGCATCGCCCTTCAAGCAGGGGCCGCGGGTCCGGCTCTGCCGGGCCGCAGGCGCAGCGGCCCCTCGGGGGGGCAGCGAGCTACACGCAGTGAGCAACCGTGGGGGCCATCCTCACTTGCGGTCGCGGCTGTCGCGCACGCCGCGCCGCACTTCCTGAACCATCGCCAGAATGCCCCAGAACTGCTGGGCCTGAACCTTGAAGCGGTAGTCGGTCTGGGCAATCTGCTCCTCCACCATCTCAGTCATGCGCGAGTCCAGGTCGGCTGGCGGCAGCTTCAGGTAAGCCTCGCTTTCAGACCCGTCGCGCTCGATCACTGCGCCGGCCTTGCGGGCGATATTGAGCATGGCGGTGTTTTCGCTGAGCGCGTGGATGAACATCATGCTCACGCCCTCATTGCGGGCGTGTATCACGGCGCGGTCAAACAGCCGTGCGCCATAGCCACGGCCGCGTGCGTGCCGCAGCACCGACACGCCAAACTCGGCGCAGCTTTTCAGATCAGGGGCCACCGACAGCGCCAGATGCGCCATGGCGATCAACTCCAGCTTGCGGTTGTAAATGCCGAAGATTTCGTCACGCTCGAAGTTGAGGCCGGCAACATAACGGTGAATCTGCTCGTCGTTGGCGGCGTAACCGAAGCGCAGGTAGCGGTCGTGCGAATTGAGCGCCAGCAAATGCTTTTCAATGCGCTCGCCGTGGCTCGGGCCCATCGAACGGATGGGCACCATCACGGGCGCTTTGTGCGGCGGGCGGGCGCTTTCATCCAAAGGCGGGCGGAAGAACTCCTTGCCTGCATTCAGAGAAGCTTTTAAAAGGGTGCCGGGAGTAACCATAGGCCCAATATAAGGGTTTTCCCTAGTAATTCCAATCTGAAGGGCCTCTGCGCAAAATGCAAGAGGATATGGGCGGTGGCAGCTTTAATTTACAAGCCATATTGGCGACCAGCCCTTTGTCCACGGGCATTACCAGCTATTAACTTGATAGCATTTTGGCAGTGTCAAGGTCGCCGGGCCGGCATTCGTCATTGCAAAAACGGAGAGCCTCCCCTATTTCATCTCCGGATTAAGCGCCCAAGCAAGCTCTAAAACAAGCCAATCGGGGCTGACAGTTCCCCCCTCA
>Ga0308009_10001752_pt1 | contig 12046 bp, 10 predicted proteins | sample Neamet127_FD_203134 | JGI IMG/M metagenome (GOLD analysis project Ga0308009, IMG submission 203134) | Marine microbial communities from water near the shore, Antarctic Ocean - #127 | ecosystem: Environmental > Aquatic > Marine > Unclassified | place: Southern Ocean | collected 2014-07-24
TCCTTTAATTAATTTTCCAGGAATCATGTATGAGGCAATGTTGCCTTGGCAATCGACCTCAAAGGCGCCTAAGACAGTCAGATCTACGTGGCCACCTCGAATCATCGCGAAGGACTGAGCGGAACAAAACAGGGACGCGCCCTCGATCATGGTAACGGTCTGCTTGCCGGCATTGATTAGATCAGCATCAATCTCTTCATCGAGGGGGAATGGACCCATACCAAGGAGACCATTTTCTGATTGCAGCATAACCTGCATATCGTCGGGAATGTAGTTAGCCGCTAAGGTGGGGATGCCTATCCCTAGATTGACGTAGTAGCCGTCCTGAAATTCTTGGGCGACGCGTTGAGCCAGTTGTTCGCGAGTTAAAGCCATGTTACATACTCCTTATGCTTTACGCACTGTGCGCTGTTCAATGGTTTTCTCAAACGTACCCTGAATGAGCCGATTTACATAGATGCCTGGCAGATGAATCTCATCTGGATCGAGTTGACCCACTTCTACAATTTCTTCTACTTCAACCACGGCGATTTTTCCGGCAGTAATCGCCATTGGGTTAAAATTACGAGCAGTTTTACGGAACATTAAATTACCATATCGGTCGGCCTTCCAGGCTTTGGCGATGGCAAAGTCACCGCTGAGCGCTTCTTCGAGGATGTAGTGCCGGCCGTTAAATTCACGCACTTCCTTGCCTTCACCCACTGGTGTGCCGTAGCCCGTGGCCGTATAGAACGCCGGTATACCAGCCCCACCGGCTCGCATTTTCTCTGCCAATGTGCCCTGTGGCGTGAGTTCTACTTCTAACTCTCCACTCATCATTTGAGCTTCAAATAAGGCGTTTTCGCCAACATAGGACGCAATCATCTTCTTGATCTGCTTCTCTTCCAGTAGTAAGCCGAGACCCTTGCCATCGACACCCGCATTGTTAGATGCAATGGTTAGACCTGTTGTGCCTTTGCGTTTAATTTCTTTGATCAAATTTTCTGGTATTCCGCAGAGACCGAACCCTCCGGCAATGATTGTCATATTATCTTCAAGGCCGTCCAGGGCCTCTGCATAACTGGTTACCACCTTGTCAAATCCGGACACAGTACACTCCTGCTATTTATGATTTTTATTAAGAATTGCTCAGGATGCAAGAAAAGTTTATATTTAACAAATTGTAAATTTAAATTAATTAATAAAGATAAACTATTAATGCCAATATCCATTAATCAGGTTGTTGCGTTCAGCACAGTCGCCCGAACAGGGAGTTTTGCCGAGGCGGCGATTCAGCTCCATCTATCGCAACCTGCACTTAGCATTGCTATTAAAAAGCTAGAAGAAGCCCTAGGGGGTAAGTTGTTAGCTCGCACCACAAGGTCGGTGGTACTAACGCCTGAAGGTAAGGCATTTTACCCTGTGGCAAGACGGCTATTGTCGGACTGGGAGCAATCTCTCCAAGATGTGCGCAACCACTTTACCTTGCATCGTGGCAAGCTAGATATAGCCGCCATGCCGACGTACACCATCAACCGATTACCTCAAATACTTGCTGACTTTCATCGCCAATATCCTGACATTCATGTCACGGTCCACGATGTGATTGCTGAGAGCGTAGTTGATATGGTGAGGGAGGGGCGATGCGAGTTGGGTGTCACCTTTGACCCTGGTGATGCGTCAGATCTTAATTTTCAACCCTTGTTTAGGGATCGATTTATCGCAATTTTACCTGCTAAGCATAGGTTGCTAATGAAAGAAAAATTGCGGTGGGCCGATATACTTGCCTATCCCCACATTAGCTTGCAGCGGCCAGCTGGAACCAGGGCGCTAATTGACAAAGCTTTGGCTAAAAAAGGTTTGGTGCTGACACCTGCGTTTGAATCACATCAATTGGTAAGTATTGGGCGCATGGTGATCGAGGGCTTAGGACTTAGCGTTGTGCCAAGCACTAGTCAGGCGCAGATGGAAGAGATGGGCCTGCAATGTCGCGCGATTTCTTCACCGGTAATAACCCATCAACTGGGTGTCATTACACGAAGGCAACAATCGCTTTCGGTGGCCGCACAAAAAATGCAGTCTCTTATTCAGGTGGCGAGGGCTTAAACCTAGTTATAGCACTGAGGGTTAAGAGCGTTAAATCAAAGTAAGGCTTCTAACGCTGTGATGACTTTATCACCGAATTCTGTAGTGCTAAGCAATGTAGTATTTGAATCTGCTACTGAGAGATCACCCGTTGAAAATCCAGCTTGAAATACACTTTGCATGGCGTGCCAAACCGCTTTTGCTTCCTCAGTCATGCCGAAACTCATGTCGAGCATCAATGCCACGGAGCCAATCATCGAATAAGGATTGGCAAGATTTTTACCGGCAATGTCTGGGGCGGAACCGTGTGATGGTTCGTAGTACGCTTTATCCGGCCCTATACAGGCAGAGGGCATTAGTCCAAGCGAGCCTAAAATACCACCAGCCTGATCGCTGAGTATGTCGCCAAACATGTTTTCCATCACCATTACATCAAATTGGCAAGGATTCAAACAAAGGTGCGTAGCCGCTGCGTCTACCAGCATATGGATAACTGTGACTTCGGGGTAGTCTACGGCAACTTCCTCTAAAACTTCATTCCATAGTACGGAGGAGATCAGTACGTTACTCTTATGAATGTTATGCAACACTTTTTTTCGTTTCATTGCTTCTTCGAAGGCTACCACTAGAATTTGACGAATTTGTTGCTCATCATAATCTAGACTCTCTTTTACATAGCGCAATCCCTCGGGGGTTTTACCGCGCTCTTTGCCGCCAAAATATAATCCGCCTATCAGTTCGCGCACGAGCATGATGTCGATGCCTTCGCCGACGATTTCGGGCTTGAGAGGAGAAAAATGAGCCATTCCTTTGGGTAAAGAGATTGGGCGAAAATTAGCATAGGTATTCAATCGACGGCGCATTGGTAATAGAGCGCCGCGTTCTGGACGTTCTTCTACCGGAATTTTTTCAGACTCTTCATGACTAAGTCCTATTGGGCCTTTTAAAATGGCGTCGGCTTGGTCGCAGGCTTTTTTTGTCGCATCAGGAAATGCCTTACCGGTGGAAAAATAAGCAGCGGCCCCAAAATCAGCTTCTTGGCAGGCGAACACGACGTCACGTTTTTGTTCAATCAGCTTTAATACGCGCAGCGCCTGTTGGGTGATTTCGGGGCCGATTCCATCACCTGGTAGCACTGCTATTTTGTAAGTTGGAGTCATGGTTTATTCCTTGAAATCACTAGAGGTGCGTATTGTAAGAAGGGCGTAGAGCTAAGGCAAATCTGTGATGATTAAAATCCAATATTCAAGTAGTCAAATTAACGAGTGAGATCAATATGAGACATAATAATTTAAGAGTTCCAGGTTGGCCTTATAGTTCTGTGTATCTTCGCTGTAGCGGAATCTGTGGTTTGAGAAGCCTACACGTTCTTGAGTTGCGTTTAGATCTTTTAGGACTAAGCCTATAACGACAGTGAAGTTTACATTACATAAGTATATTTACTTTACTCCATAAATGATCAGTTAGACCAAAAGTGAACTAGTAGCAAATAAAAAGTATATTAAAACGTATAAATGCATTATTATAAATAAAAGAATATGTATAAAAATCATATAGTCTCTTAACCGAGTACAAAAAAAAGAGATCAAGGGTGTGTTCTAAGATGATCAACAGAGTTGGGTATGAGTAAACAAGAAAAGCAAGAAAAGAAAGCCTGCTGGGTACCTGCTGATTTACATCAGGAGTTAAAAGTATTTGGTGCATTAAACGGCATGAACCTTGAAGAAACAGCTAAATATTTCATAAATTTAGGTATTATGAAGCATAGATTAAAGTCAGATATAAGTGTTGTTTCAGAAGCAGTATCTGGTTAAGACTAGCTGAAAATCAGCAAACCATGGTCCGTATCAAATTGGTCAGTTGGCCGTAACCCTAAGATTTATACCCATACAACTCTCCTCATTAATTCCAAACCGTATAATATCTAAAATGGATAGCCTAGCAATTCATTTCCCTCCATCTTGACGAACAATTGGCTTCTTTAGCTCTAATTTAAGCTGGGCCTAAGGCCCCTATACTCCTCTTTCTTTGAATTTACTCTAGATATTGGATCTCTTTTCTAGCGGCTTTAGTGGTATGGTTTCCACTCTGAACGTGCGTCTAAATTAGCCGCTTGATCCAGTTATTGTGGTGAGCCGTACTCATGATCAGCAAGCCAAACCTGTAAATATAGACATCTAGGCTAGATAAAATTTGAATATTTTAGGTTGCTATAGTTTTTCTTAAACAAGGAATTTCAATTGAGTAGATATTTTCAGGAGCGTTCTAGGGGCCTAAATAAAAGGGCACGCACAAGGGGCATTTTGCTTGATAGCGCGCTGGATGTATTCGCTGAGAGTGGTATAAGCAATACGCGTCTCGATGACATTACCAAATATGCCGGAATGGCTAATGCAACCTTTTACAATCATTTTAAAGACAAGGACGAGCTGATTACGGCACTCGCCAAGGCGATTGCTCTAGAGCTTATAGCGCCTGTAGATGAGCGGTTAGCTGGTATTAAAGATGCACCAGTACGAATTGTCGTAGCAAACAATATCATAATGCACGCTGCTCTCGAGCAAAAGTCATGGAGTACGGTTTTGGGAGGCGCATTTTACTTGCTTCCGCCGAGGTATATCGACGTAGGCAGCTATTTGAAGTTATTGATTGCTCGGGGTGTGGAGGAGGGCTCTTTCACCGACGCACCTGATAATTTTCAGTTGGATCAGGTGACCGCGGTATTTATTTCGGGTCTGCGGACGTTAGACAAGGGCGATGTGAATATTATCGATCGAACGGCGCAGAATATGCTCAGAGTGCTAGGTATGAGTCCTGCGAAGGTAAGTAGCGCCTTGGAGAAGGGACACGCTTTTTATAGTTAAAATAAAAAAAGGGGCTTGTAGCCCCTTCGACGCATGAATTGTCGTTAATGGTTAATAACGGCTTAGCAATAAATCGCGCTGCCATAGCAGTTCTTTTGGCATGTGGTCCCAGAGCTTGAGAAACAATTCTTCATGGCCTAGTGCTTGGGCCTTTAAGGCCTCACCATCGACTTTCATTAATTCATTCCAGTCTTCTTGAGTAAAATCCAGCCCTTCCCAATCTAAATCGCTATAACTGGGCATCCAACCCAATGGTGTTTCCTTGGCCTGGGCTAAACCGTTAACACGCTCAACAATCCATTTTAGTACTCGCGCATTTTCTCCAAAACCAGGCCACATAAACTTACCCTGTGCATTCTTACGGAACCAGTTCACATGAAATATGCGGGGTGGCTCGTTAATAACTTTACCCATCTTTAGCCAGTGGCGAAAGTAATCACCCATGTGGTAACCACAGAAGGGCAACATGGCAAAGGGATCTTGGCGCATACTACCAATTTTTCCCTCTGCGGCCGCAGTTTGCTCAGAGCCAACTGTGGCGCCCATATATACACCGTGCTGCCAGTTAAAGCTTTGATATACCAATGGAATAGTAGTCATTCGACGGCCACCAAAGATCATTGCTCCAACCTCTACGCCTTCTGGATTTTCCCAGTCAGGATCAATAACGGGACAATTTCTAGCGGGAGCCGTAAATCTTGCATTAGGATGCGAAGAAGGCGTCTCGCTGTCAGGCTTCCAGTCATTGCCCTTCCAGTCAATAAGATGCGATGGTGCTGTATCTGTCATACCTTCCCACCAGATATCACCTTCGTCGGTCAGTGCAACATTGGTAAAGATAGTGTCACAAGCACAGGATTCCATTGCCATTGGGTTAGTGTCCATGCTTGTTCCCGGTGCAACCCCGAAGAATCCAGCTTCAGGATTAATGGCCCGTAACTTACCTTTAGCGTCTGGCTTGATCCATGCGATATCGTCACCGATACATGAAATTTCCCAGCCTTGTTTTTGTAATTCAGGCGGCGGAATTAACATTGCAAAGTTAGTTTTGCCGCAGGCGCTTGGAAAGGCTGCAGTAACATAGGTTTTTTTACCGGAGGGGTCTTTTACGCCCAGGACTAGCATGTGCTCAGCTAACCAACCCTCGTCACGAGCAATGGTGCTGGCAATACGCAAGGCAAAACACTTTTTACCCAGCAGAGCATTACCGCCGTAGCCTGAGCCAAAACTAAGAATAGTCTTCTCTTCAGGGAAATGAGCAATATAGGTATTTTCTGGATTACAGGGCCAGCTAACATCATCTTCCTTTGACAGTATAGGCTGACCTACAGTATGCACGCAGCGGACGTAGTCGGTACTATCACCGAGCACATCCAATACCTTCGGAGCAACCCTAGCCATAATTCGCATGTTCACTACAGCATAAGCTGAGTCTGTAATTTGAATGCCAATTTTACCAATGGGAGAGCCGATAGGCCCCATACTAAAGGGAATAATATACATGGTGCGGCCACGCATGGCGCCTTCCGATAGTCCATTCATCTTCAGCTTCATTTGCTCAGGCGCCATCCAGTTATTGGTTGGCCCAGCATCGTCTTCGGCAACGGAACATATGTAGGTACGACTTTCAACACGAGCAACATCACGGGGATCAGAGCGGAAAAGATGGCTGTTGGGGCGTAAATCTTCGTTAAGCTTGACGCAGTCACCGCGGCTGACCATCATGTCCATCATGGCGGCGGCTTCTTCTTCAGAACCGTCTACCCAGTGCACGCGATCTGGTTGCAGTAAAGACTCCATCCTCTCAACCCAGCGCAGGATGTCTTTGTTAGATGTCTGACCTGAACTGCTCAATGGATAGTCGCATAGCGGAGCGATTGTGTTAGCTTCTTTCCCTGTACTCATGTTTATATCACCTATTGAAAATTTGTTATTACTTAAAATATTGAAGTGGCCAGTTACATGACGTCATCTGCGCTCACAGCATTAGTAAGGTTTTACGATAGACATTCAAACATATGAAAGCATGTCAGTGCAAAGACAGCTATTTGGGTCAGGGACTTGCACATAGCCAAATAGCGAAACCTGCTAATACTGAGTACTCAGCTATGTTTGTCCTAAATGGTTTGAATATCAAGAGATACTCAGTATTCATGCCCTATATCCCTTGATTCCGATTATAAGCTTCACCTATTCTAAGTAAGAGCCACAAACCTTGGTCAGGTTGAAGACGCCTAATCTAGTTAGTTTATATTATCGATGGTAGCCTTGAAGAGCGCTGCAGCGGCAATAAAGTCACTTTCACTGGCTTGTTCTGCTATGCGCTCTTGCACCTGTTGATCTAGCGTCAGACCCCAGCTTTTGATCATGCAAGCAAGAATGACATACATGCCGTGGATGGCGATAATATCCATAACCTGTTCAGTACTGAAATGCTGTGCCAGTTGGGTTTGAATTTGCTCAGTGAGGCAGTGGTGTGCGATAAGGTCATCTACAGCCCGCAGTAATACGGCATCAGTTGCCCCCCATCCTTCGGCTGTCGAGTAGCTTAGTACATGATTGATCTCATCGATGGTGAGGCCACATGCTAGGGCTCGATCGACATGTGATCCCCACTCATACCAGGCTTGCATGTGAACTGCGACCCGCAGAATCACCAGTTCGCCGGCACGCTTACCCAGCGTGCCACCCTCTACAGCGTGATTTCTAAAATTCCACCAGGCTTTTAAAAGCGAAGGATTGTTAGCCATCAATTGATGGACATTGATCGGCGCTCCTCTGGTGTCTTCGGCGATCTGATCTAACTTCTTATCCCAGTGCTGGAGAGCGAGGGGAGAGACCTTGGGTAGTTTTTTGGACATAACTCTTTATCCATTGTTGTTAGCCTATTTTGGGGCGATAAAAGCTTGGCGATAGACCCCTAGTCATATTCTGACACATCCTTTATGATAAAAAAAACATCACGGAATATTTATATGATTTCAATACCTGGATTACTTCAACGCAGTGCCCGTCTCAATCCCGACGCAGTCGCGACTCGATATAACGGACGCTCACGTCAATGGCCACAGGTTTTAGACCGGGTAGCGCGTTTTGCGGGGGCCTTAGATCGACTTCAGCTAGGCGAGGCTGAGCGGGTTGCTATTCTCAGCCTCAATAGTGATAACTATTTTGAGGCTATATTTGCAGTGCCGTGGGCAGGCTATTGTATGGTGCCACTTAATACGCGCTGGGCAGTGGCGGAGAACAATTATGCTTTAACTGACTCTGGTACCCGAGTGTTGTTATTTGATGATGCGTTTAGTGCACAGGCTGAGCAATTAAAAAATGAAGTCGAATCCCTAGAGCATGTTATTTATATGGGTGACGGTGAGACACCCAATTGGGCCAAGTCCTATGAATCTCTCATCGCGGACAATCAAACTATTGCACCGTCGACTCGCAACGGGGCCGACATGGCTGGTATTTTTTATACCGGAGGGACTACAGGGTTCCCTAAAGGCGTAATGCAGTCCCATCAAGCCATTTGGGCTAGTGCTATTGGTGGTTTCGGCGGCATGGAAATCGCATCTCATAGTTCATATCTGCATGCGGCGCCAATGTTTCATATGGCTGATTTCGCCTGTTCAATGATTACCGTTCTGGCGGGGGCAAGCCATGTTTTTGTGGCAGGCTTTGAGCCGGCTTTGGTACTTAACGTTATTGCAGAAGAGAAAATATCTCATGCGCTATTGGTACCAGCGATGATAAAAATGGTCCTTGCGCATGAAAATGCCGCAACGGCAGATCTAAGTAGTTTAAAGCGGATCTTATATGGCGCGTCCCCTATGCCAGCCGCGGTGCTCACTCAGGCCATGGACTTATGGCCCACAGTGGGCTTTATTCAAGCCTATGGTCAGACTGAGCTGGCACCGTTAGTGTCAATGCTATCGACTGAGGATCACCGCCGTGGTGGTGAAATTTTAAAGTCAGCAGGTAAACCATTATCGGTCAGTGAAATAAAGTTGCTTAACGATGAAGGCGGCGAGGTGGATCTGGGCAAACAGGGAGAGGTGGTGGTGCGAGGGCCCCACGCGATGATTGGTTATTGGAACAAACCGGAAGAGACCGCCAGCGCATTGCAAGATGGGTGGGTGTTTACGGGAGATGCAGGTATATTTGATAAGGAAGGTTATCTGTATATCGTTGATAGAGTCAAAGATATGGTGGTCACAGGTGGTGAAAATGTGTTTACCACCGAAGTTGAGAACGCTCTGATTAGCCACGCAGCGGTGCAAGATGTGGCGGTCATTGGTGTTCCTCACGAGGAATGGGGCGAGGCGGTTCATGGAATTGTGATTTTAGCGGCCGGAGCCACAGCGACCGAGCAGGAATTAATTGAGCATTGTCGCAGTGCTATTGCGGGTTATAAGTGTCCAAAAACAGTGGAGTTTCGAGATCAACCGATGCCTCTGTCTGGTGCAGGTAAGGTGTTGAAAACTGAATTACGCAAACCGCACTGGGAAGGGCGCGAGCGGCAGGTTAACTAAGACAGCTAATTTCACAAGCCGCTAGCTTTTTGGTTATTCGAATTTAGATCTTCAGACGATAATGCCAGTTCTTTGTGTTGGACTATATGACCAAAATCTTGGTTTAGCCAGCGAACCAAAGAAATACACAGTAGAACGATGATCGGTATCATGGGTGCTGAACTGATAACGGTGATGTCCTTGATAGCGGCCAAGGACCCTGCTTGGAGTATCCCTGCGGTGATAAGCGCAAGTAATATAGCCCAGGCCACACGACTCCAGCGTTTTGGTTCGGCATCGTTTCGTAAATTTTTCGCACAGATACTTGAAAGAACATAAGCTGATGAGTCAATGGTAGTGGCATAAAATATTATCGACAACAGTGTGAAAATAGCCAGCGTGAATTTTCCAAACGGAAGACTTTGTATCACCAGAGCATTCACAAATGACATACCTTGCGCACTTAGAATTTCTTTAACAGCCAATGATCCATTGAGTTCAAGATAAAGTGAGTACCCACCCATAACGGCCATAAACAACCAGGTTCCTAGAGTTCCCCAACCGATCACGCCTAAGACCAGCTGGCGGATTGTACGGCCTCGAGATATGCGTCCAAAAAATAGGCCTACCATCCCGGTGTAGGCCAACCACCATGCCCAGTAAAAACCAGTCCAATCTTTTGGAAAGCTCCCCTTTTCAATAGGATCAGTCCAGGTAGATGCGCTGATAAAATTACTAAACATTAAACCAACACTGTTGACTGTTAGGTCCATAATGAAAACACCTGGGCCTGCGACTAGTACAAAGAGGATAGCAATGACAGCCAAGACAATATTAATATCGGCGAGAACTTTTATGCCTGCTTTTAAGCCTCGATAAACACTAGCGCCAAATATTAGCGTCCAAAGAGTCAGTACAGTCATTTTGATCAGCATGCTATCGGGGACTTCGAACAAAGTAGAGAGCATCGCTGATAGCAAAGGCACACCTAAGCCAAGAGATGTTGCAACGCCGCCAACAATACCCAGAACGATCATAATGTCTATCAACGTCTTAATTTGGCCCCGACCGGCTTTTGGTAGAGCACCGTCACAAGCGCTGCTAATGCGCAAAATTGGATAGCGTTTAACATAAAGCATATAGGCAATGGGTACGGCGGGAAGTGCATAAATAGCCCAGGGGATTATCCCCCAATGAAGAAGTGGATACATGTGTGCCCATTCGAAGGATTCTGATGATCCGACCTCAATACCCATGGGCGGTGTTTGAAGATAAAAAATAGGTTCTGCAAAACCCCAAGCAATGACACTGGCACCAATCGCGGTGGTAAACATCATTGCAACCCAGTGGACATCGGAGTATTCCGGCGGTTCATCGGGCGCACCTAATTTTACATGGGCATATCGGCCAAAGGCTAACCACATACAGAAAAGAAAGGCGCCTATAGCGACCACAAGGTAGAGCCATAGAAAGTTATTCAAAATTGTGTTTTTGGCCTCAACCATTAATGCCGCAGAGGCTTCTGGAAAAATTATCAAAGGAATAGCGCAAGCTAAAACAACTAATACTGCCGGAATAAAGACAGCCCAATCAACTTCGGGCTCTGTAGTTTTGATGCTAAGGTGGTCGCTCATAGGATATTATTTTTTTGTGATTTTTATTTTTCAAGGGTACCACAAAGCTATGATGAACGCATAAATGCACCTAGTGATTATCGTATAGGTGTCTCGACTCAAGATGTTGGAGTATTTTAATGGCAGATTCTTTACAGGAGCTTCGAGCAGATTTGAGCGCCGCCTTCAGATGGGCAGTGCGATTAAATTATCACGAGGGCGTTGCCAATCATTTTTCGGTGGCAATCAATGACAGTGGCAGTCAATTTTTAATTAATCCAAATCAACGCCATTTCTCCACAATCAAGGCCAGCGATTTATTGCTTTTAGATACCAGTAATCAGGACACTATGTTTCAGGCTAATGCGCCTGACCCAACTGCTTGGGGGCTTCATGGCGCGGTACACAAGCATTGCCCTCATGCGCGTTGTGTACTGCACGTACATTCGATATTTTCAACGGTGTTAGCCTGTCTTAAAGACTCAAGATTGCCAGCGATCGATCAAAACACGGCTCAGTTCCATAATAGAGTTGTTGTTGATGCTGGGTTTGATGGCATGGCATTTGTTGGTGAGGGGGAGCGTTGTGCAACTATGCTTAGTGATCCGCACAAAAAAGTTATGCTCATGGGTAATCACGGAGTGATGGTTTTAGGCTTGAGTGTAGCTGATGCCTTTAACCGCTTATTCTATTTTGAGCGCTCAGCTGAGACTTATATCCGTGCACTACAGACGGGTAGGGCGCTTAATTTCCTATCGAATGAGGTAGCGGAAAAGACGGCGCAACAATGGGAAGGATTTGATGGTTCTGCTAATGCACATTTTAATGAATTGAAATCAATTCTGGATAAAGAGGAATCTGATTACAAGTGCTAGCGCCCCCAGTTTTTGCGACATAGTAACCATCAAAGAGCACTCGCAGGTTTCTTTTGTGTGTGTGATTCAGACCTATACATCTACCCGTAACTTAACTATATTCTAGCCTTAGATATTGAGTT
>Ga0308009_10001753_pt1 | contig 12033 bp, 11 predicted proteins | sample Neamet127_FD_203134 | JGI IMG/M metagenome (GOLD analysis project Ga0308009, IMG submission 203134) | Marine microbial communities from water near the shore, Antarctic Ocean - #127 | ecosystem: Environmental > Aquatic > Marine > Unclassified | place: Southern Ocean | collected 2014-07-24
ACCCGGTCCGTGGCCAGGGCGATCAAGTCCCAAGTCTAGACGATTGGGATATGCGCTCTGGCCGGAACCGCATCAGGCATCGCCCACGGTGCCACGACAGTCTAGACGATTGGGATATGCGCTCTGGCCGGAACGCCTTGGGAGGGCGGCGAGAGCCGCCCTCCCAAGGCGCCGCGCACAGCGCGGGTGCTTATCAAGACGTTGGAAACCTCAAACGCCTTCGTTTTCCGCGATGATCCAAACAACCGTTGCTGCAAATTATCGCGCGTCAGCCCGATGTAGCTGGATATTTTTGGGAGACATTCTTTCGTCAAAATGGCAATGCACCGCATCCTTCACAGCAATGCGCAATTGGGCTTCCGTATCAGCTTCCGTAAAAATGGATTCACCCAGCGCAGTGGCTGTGAAGCCTCCTTCGGGAGCCCGTTGGATCACAAAAACGATCTCGCTCATTGATATCTCCTGACAGGATCAGGGGCCAATACGGACTGAGCCGCCTACCTGAAAGCAAACATCCTATCGTTTCCCACAACAACAGCCATTGCGCTTGATGGCTTAAAGCGCTCTGTTTTTGATAGCTACTCACGCCCAGTAGATAAGGGCTGAAGGCCGATTTCATGCTCAACCGCCGGGCCATCCCATGCATCAGTCTCGCGCCACCCCACACACCAGCTCGCCCGCATCATTGCCAGGCACAGCACGTTCATTTTTCGCCCGCGCCACTTCCATGTCGCGCGGCAGCACCACGCCGTTTTTCACGGCCAGCACTTCGGCCATCACGCTGACGGCGATTTCGGGTGGGGTTTTGCTGCCGATGTAGATGCCGATGGGGCCGCGCAGGCGCGCGAGGGCGGCTTCGTCGAGGCCGAAGTGTTCGGCCATGCGTTGGTGGCGTGTTTCGTTGTTGCGACGGGAACCGATGGCGCCTATGTAAAACGCGTCGCTGCTCAGCGCTTCCATCAGCGCCAGGTCGTCGAGCTTGGGATCGTGCGTCAGCGCGATCACGCAGCTACGCCGGTCCGGTTTGAAGGCAATGACCACATCGTCGGGCATGTCGCTGAGCACCTTGGCTCCAGCCACCGACCAGGCGCTGCGGTACTCCTCGCGCGGGTCGCACACGGTGACGGCAAAACCGCTGAACAGTGCCATGGTCGCCAGGTACTCTGTCAATTGCCCTGCACCGATCAGTAACATGCGGTACTCGGGCCCGAAGGTGTTGACAAGTGCCAGCGAAGTCAGGCCGAGATCGGCCGGCGCCGTGGCAGGCGCAAGCGTCACCGCGCCGTCGGTGAGCCGCACGCTGCGTTGCATCAGTTGACCCGTTTCCAAGGCCTGCACCAGTTCAGCCAGTGCGTTCGCCTCAGGGTCGTATTCGAGCAGCAGCTCCAGCGTGCCGCCGCAAGGCAGGCCGAAACGGTGCGCCTCGTCGGCGGTGATGCCGTATTTGACAAAGGTCGGCGGCCCGGACGGAATCGTTTTGCTCACTGCGCCCGCACCGGCTGCCGCATAGGCCTGGGTGTACTGGTAGATCAGGTCGTCCTCGATGCAGCCGCCGGACACCGAGCCGACCACCGCGCCGTCTTCACACAGCGCCATGATGGAGCCGACCGGGCGCGGCGACGAGCCCCAGGTGCGCACCACGGTGGCCAGCAGCGCTCGTTTGCCCGCCTGGCGCCAGTCGCGCAGGGTGCGCAACACCATGACATCGAGGTTTTCCATCTGCTTTCCTTTGATTGCCGAACGGGTAGGCGACCGCTCAACTACCTAGCCAGGCCGCCAGCGCCAGCACGGCGGCGCCCACCACCCACACCCAAACCGGAATGCCGGGCTTCTGCGGAGCCATCGGTGTTTCCGTTTCCACCTCACCCATCACCATTTTGGCCGCATAACTGGCGGGATGCTGGCGCTGCATTTCGCCATCAAAACGCTTGAAAAAATCTTCAGCCATGGACTTGGCCGCACCATCAATCAGGCGCTGCCCGAGCTGTGCCACCTTGCCGCCGACCGAGGCATGCACGGTGTAAGCCAATTCGCAGCCATCGTCATTGGGCGTCAATGTCACTTCGGCGCTACCCTTGCCAAAACCGGCCACGCCGCCCTGCCCGTCAAACGACAGCTTGTAGCTGGCCGGCGGGTTGATCTCGCTGAGCGTGATCTTGCCGGTGAATTTGGCCGACACCGGGCCAATTTTCAGGGCCATGGCAATGGCGTACTGATTTTCGCCAGTGGCCTCGACCTTGTCGCAACCGGGGATGCAGGCCTTGAGCACGGCGGGGTCGTTGAGTGCGTCCCAGGCCTGTTGTTGTGTGACCGCGAGTTGGCGGCTTCCTTGCATGTCCATTTTTATCGTTCCCTTTTCAATTGCTATTCGATTTTTCTCCGTTCGCCTTGAGCCTGTCGAAAGGCTTCGACCCTTCGACAAGCTCAGGACAGGCCAAGCTCAGCCCGAACGGAAAAGTTACTCATTCAATGGCCAAGCTACTTTCTCATCAGAGCCGCGAGGCTGGCCGCGAGTTCCTCCAGCTTGGCCAGGTTGTGCACCGCCAGCATGCCATGGGCGTGGGCATGTAACACCGCCGCGCCACGGGCCAGCGGCGCGTAGCCGTCAAAACGCAGCAAGGGGTTGAGCCAGAGCAGGCGCCGGCTGCGCCGGCGCAGCCAACCCAGCTCGCGCGCCAGGTCGGCCGGCTCACCGGTGTCCAGCCCGTCGCTGATGACCAGCACGATGGTGCGGCGCCCGACCAGGCGGCGCGCATGGTGCTCACGCAGGCTGGCCAGTGAGGCGCCCAGCTGGGTACCGCCGGCAAAGTCTTCAATGGCCGCGCTGGCGTGCGCCAGCATCTCGTCGGTGTCGGCCTGGCGAAAGGCCGGCGTCAGATCGGTCAGGTGCATGCCAAAGGCAAACACGTCGCGCTGCGGATGGCGCCGGGTGGCAGCATGCAAAAAGGCCAGCAGCAACCGGGCATAACGCTCCATCGAGCCCGACACATCGACCAGCACCAGCAAAGGCAGGGCCTGCTCACGCCGCGCCAGCCGAGGCAGCTGTATCAGCTCGCCACCGGTACGCGCGGCCTGGTGCATCACGCCGGGCCAGTGCATGCGCGCGCCACTGCGGGCGGGGCGGCTGCGGCGCGAGGCGAACATCGGCAGGGGCAGCTTGATGTCGCGTGCCAGGCGCTCGACCAGGCGGTATTCGGTGGCCGACAGGGCATTGAAGTCGGCGTGTTGCAGACGCTCAATGTCGCTGGCCGTCATGACCGCGTCGAATTCGACCTTCTGGTCTTCGGTCGTGGGTTTGGCCTGCTGGCCAAACGCTTTTTGCGGCGCCAGCGCCTCACGCACACGGGGCCGGCGTTTGCTCGGTTCGGCCTTGCCCTCGGCGCTGGGCAGCAGTTGGGCCAGCAGCTTGTTGGCGACTTTCGGGTCCTGAAAATAGATGTCGAAGAGCTCGCGGAACACCAGGCGGTCCTGCTCGCGGCTGATCATCACGGCTTCAAACGCAGCGCCCAAGTCTTCGCGTTCACTGATGCCAACGGCCAGCGCCGCTTCCTTGGCCAGGCCGATGCGCTGGCTGTCCACCTTGACACCGGCGCGGCGCAGGGCGCGGCCAAAACCGGCGATGTTGTCGGCGAGTTTGCCGCTGCGTGCGTCACCTAATAACACGGGGCGCCCTCACCCTAACCCTCTCCCAGGGGGAGAGGGGACAAAACCTCGATTGCTCCCTCTCCCTCTCCCTCTGGGAGAGGGCTGGGGTGAGGGCTGCGCGCAGTGACGCCGCCTCATACAGCCGCCACCTCTTCAGGCTTGAGCAGTTCCACAGCCAACTCATGCGTGAGCGCGGCCACATCCTCACGCTGCTTGAACAGAATGCCCGCAGTATCAGCCACCACCTCCGGGTCCACCACCAGGGTGTCCAGCGCCACCAGCGCTTTGGCCCACTCGACACTTTCGGCAATGCCCGGCGCGCGCTGAAAAGCGTTGCCCATCGGCGAGCGACGCAGCCGGTCCACAAACGCCGCGACCTGCGCGGACAACTGGTCGCCAGCCTCAGGCACCTGGGCGCGGATGATGGCCAGTTCACGATCCCGGTCCGGGTAGTCCAGCCAGTGGTAGAGGCAGCGGCGTTTGACGGCGTCGTTGAGCTCGCGTGTGCGGTTGCTGGTCAGAATGGTCACAGGGGTGACCTGAGCGCGCACCGTGCCAATTTCCGGGATGCTGACCTGGTACTCGCCCAGGTACTCGAGCAGAAAGGCCTCGAAGGGCTCGTCAGCGCGGTCCACCTCGTCAATCAGCAGCACCGCACCGGGCGCAGGCGCCTGCAGCGCTTGCAGAAGCGGCCTTCGTATCAGGTAGCGGTCCTGGTACACCTCGCGCTCGACATCGGCCGTACTTCCTTGACCGCCGCCGACGGGCCGCCCCAAGGCGGCGGACGCCCCCTCGGGGGGCAGCGAGGACACGCCAGTGCCGAGCGTGGGGGCTCGCAATTCGACGGCACGCATGTGCAGCAGCTGGGCTGCGTAATTCCATTCGTAGAGCGCCTCGCGTTGCTCCAGCCCGTCGTAACACTGCAGGCGGATCAGTTGGCGTTGCAACGCCAGGGACAGCGCCTTGGCCAGTTCGGTCTTGCCGACGCCAGGCTCGCCTTCGAGCAGCAACGGTCGCTGCAGTTTGAGCGCCAGGAACACGGCAGTCGCCAGGCGCCGGTCGGCAAAGTAACCGGCGTGCTGCAAAGCTTGCGCCAAGGCGTCTATGGTGGGGAAAGGTGTCATCGGATCAGTTTAGTGCTTCCCGCAGCCGCTATATTTTTTATAGCTGCTCACGCCCACCAGCAATGGGCTGGGGGCACATTTTGTTCATAACTTGATGACCCACCTGTCATCCCGGACTTGATCGGGGATCCATGACGCACCACCAGCAGGAAACCGGGGCATGGATTGCGGGTCAGGCCCGCAATGACAGGCAAGAATCAGCCAGCCAGCGCCTTCGCCACACCACGCTGCGCCTGCACGCTGATCAGATTGGCGCGGTAGGCCGCCGTGGCGTGGATGTCGCTGTTGAGGTCGGTGGCATCTATTTTCACCGCCGCCGCCGAAGCAGGCGTGAAGCTCTTGCCAAGCGCCGCCTCCAGCCCGGCATGGCGGAACACGCCGTTGGAGGCACCGGTGACGGCGACCCGCACACCGGCATCAAACTGCGCGACAAACACGCCAACCAGCGCAAAGCGCGAAGCCGGCTGCTTGAACTTCATGTAGGCCGCGCGTTTGGGGATGGGAAAGCTGATGGCGGTGATCAGCTCACCTTCTTCCAGCGCGGTGGCAAACATGCCGAGGAAAAAGTCGTCCGCGGCGATCTTGCGCGTGGTGGTGTGGATGGTGGCGCCCAGCGCCAGCACCGCGCTGGGGTAACAGGCCGAAGGGTCGTTGTTGGCAACCGAGCCGCCCAGCGTGCCCATGGCGCGTACCTGACGGTCGCCGATGTTGGCGGCGAGGTCGGCCAGTGCGGGCAGCGTTGTTTTGATGTCGGCGTTGTTGGCCACGTCGAGGTGGCGTGTCATGGCGCCGATCACAAAGCTGTTGCCCTCGCGTTTGATACCAGTCAACTCCTTGATACCGCTCAGGTCGGCAAGCTGGTCCGGGCTGGACAGGCGCAATTTCATCGACGCCAGCAAAGTCTGCCCGCCGGCCAGCGGCTTGGCACCGTCAGTAGCCAGTTGCGCGGCCGCGGCCAAGGTGGTGGGTCGTTCCAGGGTGAATGCATACATGGTGATACTCCTTGGATTTGTTTATTTCTTTGCGGACTGGATGGCTTCCCAGACACGGGCAGACGAGGCCGGCATGTCGAAGTCGGTCACGCCTAGCGGCCTGAGCGCGTCCAGCACAGCGTTGATGACCGCCGGTGGCGAGCCGATGGCACCGGCCTCACCGCAGCCCTTGGCACCCAGCGGGTTGTGGCTGCACGGCGTGCACAGCGTGGCCAGCTTGAAGTTGGGCATGTCACCAGCGCGCGGCATGGCATAGTCCATGAAGGAGCCGGTCAGCAATTGGCCGGACTCCGGGTCGTACACACAGTTTTCCAGCAGCGCCTGGCCGATGCCCTGCACCAGCCCGCCATGCACCTGGCCTTCGACAATCATCGGGTTGATGATGTTGCCGAAGTCATCGACTGCGGTGAAGCTGTCGACGCGCACCACACCGGTGGCGGGATCGACCTCGACCTCGCAGATGTAGGTGCCGGCCGGAAAGGTGAAGTTGGTCGGGTCGTAAAACGCGGTTTCGTTGAGGCCCGGTTCCAGCTTGTCGAGCGGGTAGTTGTGCGGCACATAGGCCGTCAACGCCACCTGGCCGAAGGTCACCTTTTTGTCGGTGCCCTTGATGGTGAACTCACCGTTGGCGAACTCGACGTCGGCATCACTGGCCTCCATCAGATGCGCCGCAATCTTCTTGGCCTTGGTCTCGATCTTGTCCAGCGCCTTCATGATCGCCGTGCCGCCCACCGACATGGAGCGCGAGCCATAGGTGCCCATGCCAAAAGGCACACGCCCGGTGTCGCCGTGCACAATGTCGACCGCATCGACCGAGATGCCGAGGCGCGCCGCCACCACCTGCGCAAAGGTGGTCTCGTGGCCTTGACCATGGCTGTGCGAGCCGGTGAACACCGTCACGCTGCCGGTCGGGTGCACCCGCACCTCGCCGCACTCAAACAAACCAGCACGCGCACCGAGCGCACCGGCAATGTTGCTGGGCGCCAGGCCGCAGGCCTCGATGTAACACGAGTAACCGATGCCGCGCAGCAGGCCCTTGGCGGCCGAAGCAGCTTTGCGCTTCTCAAAGCCCGCCACCTCGGCCAACTCGTTGCCGCGTTTGAGCAGCGCGTGAAAATCGCCGACGTCGTACTGCAAGGCGACAGGCGTCTGATACGGAAAATCCTTGACGAAGTTGCGGCGGCGGATTTCGTCCTGCGCCAGGCCCAGCTCCCAGGCGGCACGCGTCACCAGGCGTTCGAGCAAATAGGTGGCTTCAGGCCGACCGGCGCCTCGGTAGGCATCGACCGGTGCGGTGTTGGTGAACCAGGCATCGACCTCGACATAAATTTGCGGGCAGGTGTACTGGCCGGCCAGCAGTGTGGCGTACAGAATGGTCGGAACCGCCGGCGCAAAGGTCGACAGGTAAGCGCCCATGTTGGCGTCGGTGTGCACCCGCATGGCCAGAAACTTGCCGTCCTTGTCCATGGCCATCTCGGCGTGGCTGGAATGGTCGCGGCCATGCGCGTCGCTGACAAAAGCCTCGCTGCGGTCCGCCGTCCACTTGATGTTGCGGTTGAGTTTTTTGGACGCCCAGGTCAGGCACACGTCCTCGGCATACAAATAGATCTTGGAGCCGAAACCACCGCCTACGTCGGGCGCAATCACGCGCACCTTGTGTTCGGGCAGGCCCATCACAAAAGCCGTCAGCAGCAGGCGCTCGACGTGGGGGTTCTGATTCGACACATAAAGCACATATTCGTCAGTCGCGCGGCTGTAGGAGCCGATGACGGCACGCGGCTCCATCGCGTTCGGTATCAGCCGATTGTTGGTCAGGTCCAGCTTGGTCACATGGGCAGCGGTCGCAAACACCGCATCCACCTGACCCTTGTCGCCAATCGCCCATTTGTAGCAATGGTTGTCGGGGGCGGCCTCATGCAGTGCGGTGGCTTTGGCCGCGTCGGTCACACGCACCACGGCGCTCAGCACCTCGTAGTCCACCTCGACCAGCTCGGCGGCGTTTTTGGCCTGGTCCAGCGTCTCGGCCACCACCATGGCGACATGGTCACCGACATACCGCACCTTGCCCTGCGCCAGGATGGGGTGCGGTGGCTCCTTCATCGGGTTGCCGTCGGTACTGGTAATCAGCCAGCCGCAGGGCAGGCCATTGATCTTGTCGGCGGCGACGTCTTCACCGACAAACACGTCGAGCACACCGGGCGCGGCTTTGGCGGCGGAGGTGTTGATGCTGTTGATGTTGGCGTGCGCATGCGGCGAACGCACAAACACCGCGTAGCTCTGGTTGGCCAGCGTGATGTCGTCGGTGTATTGCCCGCCGCCGGTCAGAAAGCGGTAGTCCTCCTTGCGGCGGACGGAGGTGCCAATGTTTGGCAGGTTGACGAAGTCGGATGCACCCATTTGTCTGCTCCTAAAGTGAACACAAAATACCGGTTGATCAAGGAGATCAAAGAAGGAAAGAAAGAAAAGAAATAACGGAAGTTAAAAAATAAAACTCTGTCAACTTCTCGTGTACCTCTTCAACCTCCTGATCTCCTTGTAAAAAAAATTCTTGAAAATACTGTTTGAACAAGGAGATCAAAGAGATCAAGGAGGAAAGAAAGGAAGAAAGGACTAAAGGAAGACAAAAAATAAAACTCTGTCAACTTCTCGTGTACCTCTTCAACCTCCTGATCTCCTTGTGAAAAAAATTCTTGAAAATACCGTTTGAACAAGGAGATCAAAGAGATCAAGGAGGAAAGAAAGGAAGAAAGGACTAAAGGAAGACAAAAAAATAAAACTCTGTCGACTTCCCGTGTACCTCTCCAACCTCCTGATCTCCTTGTGAAAATTCTTCTTTGAACTCTCAAGCAGCCATGGCAGCAGCACCCTGCTGCACCGCCTTGACAATGTTCTGGTAGCCGGTGCAGCGGCAGATGTTGCCTTCCAGCAGCTCGCGGATTTCGCCTTCGCTGGCCTTGGGGTGGTGCTTGCACAAGTCCACCGCGCTCATCACCATGCCGGTGGTGCAGAAGCCGCATTGCAGGCCGTGACATTCTTTGAAAGCCGCCTGCATCGGATGCATGGTGCCGTCGGCGGCCGCCAGACCTTCGATGGTGGTGATGTCCGCGCCCTCGGCCTGGGCCGCCAGGATGTTGCAGGATTTGACCGCGCGGCCGTTCATCAGCACGGTGCAGGCGCCGCACTGGGCGGTGTCGCAGCCGACATGGGTGCCAGTCATTTTGAGCTGCTCGCGCAACACCTGCACCAGAAAGGTGTTGGGCGGCGTATCCACGCTTTTGGCTTTGCCGTTAACTTTGAACTGAACTTGCATGGGCTTGTCTCCTGAATGGCTGTTTGAGCGGGCTACGGATAGAACGTCTGATTGTTGAATCGCCCCTCTGACGCCCGCCTAGGTTAAACCCTAGATGCTTGCCAAAGCCTTCTGAAATTCTCAAAATGGAACATTCCCGCCCTGCACCCAAGCGCGGTTCCGTCAGGTCTGGTAGGCTGCCCCCACCTCATTTTTCACAACCATGCTGTCCGTCCTCCCGTCTTCACCAGAACAACGCCTGCAGCAAATCGCGCAGGCGCGCCAAGCCGTTCTGCATGAGGGCAACAGCCTGTCCGGCGGGTGGTCCGATTCCTGGATAGCGCGCTCCTGGCAGCGCTGCCTGGACAAGGGTCTGAGACCGGAGCAGGAGGTCAGCTTCGATGTCGTGCCGCCTCAAGCCCAGCGCCGCACCGAGGAAGCCAACCATGTGCTGGTGCAGGCCGCGCGCCCGGTGCTGGAAAAGCTGGGCGCCGCGATTGCCAGTACCCGTTATTTCGCCATTCTCACCAATGCGCAGGGCGTGGTGGTTGATTTCAACGGCGTGATCGACAGGCGCGACCGCCGCGCCGACCTGATCACCCGCTTCGGCGTGGACCTGTCCGAAGACAGCGTCGGCACCACCGCCATTGGCGCGGCGCTGACCGAGTTGCAGCCGGTCTGGCTGCACCGAGGCGAGCATTTTTTCAACGCCAACTCGGCCTACAGCTGCGCCGGTGCGCCGCTGTTCGGGCCGGATGGCAGTTGCGCCGGCATGCTGGACCTGACCGGCGTGGACACGGTGGAGCGCCCGGAGCTCAAACACCTGGTGGAGCAGTCGGCGCGCAGCATTGAAAACGCCTTGATCCACAGCCGGCCGCACGACTTGCTGATTCGTCTGAACTGGTCCAGCCACAACCTGGGCGATGACATGGACGGCCTGATTGGGCTGGACCCGGACGGCTGGGTGCTGGGGGCCAACCCGGCCGCGCGGCAAATGGTGGCGGCGCTGCAGGCTGGCAGTCCGGCTGCGGTGCACTGCAGCGAGCTGTTCGCCATGCCTTACGAGATGCTGTTTGACGCCGCAAAAAGCGACACCCTCGGTTATCCGCAGGCCATGGACGTGCCGCTGTGGTCCGGCCTGCGCCTGAATGCGCTGCCACTGCTGCGCGGGCAGGTGGCCGCGCCGGGGCGGCTTGGCCCCCGCATGGCAGCGCCTGTGCTGCCTTTGAGAGATGTCGAAACGGCGTTGATCCGCAAAGCCGTCAACGAAGCCAAGGGCAACGTCATGAAAGCTGCACGCGCGCTGGGCATCAGCCGCGCCACGGTTTATCGCCGTCTGGGCGGCAAAGTCAAATAATCAGTGTTTATGGCCGGCACCATGGGCCGGCACGGCGGCGCCCGGCGCCGTCGCGGCCACCGGCAGTTTCAACTCGACCTTACTTTCCTGCCCCTTGGCGTCCCTGAGCGTCAGCGTCAGCGGCACCGTGCTGCCCTTGGGCAAGGCCTGTTTCAGTTCCATCAGCATGAGGTGGTAGCCGCCCGGTTTGAGCTGAACGGTTTTTCCGGCCGGCAAGTCCAGCACCGGCACGGCGCGCATACGCATCACATCGCCGTCCATCCTCATTTCGTGCACTTCAGCCACACCGGCCACCGGTGACGACGCAGCCACCAGCTTCGCGCCGTCTTTGGCGGTGATGGACATGAAGGCACCGGTGCCGGACTGGCCGGGCACGGCGGTGCGCACCCAGGCGTCCTTGACGTCGATGCCCTGGGCCTGGGCGAAAGCGCTGGTCAATGCCAACAGCGCGGTGATGATGGTGAGTTTCATGGTGTGTCCTTGAAGGTGAGATTAATAAAGCGGCAAGAGTTCAGTGGGGGTGGTGCGCGGTTCCGGCAGGCCCGACCTGCAGCAGCAGCGCTGGAAGAACGCATGAAGTCCACACTTTGAAATGAAAGTAAGGGGCGCACTGCCCCCGGTTTGTCATCCCGGACTCGATCCGGGATCCATGTCACATGAACCACAGTCGGGGTTCACGCAGCATGGATTGCGGGTCAAGCCCGCAATGACAAGTACTTGCTCAGTTCAAAGTGCAGGCGGGCCGCGGCTAAAAGGCAGCCCCGGCGAGGAGGCCGAGCGGACAGCATCCACGAACACCACCGCCATCGCGGTGCCGCAGGCGGAAGAAGCAACGGCGTGCTCCACCAGTGGCAAGGCCAGGCCGACCGAGCCGCAGAGGTCGCAGTGGCCACTGGCAGCCGAGGCTTCGTCGCTGCCCGGCTGGCCAGCGCCGGTCGCGCTGCACAAGCCGCCAAGCTGCCCGGTGCGCACGTCCTCAGCCAGCAGGGCCACCGGCGCAAGGAGCGCGGCGAACACGGCCACGAACCCGAGCCACGCCGCAAGGCGGGCCCAGAGCGGGCGGGAGGTCGGGAAAGTTGGCACCGAATGATTATAGGGAGGGTCAATTGGGGCACAAAATGCTACAAAATCAGGAGCTACTCACGCCCGCTGGATATGGGCTAGAGGCCGATTTGATTCATAATTGCAGCGAAAGAGCCCACGCCACATGTTCACGCACCACCTCACTGGCATGATCACGCCGCGCCAGCAAGGCAGCCCGCAGTGCGCTCACCCCATCGCCGCCGGCATGCAGGGCATTGCCCATGGCGACCGCGATATTGCGCAGCCAGCGCTCGTGGCCAATGCGCCGGATTGCGCTGCCTTCGGTGTAACGCAAAAACTCTTCCTCGCTCCAGGCGAACAAGGTGACCAGTTGCTGTCCGCTCAGGCCCTCGCGTTCGTCAAAATCCGGCAAGGCGCTGCGCTGCGCAAACTTGTTCCAGGGGCAGGCCAACTGGCAATCGTCGCAGCCGTAGATGCGGTTGCCGATCAGCGGCCGCAGGGCCAAAGGGATGGCGCCAGCATGTTCGATGGTCAGGTAGGAGATGCAGCGCCGCGCATCGAGCCGGTGCGGCGCGATGATGG
>Ga0308009_10001757_pt1 | contig 12015 bp, 11 predicted proteins | sample Neamet127_FD_203134 | JGI IMG/M metagenome (GOLD analysis project Ga0308009, IMG submission 203134) | Marine microbial communities from water near the shore, Antarctic Ocean - #127 | ecosystem: Environmental > Aquatic > Marine > Unclassified | place: Southern Ocean | collected 2014-07-24
ATGCCGCACCGCCACCTTTGCGATGCTCAGCACGCTGCTTGATTTTCTCAAATTTTGTCATGACTTTTCCTTAACCTACCTAGCTATTTCTTACGCGCTACTAACAGAGTGCAATCACTAATAATCTCGCTACTAGCTAGCTAGTCGTTGCTCATGTGCAAACAAGTTGCGCAGGATTATTTTCCCTTCATCTGAGCCTGAAAGATTTCCAGCTATATTGTCCAATACTAGATGCAGAGGGTGCCACCAAAGTCTCTGCGCTCGACGCTGTGTTTAACACCCGGCTCACGAATCATTTGTCGATAGGACTCTGGAATTTCTTCGAATAAGCGCTGGCAATGTACCAGCTGAACGTCGGTCCACTGAAACTGGTTCGGACCTACGAATTCGTTGATGATGAAATAGCCACCTGTTTTTAGGCATCGGCTAACTTGTTGCCTATAGTGTTCGAGGGCTTCGATGTGATGCACACTCTGTGAGGCGAACACAGCGTCATAGGGATTCTCGGCAAACTCTAATTTGTTGAGGTTTGCTACCATGTAATTAATAGACTCGAGCTGACCGCTCTTTTGCGTCTCTTCCTTCGCGAGCTGGAGCGTATCTTCAGACACATCGAAGGCATCGAATTATTCTGCAATCTGCAACTGCAGGCCATAACGCTCGAGTCCGCCACCACAGCCAAGACTCAGCACGATTGGCACCGGGCTCGCATAGTATTTGCGCGCTACGTATTCCAGCCAGCCGACGTGGGCCTGACCAGAGATGAGAGGGCAGATGTATTCGGAATTGACGACCGGGAAATTCTGCCCAGAGGTTGGGTTTGTTGAGCGCAACTTGCTCGCACGCACGTTCGCCCCAATGCTTGCCGACGGTCTCTAGACCCGCATCCGCTGACTTAGAAGATTTGAATAAATTTTTGAGGGACTGCAATAGCAGCCATAATTGTATTCGCTTAAGCAGCAGGCATTGTAACACTCAGCATGAGGCCTTTTTCAAAGGCTCAACTCGTTTTTTATAGTGACCATTAGGAGGTTTCTCCTGCTGAGAGTTCGATTGGTTCTCCGTGGGGTGTGTTTAGATAGGCGGCGGTCCACTGTGATTTTCGCCTCAACAGCTCATCTTCATTGGAGAGATTCTTCTGCTGCGAGATCGTCTCTAGCGCCGCCAACCAATGTTGGTAATAGGTATTGCCGCGGTCGGGGTCGCCGCCGGCCTGTGCGAGCGCGATCTGTTCGCTCAATACGGCCGCCCATTCTTGCCAACTAAACAGGCCCTTCTCATGCAATGCCAACACTAGGGCGAAGGCCTGCGCCTCCCAGGGCTCATTGAACACTGGCCCCTGATCGTCTTGCGGTTGGTAAGGAAATTTCTGCATCAGTTTGCAGCCGCGCCTAGGTAAGGCTCCCAAAGGTCAATTAACACTTCGGTCTGTGTGGAAGAATGACTCCAAAGGTCCACTCCACTAAAGCTGACTCTATAAAGAAATTTTCCCTCATGAATACCCTGTGCGTTGCTGTCGGGAAAATTATGACAGCCTAGCTGTGCAACAACAGTGCCGGTCGCACCCTGCGCATACTTCGGTACTCTCGTGTGACCTGCGGTCTCGCTAGCTTTAACCAAGACACTATCGTCGATGCAATACAGCGGCTCGCTATTGGCCTCCATAGTGCTAGGCACACCGGAAGCGAGTATCTTCGTGGCGAGAATTGGATTCGGTACTGAAAGTGATTCCTTGGTTTGCGATGAGATATTCGTCGCCAATACTAATTCTTCGGTATCCACCAAACCCTTCTCGAGCAACAGCGTCTCCAGGCCTTCGAGCCAGTTTTCGTAATAGCTGTTCTGTACATAAGTGAGAGGATCCTGACGTTCTCGCGCATGGCGCGACTCATCGATGTTCCACTTGCCCAGCATGCCAGTAGCTAGGGTCAGAGCAAAAACACGCCGCTCCCAATCTGCATGGAACACCGGCTCCTGCGCTTCGGGCTCAGGATTTATCGGGCCCATCTCCAGCTGACCGCCGAGATCGTGACCGCCTTTCACTTGCCACCCTCATCTTTCTGTTTGGGAGAACGTGCCAGCTCTACCCCTATCATGGCGTTGCGGCTCACTAGTTGTTGTAAATCTTGTTCGCTCCAATTCTCTGTTCCTGCAGGGCGCTGAGGTAGAACCAGATAGCGCATCTCAGACGTGGAATCCCAGGTTCTGATGGTCGATTTCTCGCCCAACTCTGTGCCAAATTCTTTTAGCACGGCGCGGGGATCACTCACGGCCCGTGATCGATACGGTGCCGACTTGTACCACGCTGGAGGCAGACCTAACACGGTCCATGGATAGCAGGAGCATAGAGTGCACACGACAAGGTTGTGCGTGTCATTTGTATTCTCAACCACTTCTAAGTGTTCACCCTGACGTCCGCAGTAACCAAGACTCGCTACCGCCTCTGTCGCATCATTCATCAGCGCCTGCTTAAACTCGGGATCTGTCCATGCCTTCGCGACTACGTGTGCGCCGTTGCGTGGGCCCACCTTGTGCTCGTAAGTTTCGATGATGCTATTGAGCGTTTCTGGATTCACCAAGCCCTTCTCTACCAGCAGACTCTCTAGCGCCTTCACTCGAAGTTCCAGGTCGGAGGGTGGCTCGGTGTGTTCATGATCGTGATTGTGGGGCACGCTTCTACTCCTTCTCGTATTCTTCTCTTATACCCACTATCTAGGTGGTTCCTGAATAAAACTCAATTGTGCTTCTGTATATTTCGATTTTCTTACTTCGCTGATAAAAGATTTCATGGTCTCAAATGGTGCGTCAATCAATAGAATATTCGTAACCCATCCGGGCAATGCCGAGCCGGGGTTGATGTGAGCTTCGTGGCTCACTAGACCGGAGCCATTTTTCTGCGGAATGAAATTTCAACTGGCCACGGCTTGAGTTAGACGCAGTGTGCCGCGCTGTTCATCTCGACTGCGAAAGTTTCACTGTCTTGTTCCCATCCGACCCGAGCAAGCACATCGCGGTCTTTGACCAGAAAGGGCATGTCAGTATACGTATAGACTAGCGATTCGGTCTCACTAATTCTTTCAAACAAATAGCGCTCGACACAACGGTCTGCCCAGTCCGCGCATGCTTAGGGATCTTCAATAAGAGCAACCAAGGCAGGGACTCGCACTTCTTCCACCGGCGTCATTGTGCGCACGGCATCATAAGACGAACCCGGTAACTGAGCGCGTGTACACCTGAATGCCTTCTCTGTCTCGCTGCAACTCCCAGCCCTGCTCCTCGGCAGCATACAAGTTGGCGAAAACGCCCAACGCTACGAAGATTGATAGCTTGATAGCTTGATAGCTTGATACAGTGCGGACAGGGCCAAGCTTAGTGCAACCCTCGCCACTAGCATACGACAGTTGCCTGCCTTATTGTAGCCTCATAGCTTTGAGACCATACTAGACCTAGTCACCAGTTAACGAAGGATGTCACATTGAATTTGAACGGTGCAGTAATGATTGCAGTGGCACCGAATGGTGCCAGGAAGACACAGCAGGATCACCCGCAGCTGCCTATCAGCCCGAAGGAACTTGCCCACACCGCGGCAGCCTGTCGTGAGGCCGGGGCCTGCATGCTGCATTTGCATGTTCGCGACGAGAATCTACGGCATAGCCTCTATGCTATGCATTATCGGAACGCTATTCAGGCGATTCGTCAGGAAGTGGGCGAGGAGCTCATCGTTCAGATTACGACGGAGGCCGTAGGCATCTATAGCAGAGAGGAACAGATTCAGACAGTCTATGAGGTTCGGCCAGAAGCCGTCTCACTCGCCATTCGAGAGATAAGTCCTAGTGGGGTTGATGAAAAAACCTCCGCTGAATTCTTCAGCTTTTTACAACGAGAACGTATCGCGCCGCAGTACATACTCTACGACAAAGAAGACATCCTACATTTCAATAAATTGTTGGAACGAGGGATAGTTCCGGATGAACATGTTTATGTATTGCTAGTATTAGGCCGGTATGCGGAAAATCAGCAATCAGATTCAGCAGACCTTACGCCTCTTCTTGGCTGCCTACCAGAAGTAGCTGCCTGGTCGCTCTGCGCATTCGGAGCCAGTGAGGCAGACTGCATGCTTGAAGCTATTCAACAAGGCGGGCACTGTCGGGTCGGTTTCGAAAATAATATGTTAATGGCCGATGGCGCGAAGGCTGCAGATAACGCGGCACTGGTTAGAGCGGTAAGTGAGGGGGCATTGTCACTCGATAGAAACATCGCGTCGGCGGCTACAGCCAGAAAAATACTAGGAATGTCCTAGTCTCTCGGCCAAAGGTCTTAAGCGTAGATCGTTCAATACAAATTTGAGGAGAAGCCAACACTTGCCTAATTGCGATAGAATCTGCATTGGTTTTAGAGCCCGAATTTCAGCTGCTTGAAGCTAGCATGCGACAGCTCCATAAGGTGGCTTGGCAGATCAGTTGCGTTTCAGAAATTGATGGAGAAGAAGTTATCAACAAGGCAGCTTTTACCCTGAGTAGAGAACTGAATCAAAAGGCAGCTACAAAAACGTTCAAAAAAACCAGCCGGATTCTGATTCCAGATATTCTCGAAAAGGGGTGTGCCGCTCACTTAGTTCAGCACCTAATTGATATGCCAGAATGGAACTTGGTCTTCAAAAACCAAAACAAGCATTTTGATCTGTCGGCAAGTCAATTCGAGGCTCTACAGCTGAAGGATAAGACAGAGATTAAGAACTCCGTCTACAGTGGCGCGCAACGAAATTTTTCCTATATGTACAAAAACTATCCTGCATTCGATCTCGTGCAATCCGGAGGGTTTTCTGAACTATTGACAGAATTCCTAGGGTTTATAAATTCAAAACCCTTTCTTAAAGTAATTAGTAATATTAGCGGAATTGAAAATATTAAATTCACCGATGCTCAAGCTACTCGTTATGAGCCAGGACATTTCCTAACGTCGCACAATGACATGGTGGCAGGAAAGAATCGTCTGGCAGCTTTCGTCTTTAATTTATCAGCCGATTGGCACCCGGACTGGGGTGGCAATCTGTTGTTTTACGATGATAGTCAGAATTTCAGAAACGTTTTCGCCCCCAAAATGAATTCCCTATCTCTATTTTCAGTCGGAACAAAACATGCAGTCAGCTTGGTAAGCCCCTTTGCCAGGGCGCCCCGATTGGCGGTAACTGGATGGTTCCGCTTCCGGTAAGAGAAGCTAAAAGTAAAGAGAATGGGCAAGGACAGGAGTATAATACTCGCTATGGATTCATCTTCGCTAACAGCTCTTCAAAAAGCAGCTCAATATTATTCACAAGATAACCTGGTTCAAGCTGAATCTACTTGCCGAGCTCTGCATCGGAAATATCCAAGGGAAATCGACGTCACCCACTTGTTGGCTCTAATTAGTAAAAAACAAGGTGCAAACGCTGAATCGGAACAGCTATTCAAAAAATGTACCGAACAGGGTCCGCAACGTGCAGACATTCTTGCGAATCTGGGTAATCTGTATCGAAGTCTGGCGCGATTCGAAGATGCTGAGCAGCACTATCGGTTAGCACTGGCGACAGACTCTTCTTTCCGCCAGGCGCGCCTGTCACTAACTCGCCTGTTAATTGCTATGCAACAGTATCAGCAGGGCGAGGAGGAAGCGTTAGCTCTCATTCAGAAAAATGCAAGAGACGCTGAAGCCTGGGTGGCTTTAGCGGCCTGTTATCGAGGCAGTAAAGAGTATTCCCGGGCAGAGCAAGCCTTAGATGAGGCTTTAAAAATCAAACCTGATTACGGCACTGCCCGACAAAATCTGGGAGCACTATTAGCTCAGCTCAACCGTCATGACGAAGCCTTGACGCAACTAGGATTAGCCACCAAGTATGGAGTGACTACCCCAGAAGTAAATATTAATCACGCCGTTGCACTTGCAGGTCTAGGGCGGTTCGACGACGCTATAGAAGTACTGATTCAATCTGTTGCTCAACAGCCCGATGCTACTGAGTCTCTGGAACTCCTCGCGAAAATTCGATTTATGCGAGGAGAGGAAAATTTTGCTCGCGAGCTTACTCAATCCATAGATAAATATCCTAGCAACATAAATTTACTCCTGTGTTATTCGCGCCTCCTGCAAGGGGCAGATCTCCTTCAGGACGCTGAAGAAATACTGCTTGTTAGTTTAGGGAAGAATATTGGACATCCAGATATTTGCTGCGCCCTAGCAGCGGTGCAGCAGCTGGCTGGAAAGCACGATGATTCGCTTGCAAACGCTAAGCAGGCAAGGTCAAGCGGAGCTAACAGGATTCAGAGCCAGGAATTGGCTATTGATGCCCTGATGTCATTGGGTCGAGTGGATGAGGCACTACCGCTGATTCGCGACGCTAGGCATAATTTCCCTCTGAACCAATGGTATATTGCCATGGAGGCGAGCGCGGCACGACTCAAGGGAGACGCACTCTACGAAACTCTTTATGACTACGACAAATATGTTCAGTCCTTCGAGCTTGAACCACCAGCGGGTTGGTCGCACATCGACCAATTTAATACCGACCTACTTTCGGTGCTGAATCAACGGCACCAACTTTATGCTCGCCCACTCGATCAGAGCCTGAGAAATGGTACACAGACCCCCTCCAGCCTGCTTAGCGATAGCTCGCAAGTCATAAAAGCTTTTCTGACTTGCCTCGGGCAACCGATACAAAAATATAGAAACAGCCTAGGAACAGACCCAGCTCACCCCTTACAGGCCCGAAATCACGGCAGGTCTGAACTTATTGGTTGCTGGTCTGTGCGTTTGAACCGTGGCGGGTTTCACTTCAATCATGTTCATCCCGAGGGCTGGCTGAGCTCCGCCTACTATGTGGAAACTCCGCCTGAAATCGAGACCGGTGAGGCAAAATCTGGATGGATAAAATTTGGAGAACCGAGATTCTCAATTCCCGGAGCAACGCCGGAAAAATTTGTGAAACCCAAGGCGGGCAAGCTGGTGTTATTTCCTTCCTATATGTGGCATGGAACGGTGGCCATTGAAGGCGAGGCTCCCAGGGTGGCTATAGCCTTCGATGTAGAGACTAAGCTTCCAGTACGGTCTTAGCCAGCCCAAGCACACTGCCTTCACTGAAACCGTTCCTTCAGCCTTATTATGTTCCGGCTGCAGCCTTTGCCGTACTAAGCATAAGTTGACGTCGGTCTATCAGTCTCTGCCAATTCTCCAGGGAAAAAAGATGCGCGAAGATAAAGGAAAGATACCCCTGCGTGTGTAAGCCGTGCAGCACATCTGGAGCTAGCTCATTTAGCTTATTAACATCAACTACAAAATAAGAGGCCAATGATTTCTCGGTCTTTCCTTCTCCCTTGCCCTCGGATTTGACCTCCTGCATCACCAGCAGGTCCAACTCCTTAAGCTTCGACGTGAATTCCATGGTACGACGACGTTCAGCCTCGTAATTTCCGCAGTAATCCACCATCTGTTGAGTTCTCTCCGACAGTACACCATTCTCAAAGAAGGGATGTTCAGAGTTCTCGCTAATGGCATTAGATGCACGATCTATCACCATTGCCAGCTGATCATCGCTCCCGGCTGCTAAAGCAAAGGGATGCCTGCGCAAATAAGAAGGAACATAGTGGAGATCCTCCCATTGACCGGAGGAATTCACAAACATGTTCTCCTCTTTGAGAACCGAGACTACCGCATAGGGTATGGCATTCACTGGGTCCGAAAAAATGACTGGATAGTGTTTTTGTGCCGATGATATTTCTGTGGCAAGCAAGGGCACGGTAGAAATTTTACTGGCGAATTCGTAGGGATTTTGTGGCGTGACAAACCCCAGTGAGGAGTGCTCATCGTGTGACATTAGCTCTGGTTTCTCATAGAGAAACATACTTCTCTTGGGAATTTCCAGTTTAGGTTGACCACTAGTTGCTGCGGCTTTCTCTGTCATAGTGATTCTTACTCGTCGTTTTGGGATGTGCAATGATAACGTCTTGGCTGGCTGCTGACACCTGCTTGCTAAAAAGAGTTTCTGTTTATTACTGCTTGGCGCCTGCTAGCTGCCATCCGATTAGGGCGTTATCCGGGTTGCCATTGATATCGATTGTAATCATCGATAGGGGCATGAAAAATTCTAGGGTAATGCCAGATTCCTGTAACGCCTGTTGAATTTCACTGTAGTTATCCTCGGTAAGTCCCGCCGCGGTTAATTGCTGTAACCGGGATTGATCGGCAAGCAGCCTGGTTTCCATAATCGTCATTAATAGACTGGGTTTTGTTTCATCTGAGGCCATTTCATCTATTATCTTGTTCACGCCAGCAAATATCTGACCACTGACTTGGGGGTCTTCAGCGCATCGGAATCTAGATACTGCTGTCCAAGCTGCTGCAGATCAAACTTCTTATAGACATATAATTCGATTCCCGCGACTACGTCATCGTAGCGCACTAATCGGCCAATTTCGGCCAGATGTGCTTTAGCTGGTCGTAAAATTTCACTGTCTTCGTGGTGCATTAAGCGACGAATGATGCCGTGTTTTCTGAGAACTGCTGCAGCCGATTGGCAGGCCTTGATAAGGGGCGCATATTCAAGTCCGAGCTGGCTGGTCACCGCATCAAAGGACCCGAGATCAAAGGGTAGGTCACAGATATCAGTGTCAGGCAGAAACTTCACCTTCGACAATTCGCCGAAATTACTCAGGAACCTTTGCGGAGCAATATTCGCCCTATCGACAGCAAAAATCTCTAAGCTGCCGTTACTAGTTAGTAGTATTTTGGGAATTGCACTATTGCCGCAGGCAAGATCTCGAACCGTCGAGCCGTCATTTAAAACGGCGGCTAATTCTTGCCAGAAAACAGCTATCCTCAGAGGATGCACTTGCTATGCAACTCTGGAGATGGTCGCCCTGCCAATAGACAGTCCAGGGACCTAAACTCATAACCTACCTTGATGGTTAGGGGAAGTTGGTCAATGGTAGTAGGGGCAATAATAGAGGATAATCTTGGCCATGGAAGACAAGCTTAGTCGCCAGCAGCAACTTTGTGAACAAGCCTTCAGCGCGGAAAACGCGGGCCGTTTTAGATCTGCCGCGACAGACTATCGGCGCGCACTGATGCTGGAAAAAAACAATCCCACTCCCTATCTTTACCTAGGATTTGTACTTAATAAGATGGGAGAGCGTCGAGCAGCTGCAGGGGTGTATTCTCTAGCCTGCGACCTGAGCCCCAAAGTCCTAAATGCTTGGCGCAACCCCGAAATTTCCAAAGATATTCAACTTCGCTCCTTTGATGCCAACAACCTAGTGCGCACGAGTTTCACGCAACTGCACAAGAGTACGCTTGCAAAGTATCAGCGGCTTCATCCTGCGGCAGACATCCAGAGAATTTATGACGCCGTTTGGTGCGCGACACACGATTCTGAGTTCCAGTTTAAGAATGCCCAACAGCAGCCACACTTGTTCTATGTGCCGGATCTAGAAGCTTCGCCGATATTTGATTCGAGCCACTACCATTGGTGTCAGGCGCTGGAAGCTGCCTTCGAGGAGATACGCGAAGAGTATTACCAGTTAGCTACGAATCCTGGGAATGTTGGCGAACCTTATATCGGTGCTAACGCCAGCGCTTTGGGAGAATCCTGGAAACCCCTGATCGGCTCGAAAAACTGGACATCTCACCATATCTACAAAAATGACCAGGCGGATCGGCTACTTATTCAGCAACTCCCCACTACCTGCGCATTGCTTGAACAGGCACCCTTGTTAAAAACTCATGGCCAGCCACGGGAGGTCCTTTTCTCCGTGTTAATGGGCAAGCAACATATCCCTCCCCACTACGGCTTAGCCAATACTGACATGACCGTTCATCTGCCCTTGGTTACATCAAGCAAGGCTGGAATGATCGTCGCAGGAGAAAAGTATCTGTGGCAGGAAGGTAAGGCTTTTCTATTTGATGACTCGTTTCTACACGAAAGCTGGAATGACGACTCTGAGCCTCGAGTGAACTTACTTTTTGGGGCCTGGCATCCAGGCCTTTCAGCTGATGAACAAAATGCCGTTGCAGCATCTTTCGAATCCAGAGAAGCTTGGAATAAAACCAGATCGATCTGAACTTCCAAGAAATTCAGGAAAAAAAACGGCGGGCTTATTGCCCGCCGCCTTGTACTTCTAGCTAGCGTACTTTCTAACGGAAGTTATAAGTCGCGCTTACCCAGTATCGAGGTCCAAAAAGATCATAAGTTTCTGGGAACGTATTCGCTTGTTGTTGCCTATCACCTAAGAAGGTAGGCTTCTCATCAAACATATTCTTGACACCGAAGTTGACTCGAAGGTCATCGCTAACCGTGTATGTCATCGACAGATCGACATAATTAGCATCATCGATTGTTGGAACAGACAAGGTGCTTGCGACTACATCGCCGTTTCTGATCACGTCGTCTTCAACGGATTCCATGTAACGCCATAATACTGACGCACTCAGTGGTCCATTCGACCAACTGAATCGAGTATTGTAGATCGACTCTGGTCGCGGTCGCCCGCAGGTTGCACCAAAAGTACCTTCACATTGATTAAGTCCAGGCAATCCAACTACTGGAGTTTCTTCGAACGTCCCAAGGTGGGTGCTGCGCATGGAGAGGTTAAGTTGAGATCCGCCGTCAAAGAAACCGAAGTCAATGTCTCTAGCGTAGTTAACGCTCAAATCGACACCGCTTGTTTCCAGCTTGCCGATGTTGGCATTGAGGACGCTTACCACATCCACGTTACCGTCTGGTCGTCTAGCAATCGCAGAACAGTACTGATCAGTCAGACTCTGAATCTGGTTATAGCAGATATCTAGTGTGTTGTTCAGTCCACCACCTAGCACACTAATCGCATCATCAACTGTAATATCGAAATAGTCGATGGCAATGTCCAGGCCGTCGATTGGCTGGATGACCGCACCGAAGGTGAAAGTGTCTGAAGATTCCTCACTAAGGTCTGGGTTACCACCAAACAAACCTTCGATCTGCGTATTCGCTTGGGTAAATACACCGACCTGGCCGGCTGGTACACCTGTAGCTACACACAGTGAGGTTAGTGCTGCGCTTGGGCTGCTACCTGCGGTACCGCCCGCACTACAAGGGTCTGTAGCACCTGGGAAACCATTGGCCTGACCAAGGAACAACTCAGAAACGTTTGGTGCACGGATGGATTTCTGTGATCCGACACGGATTGTGAGCATATCGATAGGTGTCCAGTTCAAGGCATAGGCAGTAGAAGTTACGCTGCCAATGTTTGAGTAGTCAGCAGCCCGAACCGCGCCCCAGAATGAAAGTCTTTTCGCTAGTGGAGCGTCTTCGAGTATCGGAATGTCGATTTCTCCGAAGAATTCGTCTACTTCATAGCCACCAGCAGTGGCTTTACCGGCGTTAAAGCCGAGAACGTCGCCACCTGACAGGAACGTGTCAGGACGAAAGTTTGATTCATCGCTACGATGCTCGAAACCGAACACGACAGCTATCGGCGCTGCATCACCGATTGAGAAACCAAGATCACCCGTTACGGAAGCGGAAAGCACTTCCTGGTTGATACTGGTTACGTTGGTAGCGCCGATATTGACAAAATCAATCGCGGCAGCACTGATATTACCCGCACCGAAAATATTCAGAGGTGCACAGCCACCAGCAGTTACCTGGCAAGATGCGCCATCATCATTGACTAACACGGCTTGACGAAAACGACTATCAGAAACGTCATTGTTTAGGAATGAATCATTCCTAAGATGTGAACGGCTGGCATAGGCATTGTAAGACCAGTTGTCATTGATCTCTCCATCAAGACCAACTAGCAAGCGATATCCCTGACGAGTGTCAACGCTCTGGCGCGAACCATTCTCTACCATACGGCGACCAATATAGGGCAAGAACGCGTTGTCGCTTCCATCGACTATCCCATCACCATTGGTGTCAGAACGATTACCGTTTAGTGCTGCCTGAACGTCTGCGCCGAAGAAGGGGCTGTCAGGGTTAACTTCCAATGAGGGTAAGAAAGCAGGAGTTGG